>ERZ772937.792-NODE-792-length-25284-cov-27.339332_pt1 | contig 25284 bp, 20 predicted proteins | sample MGYA00512113_ERZ772937 | MGnify/ENA primary metagenome ERZ772937 (study PRJEB29015, sample SAMEA2737649) | human gut metagenome | biome: human gut; feature: human-associated habitat; material: faeces | place: China | collected 2012 ... | reverse complement strand
ATCAGCAGCATTCTTGAAGTATCGGAATCGAGAATTTCCCAGCTTCATACGAAGGCTCTTTTGAAAATGCGCAAAAAGCTTGGAAATTATCTTGGAATTCTCATAGACAGAGAGTAGAGGTGATCATTATGTCCATCAGACCAGTTGATTTTAACGGAATGATACAACGCACGCAGGATGTGAGTACTTTAAAACAGAATGAAGACAACAGACCTGTGGTGGAACAGCAGACGATTTTTTCACAGGAAATGAAAAAAGTGGAGCAGAATCTCCATCAGGTGGTTCATGCCCAGGAAAAAGAGAATGCCGGTTATCGTTACGATGCCAAAGAAAAGGGAAATGGGCATTATGAAAAGGAAGAACGGAAGAAAAAAGACAAGAAGCAGCAAAAGGCTGACAATGTTTATTTGAAGGGACAGACTTCCGGATTTGATATCAAGGTATAAGGAGCAGAAACATGACGACGATTGAAATTATTTTACTTCTGGTTGGATGTGTTTTTATGATTGGAAGTTTTTTCATCAGCGAAAAATTATCCTCTTCAGAGTTGAATAAGATCGCAGAATTAAGTGAAGATGAATTAAAAAAGATTATTGAACGTGAAGTGAATAATGCCGGCACACAGATGGATGATGTGATCGAACAGAAAATCGAAGAAGCCGGTGAACAGGCAGAGCGTGCAATGGAAAAAGAGTCTAATGAACAGATCATGCAGATTCATGAGTACTCTGAAACAGTTATGGAATCCATGAAGAAAACACATGATGAGATCATGTTTCTTTACAGTATGTTAAATGACAAACATACCGAGATGACATCTATGACAGGAGATTTACAGCGTCTGGCTGCAGATATCCGAAATTTACAGGAAAATATGTCCGCGAAAGCAGGCACTTCAATCAGAAAACCAGTTGCAGAATCCAATGTTGCGCAACAACCTGTAATGAAGCAGAATGCAGTTGTACAACCGATGACAGAGACGATAGATGTACAGCCGGAACCTGAAGTTCAGGTGAATCGTTTCCAAGAGATTCAGGAACCTGAACAGAAAACAGAAAAACCGGAAACAGCGGATGCACAGGGCATGTCAAATGATATGATTTTAAAACTTTATGAGCAGGGACTGAGCAAAGTCGAGATTGCAAAACAATTGGGACGTGGACTTGGCGAAGTGAATTTAGTGATCGAATTGTATAAAGGGGACGAAAATCTGTGAAATTAAAATATTATTTAAGAGGTCTTGGCATTGGAATTATTGTCACAACGATTCTTCTGATGATTGCATTTGCGCTGCATAAACCTACAATGTCAGATGCGGATATCATTGCCAGAGCAAAACAGCTTGGAATGGTCATGCCGGAGGATGAAGAACCTTTGCAGGACACTGAGACAACAGAGAGCACGGAAGTGACAGCAGTTCCTGAGACGGAAACTGCACAAATTGAGGAACAGACGACAGAGGTTGCTGCAAATATAGAAGAACCGGTGACTGCAGAGGAAACAGAGAATCCGGAATCAGAGATGACAGATACAGAAGTGGCAACAGAAGTATCATCAGAGGCAAATGAGGAAAACAACACAGCCGTGAATGCAGCGCCGTATACATTGGTTGTAAACAGAGGAGATGTGTGCAGAATTGTCTGTGAAAATCTTCAGGCAAACGGAGTTGTGGACGATGCGGAGGCATTCCGCAAGTTCCTTGGACAGAAGGGCTTTGCATCTTCCATCAGTGTGGGAAGTTACTCCATTCCTTATGGATTAGATTATGAGGAAATCTATCAGATTTTAAAACTTGGTCCTCAATAGAAAAAAATGCTTGCATACAGGAAAAGCCTGTGCTATAATCTACAAGGCTCAACTTGGAAGAAAAGAATCTTCCGGGAAAAATCACATGTGCTGACTTACAGACCGGTGCCAGATTTGGTTGTCTGCAAGAATGATACACATGGAAGAAAACAAAACCATGGAGGTAAAAAAATGAGTGTTATTTCAATGAAACAGTTATTAGAAGCAGGTGTTCATTTCGGACATCAGACAAGAAGATGGAATCCTAAAATGGCTCCATACATCTACACAGAGAGAAATGGTATCTATATCATCGACTTACAGAAATCTGTAGGTAAAGTAGATGAAGCTTACAAAGCTATGTCTGATATCGCTGCTGAAGGTGGTACAATCCTTTTCGTAGGAACAAAGAAACAGGCTCAGGATGCTATCAAATCTGAAGCAGAGCGTTGTGGAATGTTCTATGTAAACGAGAGATGGTTAGGTGGTATGTTAACAAACTTCAAGACTATCCAGAGCCGTATCGCAAGATTAAAAGAGATTGAGACAATGGCAGCTGATGGTACTTTCGAAGTATTACCTAAGAAAGAAGTTATCGCTCTTAAGAAAGAATGGGAGAAATTAGAGAAAAACCTTGGTGGTATCAAGGAAATGAAGAAAATCCCAGATGCTATCTTTATCGTAGATCCTAAGAAAGAGAGAATCTGTGTTCAGGAAGCTCATACATTAGGAATCACATTAATCGGTATTGCTGATACAAACTGCGATCCAGAAGAATTAGATTATGTAATTCCTGGTAACGATGATGCTATCAGGGCCGTAAAATTAATCGTTTCTAAAATGGCAGACGCTGTTATTGAAGCAAATCAGGGTGCAGAAGCTTTAGAAGAAGTAGCTGAAGAAGTTGCTGCTACAGAAGAAGCAGAGGCATAAGAAGGACCTACAATATGCTGTCTGGTTAACCAGACAGCATATTTTTTAAAAACATTTATTCATATTGGAGGATACGAAAATGGCTATTACAGCAGCTATGGTAAAAGAACTGCGTGAATTAACAGGCGCAGGAATGATGGATTGTAAAAAAGCTTTAGGCGAGACAGACGGAAATATGGACGAGGCTGTTGAGTACTTAAGAAAAAATGGACAGGCAAAAGCTGAGAAGAAAGCAAGCAGAATTGCTGCAGAAGGTCTTTGTACAGTAGTTGTAAAAGATGACAAGACAGCAGCTGTTGTCGAAGTTAACTCTGAGACAGACTTCGTTGCTAAAAACGAGACATTCCAGCAGTTCGTAAAGGCTGTTGCAGAGCAGGCTGTTGAGTCTGATGCAGCTGATATGGATGCATTCATGGAAGAAAAATGGAATGAGGATCCATCTAAGACTGTAAAAGATGCTTTAGTAGAGAAAGTTGCAGTGATCGGTGAGAACCTTAAAATCCGTAGATTTGAGAAAGTTGTTGCTACAAACGGATGTGTTGTATCTTACGTACACGGTGGCGGTAGAATCGGTGTTATCGTTGAGGCTGAAACAGCAGTTGTAAACGATGCTGTAAAAGAAGCTTTAACAAACCTTGCAATGCAGATTGCAGCTTTAAATCCAAAATATGTTTCAAGAGATGAAATCAGCGAAGAATATATCTCACATGAGAAAGAGATTCTCTTAGCTCAGATCATGAACGATCCAAAAGAGTCCCAGAAACCAGAGAAAGTGATCAATGGTATGATCGAAGGACGTGTAAGCAAAGAATTAAAAGAAATCTGCTTAGTAGATCAGGTTTATGTAAAAGCTGAAGATGGAAAACAGACTGTTGCTAAATATTTAGACGAAGTTTCCAAAGCAGTTGGTACACCTGTAAGCGTTAAGAGATTTGTTCGTTTCGAGACTGGTGAAGGTATCGAAAAGAAACAGGAAGACTTTGCAGCTGAAGTTGCGGCTCAGATGAACGCATAATAAAATCTGATTTTGAAATGCCCTGAGGACGATTATGTTTTCAGGGCATTTTTTGTCGGTAATTTATGAAACTGCCTGTAAAATATTGTTGAAAAAGCCTTGCCAAATATTGGAAAGTGTCTTATCATTGTGTCTGTAAAGAAGTTAACATAACTATTACAAACGTAGTGTTGATGTTACACAGACCAGAAAATAAGAAGGAGTGTTATAGTCATGGAAACAAAAGAAAAAGTATCATTTATCCATTCCATCGCAGCGAAGATCATGCTAATGGTGGTTGTGATGGTGGCTTTATCGCTTATGGCGTGTATTTCAATCGCAAATGTAAGGGCTTCGGCTACAGTCAGCAATGTCAACGAGAATTTTATTTTGAGCCTTACGGAATCAGCGGCAAAAACATTGGACAAGATTCCGGCAGAGGTAGATTTTTCCACCCAGTGTGCAGCTGTCATGCAGGATATGCGCATGGAGGGTGTGTCGTCTGCCTATGGATATCTTGTAGATTCTGACGGCACGATGCTTTATCATCCGACTGCAGATAAAATTGGAAAATCTGTGGAAAATGAGGTTGTAAAGGGCGTTGTGAGCCAGCTGCAATCAGGCAATATCCCACAGGATGCGGTTGTAACCTATAATTTTAACGGAACAGTCAAATATGCTGCATATGCACTGACCTCTGACCACAAGATTGTTGTGATGTCTGCAGATAAAGGTGAGATCATGGAACCGATCACCAATATGGTCAGGCTGATGGCGGTTACCATGGGTGTCTGTCTGATCATCTGCTGTCTGGCTGCATGGCTTTTGACAAATATGATCACAAAACCAATTCACCAGTTGACTTATATTATTACCAGAACTGCTAATTTTGACTTTACCCATAACGCTAATAGCAGAAAATTATACAGCAGAAAAGATGAGATCGGGATTATGGCAGCTGAAATGCATATTATGCGCAAAAATCTGCGTGATATGGTTGCAAGTATCCAGGATGCAGGACAGAAGATCAATGAGAATGTGTCTGAGTTAAACGAGGTTACGGATACAGTAAACCAGATGTGTTCCGACAACTCGGCAACCAGCCAGCAGCTTGCTGCCGGTATGCAGGAGACAGCAGCGACAACTGTTACGATCAATGAGAACGTGTCCCAGATCAAGGGAGAAGCTGAAAATATCAATGCCATGGCAGAGGAAGGTGCAAAGAATTCAGAAACTGTTATGGATCGTGCTTTACAGCTTCGTACCAAGACTGTCACCGCAAGCAATAAGACAATGGATATTTATAATTCTGTCAAGGAGAAAGCTGAAAAAGCAATTGAAGGCTCCAAAGCAGTTGAGAAGATCAATGAACTGACAGGAACTATCATGGAGATTTCTTCCCAGACAGGTCTTCTGGCTTTGAACGCATCCATCGAGGCGGCAAGAGCAGGAGAAGCAGGAAAAGGATTTGCTGTAGTTGCGACTGAAATTGGAAGCCTTGCAGACCAGACTTCCCAGGCAATTGCCAATATCAGTGCGATTGTAAAAGAAGTAAACGAGGCAGTCGGCAATATGTCGGAATGTCTGGAAGAGACAACAGAGTTCCTTGAGAAGAGCGTATCTGCTGATTACAAAGAATTTGAACAGGTAAGTGAACAATATAAGGATGATGCGAATGTATTTAAGAACAGCATGGAGGGAATCAAGACATCCATGGCGCAGCTCGCAGGTTCGATCGAGCAGATCGCAAGTGCTTTGAGCGGCATCAACGATACGGTGGGTGAATCCTCTGTGGGCGTTACGGATATTGCAGAAAAAACTTCCGGCATGGTAGAGAAGACATCATCCGCAACAGATAAAGTAAAAGAATGTTATCAGTGTGTAGATGAACTGAGAGATATTGTTACTAAATTTACATTAGAGTAACAGATTTGTAATTGGATGCGGAGGGGCAGAGCTGTTTTGACGGCTTGCCCCTTTTAAAATAGGAAAATTCTGACAATAATTGCAATAATTTGAAAAAATCATACGATTATATGCTGTTTTCTGCTTTGAAAAATCAAAAAATGTGTTACAATAGATAGGAGACAAATGATAAGCTTGGGGGTTATTCCATGCAGGATAAAGATACAGAGGCAATAAATAATCAAAGAAAACGAAGAAAAAGAATCGGACGGATTCGGAATGGTATTATAATGACGATTGCCGGATGGATCATCCTGTCGATGATACTGATCATTGTTTTATTTGTGCAGGTAATAAAGATTCAGCATAAACTGGATAATATTGTAACAGTCAGTTCGAAGGAACAGGTTCAGCAGGAAAATGCGCAGAAACCGGAAAGTGCCGGGGAGTCTGTTTATACCGATGTCACTGAAGCAACAGAGACACCAAAAACCTATGAGTCTGTGACACCGCCAGCTACCGGCATTTCAGAGGAAGAGAATCTTGCCGGGGATGGCGATATACATAAGGTTTACCTGACTTTCGAAGACGGACCTTCTGATCATACCGGAGAGATTCTGGACATATTGGCTCAATATGATGTGAAGGCAACTTTTTTTGTGGTCGGGAAAGAGGATGAAGAATCCCAGACACTGTATCAGAGAATCGCAGATGAGGGACATACGCTCGGCATGCATTCTTATTCTAACAAATACAGCCAGATCTATCAGTCAGATGAGGCATTTGAAGAAGATTTTGAACGCTTACGTGATGAATTGTATCAGGTCACAGGAGTGAACAGTATTTACTATCGTTTCCCGGGTGGAAGCAGTAACCAGATCAGTAACGTACCAATGAGTGATTTTATCCATTACCTGAATGAACAGGGAGTTATTTATTATGACTGGAACGTTTCTGCGGGAGATGCAGCATCGAATGCATATTCATCCGAGGAAATAGTTGCGAATGTGATGGATGATGTAGTAAAATATAAAACGTCAGTTGTTTTGTTACATGACGCATCGGATAAGTCAGCAACGGTAGAGGCTTTAGCACCATTGATCGAGGCATTGAATGAAATGGGCGCTGAGATCCTGCCGATTGATGAAGATACATCAGTTATTCAATATGTGAAGGCAGACAGTATTGACTAACTAAATATAAATGGAGGAAGATTATGGGATTTTTTAAAGATTTTAAAGATGATTTTTCACAGGCAGTGAATGAACTGATGCCGGGTGAGGACAATTTAGAAGATGGCGCAACAAATGAAGATTTAGTTGTGAACACATTGGAAAATGAAGTTGATGTTGAATCTGAACTTTCCAAATTAGACGGTCTTTTAGAGCAGGTGACTTCACAGACTGCAAAACAGCAGACTTCAGTGCAGAATCAGCCAGTTCCGTCCGTACCGCAGCCGAAGCCAGCAGGTGAAACAAAAATCGAACAGCCGGTGATCCCGGAAAATCATGTAAAAAACACTCAGGAGGAAAGAAAAATGGCAGACAATATAACACCAGTTGTCAATGAAACAAAATCAGTATCAGATGAGGTATCTGTAATTACAGAGGGAACTATCATTAAAGGAGATATCGTATCAAACGGATCTTTAGACATCAGAGGAAACGTTCAGGGAGATATCGGATGTAACGGAAAACTTGTTGTAACAGGTACAGTAACAGGTAATAGCAATTCTTCTGAATTTTTTGCTGATGCAGCTAAGATTGAGGGAGAAGTCGTAAGCACAGGTACTGTTAAGATCGGACTTGGCTCTGTGATCATTGGTAATGTAACATCTTCGTCTGCAGTTATCGCAGGGGCAATCAAAGGAGATATTGATGTCCAGGGTCCTGTTGTTGTCGATACATCCGCTGTTGTTATGGGTAACATCAAATCCCGTTCCGTACAGATCAACAATGGTGCAGTCATCGAAGGTTTCTGCTCCCAGTGCTACTCAGATGTTGATGTTGAGAGCCTTTTTGCTTCCAAGAATAATGAATAATCCAGAAAGGAAACGGATTCATAAATGAAACGAGTTTTTTTGAAATTAAGTGGAGAAGCATTAGCCGGTGAAAAACACACTGGTTTTGATGAACCAACCGTTACAGAAGTTGCAAAACAGGTAAAGCAGATTGCAGATAAAGGAATCCAGATCGGTATTGTGATCGGTGGTGGTAATTTCTGGAGAGGAAGAACTTCCGAGACGATTGACAGACCTAAGGCAGATCAGATCGGTATGTTAGCAACCATCATGAACTGTATCTATGTATCTGAGATTTTCCGTTCTGTTGGAATGGAAACAGAGATTTTTACACCTTTTTTATGCGGAAGCATGACAAAGCTTTTCTCTAAAGATGAGGCAGATAAATGTTTCCATGAGGGAAAAATTGTTTTCTTTGCAGGTGGAACAGGTCATCCATATTTTTCTACCGATACAGGAATTGTATTACGTGCAATTGAGATGGAAGCGGAAGGTATTTATCTTGCCAAAGCAATTGATGGTGTCTATGACAGTGATCCAAAGCTGAATCCGGCTGCTAAGAAGTACGATGAGGTATCTATTCAGGAAGTCATTGACCAGAAGCTCGCTGTAGTAGATCTTACCGCATCCATTATGTGCATGGAAAATAAAATGCCGATGTATGTGTTCGGATTAAATGAAGAAAATAGCATTGTGAAGGCCTTGAGTGGAGAATTTAATGGCACAAAGGTAACAGTTTAAGGAGGCTAAATCCTCTGCTCCTGCATGGGGCAGTCGCATTTTGCTTCGCAAAACAAGGAGGCTAAATCCTCTGCTCCTGCGTAGGGCAGTCGCATTTTGCTTCGCAAAACAAGGAGGATTATATGGACGAGAGATTAGTTCAATTTGATGAGAAAATGCAGAAAACAATGAACAATTTATCAGAGGAATTTGGAAGTATCCGTGCCGGACGTGCCAATCCACATGTTCTTGATAAATTGAGAGTTGATTATTACGGAACACCAACACCTATTCAGCAGGTGGCAAACGTAAATGTTCCGGAACCTAGAATGATTCAGATTCAGCCATGGGAAGCTTCCATGGTAAAAGAGATTGAGAAAGCGATCATGACATCTGATCTTGGAATCAATCCTACCAATGATGGAAAAACAATCCGTCTTTTATTTCCGGAACTGACAGAGGAAAGACGTAAAGATCTTGCAAAAGACGTAAAGAAGAAAGGTGAGAGTGCAAAAGTAGCCATTCGTAATATTCGTCGTGATGCAAATGATTCCTTCAAGAAACTTGCAAAAGAGGATGTTTCTGAAGATGAGATCAAAGCATTGGAAGAAAATGCTCAGAAGATGACAGATAAATATATTGCAGCTGTCGATGAAGCAGTAGAAGTTAAAACAAAAGAAATTTTAACTGTATAAATAAATTGACAGAATAAAAGAAAGAGTGGGGGCATGAGAAAATCGTGTCCTCATTTTCGTAACTTATAAAAGAACAATATTTTGCAATGACAGCGGAACAAAAAATTACAAAGTTTTGTGCCGTTTGACTGGAACAGAAAGGATATACAAAGAGCATGAAGATCCCACAACATGTAGCAATTATATTAGATGGAAATGGAAGATGGGCAAAAAGCAAAGGAATGCCAAGAAATTACGGACATACAGTCGGAGCTAAAAATGTGGAGACGGTCTGCCAGGCAGCCCATGATATGGGAATGAAATACCTGACCTTATATGCTTTTTCTACCGAGAACTGGAACCGACCGGATAATGAAGTAAATGCATTGATGAAATTACTGGAATCATATCTGAAAAACTGTATTAAAACTGCGGATAAGAATAATATGCGTGTCCGGGTAATCGGAGATACCACAAAGCTCAGTGAGAAGTTTCAAAATCAGATCAAAGAATTAGAGTCTGCATCTGCACACAACGATGGTTTGAATCTGCAGATTGCAATCAATTATGGAAGCCGTGATGAGATGATTCGTGGTATGCGGAAAATGTATGCGGATCTTCGAGATGGTAAATTACAGGAAAACGAGATCGATGAGACGCATTTTGAAACTTATCTGGATACGAAAGATATTCCGGATCCGGATCTGTTGATCCGCACCAGCGGGGAACAGCGCTTATCGAATTATCTCTTATGGCAGCTGGCTTACAGTGAATTTTATTTTACGGAAGTTCCGTGGCCGGACTTCCATAAAGAAGAATTAGAAAAGGCAGTTGAAGCATATAATAAACGTGACCGCAGGTTTGGTGCACTCTCAGAGGAGGATGGAGAAAAATAATGTTTAAGACAAGATTATTAAGTGGAATCGTGTTAGTGATCGCAGCACTGGTGCTGATCATTACAGGCGGAGATGTTCTGCTGATCTCAACGCTGATTATTTCATATATTGGTATGTTTGAATTATATCGCATTTTTCACATTGAAAAAGAGGCGGTTGGAATCATTGGTTATCTGGCAGCGACCGTGTATTATTGTAATCTGAAATTTGCATTTTTGCCGGATACAATGGTGTTTGTATTAGGTGTTTTGATTCTTATGATGTTCGCATATGTATTTACATATCCGAAGTATAAGACGGAACAGGTACTTGCAGCATTTTTTGGCGTGTTCTATGTTGCTGTGATGTTGTCGTATGTGTATCAGACACGTATGATTGAGGCAGGTGCCTACATTGTATGGCTTGTTTTTTTGTGCTCCTGGGGATGCGACACCTGTGCATACTGTGTAGGAATGTTGATTGGGAAACATAAAATGTCGCCAAAATTAAGTCCGAAGAAATCAGTGGAGGGCGCTGTCGGCGGCGTCGCAGGCGCAGCGCTTCTTACGATTATTTATGGCATGATCTTTAAAAGTGCCATGCAGATTGATCAGACACATGTCTGGATCATGGCAGGAATCAGTGCGGTTGGAGCTTTAATCTCTATGGTGGGGGATCTTACAGCATCCGCCATCAAGCGTAATTATGAGATCAAAGATTATGGAAAACTGATTCCGGGGCACGGTGGTATTTTAGACCGTTTTGACAGTGTGATCTTTACTGCACCAATCATTTATTTCCTTGCAGTGAACTTTATTAAATTATAAGATAAGGAAAACATAAAATATGAAAAAAATTGCAATTTTAGGTTCTACCGGTTCTATCGGTACACAGACACTCGATATTGTAAGAGAGCAGGGGGATATTCAGGTAGTTGCAATGGCTGCCGGAAGTAATATCAGTTTGTTAGAAGCGCAGATGAGAGAGTTCAAGCCATCACTTGTCAGTGTATGGGATGAAAAAAAGGCATCAGAACTTCGTACGAATACAAAAGACCTTGGCATAAAAATCGTGTCCGGCATGGAAGGACTTCTTGAAGTATCGGTGATCCCGGAGAGTGAGATTTTAGTGACTGCAATTGTTGGTATGCTTGGAATCAGACCAACGATTGCTGCAATTAAAGCAGGAAAGAAAATTGCTTTGGCAAACAAGGAAACACTTGTCACTGCCGGACATATTATTATTCCGCTTGCAAAGGAATACAAGGTACCGATTCTTCCGGTAGACAGCGAACACAGTGCGATTTTCCAGTCGTTGCAGGGTGCCGGGGATAATAAGATCAGCAGGATTTTACTGACAGCTTCCGGTGGACCATTCCGTGGAAGAAAATCAGATGACCTTAAGAATATTCAGGTGGAAGATGCTCTGAAACATCCAAACTGGAGCATGGGAAGAAAAATTACGATCGATTCTTCTACATTGGTAAATAAAGGACTGGAAGTGATGGAAGCAAAATGGCTCTTTGATGTGACTTTAGATCAGATTCAGGTTGTAGTACATCCGCAGAGTGTCATTCACTCTGCTGTAGAGTATGAGGATGGAGCAGTGATCGCACAGCTAGGCACGCCGGATATGAGACTTCCGATCCAGTATGCACTTTATTATCCGGAGCGCCGGAATCTTTCAGGCAGGAGACTGGATCTGTTTGAGATAGCAGATATTACCTTTGAAAAGCCGGATACCGATACATTCCGTGGGCTTGCACTTGCATATCTGGCAATGGAAAAGGGGGGAAACATTCCGACTGTATACAATGCTGCCAATGAGAAAGCGGTCAGCCTGTTTTTAGACCGGAAGATTTCTTATCCGGAGATCACAGAGTTGATCGAGGCATGTATGGAAGATGCAGAGTTTATCGATCATCCGGATGTGGATGAAATTTTGTGGACAGAAGCAGCTGCTTATGAGTTTATTGAAAAAAAGATAAGAGCAAAATAAAACGCATTTAAAAATGCAGCAAGACATCAGGAAAGGTTTTTTACATGAAAATTATTATCGCATTACTTATATTCAGCATTATTATTCTGTTTCATGAACTGGGACATTTTTTGCTTGCAAAGGCAAATGGAATCCGTGTCAATGAATTTTCACTTGGATTAGGACCTACGCTTTTCGGAATCCAGAAAGGTGAGACAAAATACTCCATCAAACTGCTTCCATTTGGAGGAGCCTGCATGATGGAGGGAGAGGATTCGGAAAGTCAGGATAACAAAGCGTTTAACAACAAATCTGTCTGGGCAAGGATCAGCGTTGTAGCTGCGGGACCAATTTTTAATTTTATCATGGCCTTTATCTTCTCTTTTATCCTTGTCTGCTGCACCGGATATGATCTTCCGGTACTCTCAGATGTGAGTGAGGGTTATGCCGCAGAGGAAGCGGGACTTCAGGCAGGTGATACGATTGTAAAAATGGGAAACAAACATATTCATTTTTACCGTGAGGTGAGTGCATATTCCATGTACCATGCTGGAGAACCGGTGAAAGTAACTTATGAGAGGGATGGAGAACGATACACAACGGAACTCACTCCAAAATATGATGAGACAACCGGAAGATATTTATATGGATTCATTGGAATGGCAGCAAGAGAGAAGACAACCAACAATGTATTCACGCTGGCAAAATACAGTGCTTACGAGGTGGAATACTGGATCTATACGACACTTGGAAGCTTAAAGCTGCTCTTTACCGGAGGCGTTACCGTCAATGATATGAGTGGCCCGGTAGGAATTGTCAGTGCAATCGGAGACAGCTATGAGCAGAGTGTTTCCTACGGCTACTTCTATGCATTCCTGCAAATGCTGTATATCAGTATCCTGCTTTCTGCGAACCTTGGTGTTATGAACCTTCTGCCACTCCCGGCATTAGACGGCGGCAGACTTGTATTTTTGCTGGTAGAGGCGATCCGTGGCAAAAAAGTTGACCCGGAAAAAGAGGGCATGGTACATTTTGCCGGTATCATGATATTGTTTGCACTCATGATACTGATCATGTTTAACGACATTCGTAAGTTATTTATATAGAAAAAAATTTTGCAATTAACCAGTAAGAATTTATAGATAATTGCGAAACTCTTAGATACGTGAATTAAATTACGGAAAGTTGACAAGAGCAAAAGAAAACACTGGGGAACCGCCGGTTCTTAGAAGGCAGGAACGACTGTTAGTCGTGACTGGCTTCTTAGTACCGTTGCGAGTGACACGTAGCGGAAGCGTGTTTTCGTTGATCTTGTTAACTTTTCGTAATATTCATAACGTAAAATTGAGTTTCGCAATTGCCTATAAGAAAATCATACGAAAGGGAGAAGAACAATGACAAAAACAGTGAAGATCGGCAACCGCATCATTGGCGGTGGCAACCCGATTTTGATTCAGTCTATGACCAATACAAAAACAGAGAATGTGGAGGCGACTGCCGCACAGATCAATCAGCTTACTGCTGCCGGATGCGATATCATCCGCTGTGCAGTTCCTACGATGGATGCAGCGAAGGCATTAAAGGAGATTAAAAAACAGGTGCAGATTCCGGTCGTTGCAGACATTCATTTTGACTATCGTCTTGCAATTGCAGCAATGGAGAATGGAGCAGACAAGATCCGTATCAACCCTGGCAATATCGGAAGTGCGGAGCGTGTAAAGGCAGTGGTGGATGTCGCAAAAGAGCGCAACATTCCAATCCGTGTAGGGGTAAACAGTGGTTCCTTAGAAAAAGATCTGGTGGAGAAATACCATGGAGTGACGGCTGAGGGACTGGTAGAAAGTGCTTTGGGTAAAGTAAAACTGATTGAAGATATGGGATATGATAATCTTGTCATCAGTATCAAATCTTCGGATGTTATGATGTGTGTGAAGGCACATGAACTGATCGCAAGCCAGACCGATCATCCGCTGCATGTTGGGATCACGGAAGCCGGTACGATCATCAGCGGTAATATCAAGTCAGCCATCGGACTTGGATTGATCTTACATCAGGGAATCGGTGATACGATCCGGGTTTCCCTGACAGGTGATCCATTAGAGGAGATCAAATCTGCCAAATTAATTTTAAAAACACTTGGACTCCGCCAGGGTGGTGTAGAAGTAGTATCCTGTCCTACCTGCGGACGAACACAGATCAATCTGATCCAACTGGCCAATCAGGTAGAAAATATGGTTGCCGACATTCCTCTTGACATTAAAGTTGCCGTTATGGGATGCGTTGTTAACGGTCCGGGCGAAGCAAAAGAGGCAGATATCGGAATCGCCGGAGGAATCGGAGAAGGACTTATTATCAAACATGGCGAAGTATTCAAAAAAGTGCCGGAGTCAGAGCTTTTAGAGGCACTCCGCTATGAACTGTTACATTGGAATGAATAATTATGGCAAAACTATTTTTTGATGTCTTTCCGACACTGGATGTGTCCGGGGATATGAAGAAAATTTTATCTGAGATGGAAGTTACCAAGGTCGGGATGAATCATGAGAGAGATCATATCCGTGTCTATCTTTTGGGTAGTCATCTCATACACAAAAATAACATTACGCAGTTAGAAAGATCCATTGAGGAGCAGATATTTAAGGGGAAGCGGATGAATGTCCGTATTATCGAAAAGTATCAGCTCTCCGAGCAGTATACCGCCCGCACGCTGATGGATATGTATAAGGACAGTATGTTAGAGGAGTTAAAAGCCTACAGTCTGATGGAATACAATCTGCTCCGTGCCTCCAAAATGGAATTTACGGATGACAGTCATCTGCATCTTGTGCTGGAAAATACGATCATTGCACAGACACGCTCTCATGAGATTGTGGAATTTTTAGAGAAAATCGTGTGTGAGCGCTGTGGCATGAACCTGATCGTCGACCTTGACTTTGAGGAGCCAAAGGAGAGCAAATACAAGAAAAACAGTGATCTTCAGATTCAGTTTGAAATCAAAAATATATTAAAAAATATCAATTTGAAGGATGAGGACGGAGAGACAGTTGCAGTTGCTTCAGATGCCAATGAAAAAAGTGCAGCTTCCGGTCAGACTACAACATCTGGAGACAGGGGTTCTACAGGTGGTGGAAACGCCGTAAAACCTGCAAAAAACGATGCAAAATCTGCAAATGGTGCAGGAAATACTGCAAAAAAACCATACGACGGACCACGGAAAGAGTTTAAAAAACGTTATGATGGCGGTGGATTTGGCGGAGGTAAAAAATCCGATAATCCGGATGTGATTTACGGTCGTGACATTGAGGATGGAGAGACCATCCCATTGGAGAAGATCGTGGGTGAGATGGGTGAAGTTACCATCCGCTGTCAGGTCATGACGGTTGAGACCAGAGAGATCCGTAATGAAAAGACGATCATTATCATGTCTGTCACAGATTTTACGGATTCCATTGTCCTAAAAATATTTACAAGAAATGAAGACAGGGATGAGCTTCTTGGCAATCTGAAAAAAGGGGCATTCTTAAAAATCAAAGGTGTCACGACAATCGATAAGTTTGACAGTGAATTAACAATCGGTTCGATCGTTGGAATTAAGAAGATTGCTGACTTTACGACCACCCGTATGGACACCAGTCCGGAGAAGCGTGTGGAATTGCACTGTCATACAAAGATGAGTGATATGGATGGTGTGTCCGAGTGTAAAGACATCGTAAAGCGTGCCATGAAATGGGGACATAAGGCGATTGCGATCACCGACCACGGCGATGTACAGGCATTCCCGGATGCAAACCATGCACTGAGTCCGGATGACGATTTTAAGGTTATCTACGGTGTGGAAGCGTATCTGGTGGACGACTTGAAGGATATTATCACAGATTCGAAAGGACAGAGCCTCGATGAAACCTTTGTGGTGTTCGACTTGGAGACAACCGGTTTCAGCCCCGATAAGAATAAGATTATTGAGATTGGTGCAGTGAAAGTAGTCGGTGGTGTCATTACAGACCGCTTTTCGACATTTGTAAACCCGGAAGTGCCAATTCCATTCCGAATCGAGGAATTGACCTCAATTAAGGATGATATGGTCATTGATGCACCGAAGATTGAGGAGATTCTGCCGGTATTTATGAAGTTCTGCGAGGGTGCGATCATGGTTGCCCACAATGCGGAATTTGATATGAGTTTTATTAAGAAAAACTGCAAAGATCAGGGAATCGACAGAGAGTTTACGATTATTGATACCGTAGCGCTTGCAAGAATCCTGCTGCCGAACCTGAATCGTTTTAAGCTCGATACCGTTGCAAAGGCATTGAATGTCTCACTGGAAAACCATCATCGTGCGGTTGACGATGCTGCCTGTACGGCAGAAATTTTTGTGAAATTTATTGAGATGTTAAAAGAACGCGGTATGGAAAATCTCGATGATGTGAACCATATGGTTTCCACCTCCCCGGAAACGGTCATGAAAATGCCAACCTACCATGCAATCATTCTGGCGACAAATGACATCGGACGTATCAATCTGTATCGTCTGGTTTCACTTTCACATCTCACGTATTATAATAAGAGGCCACGTGTGCCAAAAAGTGAATTTGTCAAATACAGAGAGGGACTTCTTTTAGGCTCTGCCTGTGAAGCTGGAGAATTATACCGTGCGATTGTGGGCGGAAGACCGCAGGAAGAGATCATAAGACTTGTAAAGTTCTATGATTATCTGGAGATACAGCCACTTGGAAACAATGAGTTCATGTTGCGCAGTGACAAGGAGCCAGTGAATACGATGGAAGAGCTGCAGGATATCAACCGCAGGATCTGCAAACTTGGGGAAGAATTTAACAAGCTTGTCGTGGCTACCTGCGATGTGCATTTCCTTGACCCGGAAGATGAAATCTACCGCCGTATTATTATGGCCGGAAAGGGATTTAAGGATGCTGACGAGCAGGCACCGTTATATCTCCGCACAACGGAGGAAATGTTAAAGGAATTCGAATATCTTGGAAGTACCAAGGCAGAAGAGGTCGTCATTACAAATCCGAACAAGATCGCGGATATGTGTGAGAAGATTGCACCGGTAAGACCGGATAAGTGTCCGCCGTTTATCGAGAACTCGGATCAGATGCTCCGTGATATCTGCTATAACAAGGCGCACAGCATGTATGGTGAAGAACTGCCTCCGATCGTAAAGGAACGTCTTGACAGGGAGTTAAATTCGATCATTTCCAATGGATATGCGGTAATGTATATTATCGCACAGAAGCTTGTGTGGAAGTCGAACGAGGATGGTTACCTTGTAGGTTCCCGTGGTTCGGTTGGTTCCTCTTTTGCAGCGACCATGTCCGGTATCACGGAGGTAAATCCATTGCAGGCGCATTACCGTTGTGAATACTGTAAATACAGCGATTTTGATTCCCCGGAGGTTAAGGCTTTTTCCGGAAGAAGTGGTTGTGATATGCCGGATAAGATTTGTCCGGTGTGTGGCAAAAAGCTGGTAAAAGATGGATTTGATATTCCATTTGAGACCTTCCTTGGATTCAAGGGAAATAAAGAGCCGGATATCGACTTAAACTTTTCCGGTGAGTATCAGAGTAAAGCCCATGCTTACTGTGAGGTTATTTTCGGTTACGGACAGACGTTCCGTGCCGGAACGATTGGTACACTTGCGGATAAGACTGCATTTGGATATATCAAAAATTATTATGAGGAGCGCGGAATTCACAAGAGAAACTGTGAGATTGACCGTATTGTGCAGGGATGTGTCGGCGTCCGGAGAACGACCGGGCAGCATCCGGGAGGTATCGTTGTTCTTCCGGTGGGCGAGGAGATTAATACGTTTACTCCGGTACAGCATCCGGCAAACGATATGACGACTGCAACGGTTACGACTCATTTTGATTACCATTCCATCGACCATAACTTATTAAAACTGGACATTCTCGGACATGATGATCCGACCATGATCCGTATGCTACAGGACTTGACAGGACTTGATCCACAGACGATCCCTTTGGACGATCAGACAGTCATGTCGCTGTTTATGAATACCTCTGCATTGGGAGTAGAACCGGAAGACATCAACGGTATTCCCCTGGGATGTTTAGGAATCCCGGAGTTTGGAACAGATTTTGCGATGCAGATGGTTATTGATGCGAAACCGACCGAATTTTCGGATCTGATCCGAATTTCAGGACTTTCGCATGGTACGGATGTGTGGCTGGGAAATGCACAGACTTTAATTGAGCAGGGGATTGCAACGATTTCTACTGCAATCTGTACCCGTGATGATATTATGATTTATCTGATCGGTATGGGACTTGACAGTGAGCAGTCCTTTACCATTATGGAGTCTGTTCGAAAAGGTAAGGGATTAAAGGAAGAATGGAAGGAAGAGATGCGGGCACATAATGTACCGGAATGGTATATTGATTCGTGTTTAAAGATTAAGTATATGTTCCCAAAGGCACATGCGGCTGCCTACGTTATGATGGCGTGGCGTATCGCATACTGTAAGGTATTCTATCCGATGGCTTATTATGCGGCATACTTTTCGATTCGTGCGACCGGTTTCAATTATGAGATCATGTGTCAGGGAAAGGAACGTCTGGAATATTTCTATAAGGATTATACCAGAAGAAAAGATTCGCTTTCGAAAAAAGAGCAGGATGTCTACCGTGATATGCGAATTGTGCAGGAGATGTATGCGCGAGGCTTTGATTTCACGCCAATTGATATTTACCATGCACTGCCGGATCGTTTCCAGATCATCGATGGAAAACTTATGCCGGCGTTAAATACGATCGAGGGTATGGGCGACAATGCTGCAATCGCGGTTGCGGAGGCAGCAAAAGACGGAAAGTTCTTATCCAAAGATGATTTCCGTCAGAGAACCAAAGTAACGAAATCTACCATTGATCTTATGGCAGATCTTGGACTGCTCGGTGATATGCCGGAGTCCAATCAGTTGTCGTTATTTGATTTTACATAAATATTTGTTTTACAGGATAAAGAAACGCCAGGAAAAGTATGAGGTTTCCTGACGTTTCTTGTTTTTTATGTAAAAAATGCTTTGTGACAGCGCCTGCTTACGGATTAAAAATCTGTACATTGCCCGGGGCAGCAACAGATGTATAATAAGGGGTTTTGGTCGTAAAATCTTTAAAATAGACATATGTGGAAGTTACATTAATGGCAGTGTAGTTTCCCTTTTTTAATTCCTGATAATTGCTTCCGTCTGTATTGATACAGCAGATGGCCGGATCTGTCTTATCATTTTTCTGGAAGAAAATCTTATCTCCGGCAACGTTGTAGCAGTCGACACGGCAGTCCGTGACCAGCGTTTTCTCCCCATTTGTCAGATCGACTTTGGCAATGCGGTAATCGTTTTCACAGTCCATAAAATAAAGATTGTTTCCGTCTTTCACTGGCATCCAGCAGTTCCCCTCATAGATGACTTTTGCGTGGTCATTGGAAGTGTCCATCTCATAAATATTATGATTGTCTGTCAGTCCGTTATAATAAATATATTGTCCATCGGTACTTGCGGTAAAGTAGGACTGTTTTTCTACCTGCTCTTTTTCCTTGCCATCAATTTTGACTTTGTACAGCGTAGTCGCATCAGTGGTATCATAATGCAGATAGTACAGATAATTTCCAACCAGGGAAGCATACATACACGGATCATCATCTAAAATTTCAGGCTTTCCTTTTCCGTCAATATCCAGCCGGCATAAACTGTTGGTATTGACCGGGAGGAAGGAAAATGAATCAGCGCTTTTTCCCTTAAGTTTACAGTAATAAATGTAGTGGTCATCCACGTTGATGTAGCTGACACTCTGATCCTCTAACTTTTTGATGTTTGTGCCGTCCGGGTTCATGGAGTACAGACAGTAGTTGTCGGCAGGGTTGGCAAAGTAGACAATACCATCTTTTTCACAGAAATATCCTTCGTTATACAGATTTCCCGCAGTGTTGCCGTTGACATAACCGTCATTATACCGAATGCGGTTTAGGTACCGGTAGAGGAAAACACACCCGGCAGCAAGAAGGATCACCAACACAAAAAGCAGCCATTTCCAGATTTTTTTCATAAGTAAATCACCTCTTTGATTTATAATCTTTATCTATAAAAAGTATAGCATTTCTGTATACCATGACGCAAGTGTTCTCTTGCAAGCAAACTGTGAATGTAATATATTATAAATAATAAATGGAAAGGCTTGGATTTTTTATGAGAGATTTATTGGAACTAAGAGATGAGATCGATCAGATCGACAGTCAGATCGTGGATCTGTATGAACGCAGAATGGCAATTTCAGAGGAAGTTGCTGAATATAAAATTGCTGTGGGAAAGAAAGTATTTGACAAGCAGCGTGAGGTTTCCAAGTTGGAAACATTGAGCAGAAAAGGAACTACGCCATTTTTAAAACACGGTATCCGTGAACTGTTCGAGCAGATCATGTCCATGAGCCGGAAGCGTCAGTATCAGCTTCTGACAGAACATGGACAGACGGAAAAAACCGATTTTAAAGAAGTAGATCATCTGAATTACAAAAATGCTAAAATCGTATTTCAGGGAACGGAAGGCGCATATTCACAGCTTGCGCTGAATGAGTATTTCGGGGAGAATGCAGACAGTTATCATGTGGATACGTGGCGGGATGCGATGGAAGCCATCCAAAACGGAGAGGCCGATTACGCTGTATTCCCAATTGAGAATTCATCCGCCGGAATCGTTTCCGAGAACTATGATCTTATGGTGGAATACAATAATTATATCGTGGGAGAGCAGATCATCCGTATCGACCATGCACTTTTAGGTCTGCCGGAAGCAGACATGGACGATATCACCGACATTTATTCCCACCCTCAGGCGCTGATGCAGTGTTCAAAATACCTTGAGAGCCACAGAGACTGGGAAAAGCACAGTCTGAAAAATACGGCGATGTCTGCCCAGAAGATCAAAGAGGATGGGAAAAAGAACAAGGCAGCGATCGCAAGCACCCTGACTGCGGACATTTATGGTCTGAAAGTGCTCGACGAGGCGATCCAGAACAATAAAAACAATTACACAAAGTTTATCATTGTGGCGAACAAGAAGATTTTTGAATCGAGAGCCAATAAGATCAGTATCTCTTTTGAAGTTCCGCATGAGAGCGGTTCGCTGTACCATAAGCTGTCCCATTTTATCTACAACGGAATCAACATGAATAAGATCGAGTCCAGACCGGTGCAGGGAAAAGCGTGGGAGTACCGCTTCTTTGTTGACATTGAGGGAAACCTCAATGATGCAGCCGTACAGAATGCGCTGCGGGGGCTGACAGAGGAGACGATCCGTTTGAAAATACTTGGCAATTATGTGAGTGCAGAAGGGAATGAATAAACTGATGAAAAGTCCAAAGAATTTAATTTTATATAAAGATTTTGAAAATGGAAAATTATTTTATAACATGACCTGGATCATGGAGAATTATGAAAATGAATATTATAATAAAGAGGATGTGGAGTCTCTATTGTATGAGAGTTTGAACCAGTTAATGGAACTGGCAGTGAGTCATGGCTTTGAGGGGAATCTGTGGCACAGTTTTCTGGCATTTCTTCTTGTAAATAATGAGAATGCTTACAGCAAAGCTTGTGAGATCCGCGGAAAAGTGGAGGGCTCTGTCAATCAGATCGTATTGCATGACTTTGAGATCATCAAATCGCTGTTTGATTTTGATTTTGGAAAACTTGCCTCTTATTTTGAGATGGACTGTATGGATGCCATCATTGATTATCAGAGCATGACAGGGAGCGGAAAGATTTTTAATAAGAGGATCAAGGAGCGCATCAATGAGTTGAAGTTAAATCTGGAAGCTTCCACAGATGTGTCCGGATTTAAAGATGCAGTGACGGCATTTTATAAAGATTTTGGCGTTGGCAAACTAGGACTTCACAAGGCATTTCGCATTCAGCACAGGGAAAAGGGAGATGTGGAGATCGTGCCGATCACAAATATTGCCCATGTGAAATTAGACGATCTGGTCGGCTATGAGCTTGCAAAACAGAAACTCATCGACAATACAGAAGCATTTGTCAACGGAAAGCAGGCAAATAACTGCCTGTTATATGGGGATGCCGGAACCGGAAAATCCACCAGTATCAAAGCCATTGCAAACCAGTACTATGACAGAGGCTTACGTCTGATCGAAGTGTACAAGCACCAGTTCTGTGATCTGAATGATGTCATCGCACAGATCAAAAACCGCAATTACAAGTTCATTATTTACATGGACGATCTCTCTTTTGAAGAGTTTGAGATCGAATATAAATATCTGAAGGCAGTGATTGAGGGCGGTCTTGAGAAAAAACCGGACAACGTACTGATCTATGCAACCTCCAACAGACACCACCTGATCCGTGAAACATTTTCGGATAAAGAGGAAGTGCGTGAGGATATGCATACTTCCGATACTGTACAGGAAAAACTATCCCTGTATGCAAGATTTGGTGTTTCCATCTATTTTGGCGCACCGAACAAGAAGGAATTCCAGAATATTGTCAAAGTACTTGCAGAAAAATATCAGGTTTCCATGGATGAGGACACTTTGCTTGCTGAGGCCAATAAATGGGAGCTTTCCCACGGCGGATTATCCGGCAGGACGGCACAGCAATTTATCAACTATTTACTTGGAAAAGAATAAAAAATTGGTATAATAGAGATATACAAAAGAAATGAGGAGGCAGACATCTGGTGATCCATACATTCGCAGCAATTTATATCGGTTCTTATGAAGTAAGTATTAAAATATTTGAGATTTCGGGAAAAAAGAAAATCCGTGACATTGATTATATCCGGAGCAGGATTGAGCTCGGAAGAGATGCATATTCCAAGGGAAGTATCGGATATGAACTTGTGGAGGCGCTGTGTGATACGCTTGCCGAGTACAAAAAGATCATGGACGGCTACCGGGTGGACAGCTACGAAGCATATGCTGCCGCAGCCTTAAGAAACGCTGAAAATGAACTTTTTATCTTAGACCAGATCCGCATCCGGACAGGACTTCTCGTAAAAGTTTTAAGTAACTCTGAGCATCGCTTTATCAGTTATAAATCGGTTGCCATGCGGGAAGATTTTGAGCGTATGATCCAGAAAGGTGCAGCAGTCGTGGATGCCGGAGGCGGCGGTATGCAGATCACGGTATTCTCAAAGGGAAAAGTAGTCACAACACAGCATCTGGCACTCGGCACCATGCGTATGAGGGAGCAGCTGGCAAGAAAAAGTAATAATCTGGCACAGTATGAACTTCAGGTAGAAGAACTTGTTGACAAGGAACTTGAAGTTTTTAAAGCTATGTATCTTCAGGAGACGAAGATCAAATACCTGATCATCATCGGTGATTATATATCAGAGATCAGCAGAAAAGTAGAAAAAAACAAGGAAGACAATACCATAGAGGCAGCAAAGTTCTTAAAGTACATCAGAAAGCTGGATGAGAAGACATTAGAGGAAATCTCAGAGGAATTGAACCTTTCGAATGAGAGTGATGCGCTTGTCATTCCATATATGATGATCTTTAAATGCATGGCGGAGAGCATCGGCGCAGAGAGTCTCTGGGCACCGGGAACGAATGTCAGCGATGGTATCGCATTCCACTATGCACAGAAGAATAATATGATCCGGGTGGAACATGATTTTGAGGCGGATGTCTTATCTGCCGCAAGAAATCTTTCCGAGCGTTACATGAGTTACACCCCACATATTGATGCACTGACGCAGATGGCAACCCTTATTTTTGATACGATGAAAAAAGTACATGGACTTGGCAGAAGAGAACGGCTGCTTTTGCAGGTGGCTGCCATTTTACATGACTGCGGAAAATATATCAGTTTTGCCAACGGTCCGTCCTGCTCCTATGACATTATTATGGCTTCCGAGATCATCGGACTGACACACAAAGAGCGTGAGATTATTGCAAACACGGTATTATATAATACATGGACGCTTCCTGACTATGAAGATCTCGCAGATAAACTGGATCATGACAGTTATCTGTCCGTTGCAAAACTTTCTGCAATCCTTCGTGTATCCAATGCAATGGACCGGAGCCACAAGCAGAAGTTTAAGAATGTGAAGGCGGCGGTCAAGGGTAGAGAGCTTGTGATCACAATTGAGACAATGGATGATATTGCTTTGGAAAAAGCACTGTTTGATGCCAAAACGTCATATTTTGAAAATATATTCAGCATAAAGCCGGTGATCAAAGAGAAGAGAGTCTACGGCTGACAGTCAACCAATGGAAAGGCTAGGTTTATCTTATGGAGAAAGAACAGGATTTTAAAAAGCCGGAATATTATGAAAACAGGGAATTAAGCTGGCTGAAATTTAATCACCGCGTATTAAACGAGGCGAGAGATAAATCCATCCCGCTTCTGGAACGATTAAAGTTTGTCAGTATCACTTCGTCAAATCTGGACGAATTTTTCATGGTGCGTGTCGCTTCCCTGAAGGATATGGTACACGCCAATTATAAGAAAAAAGATATTGCCGGAATGACGGCATCGGAACAGTTAGAGAAGATTAATGAACGCACGAGAGAGCTTGTCACACTTCAGTACAATACCTATAACCGTTCTCTTGTACCGCTTATGCACCAGCATGGAATTGTTGTGATGGATGCGTTTGAAGATCTGAGTGAGTCACAGGCTGCGTTTGTGGACCGTTATTTTGAAGACAATGTATATCCGGTACTCACCCCGATGGCGGTGGATGCCTCAAGACCATTTCCACTGATTCGGAACAAGACATTGAACATTGCAGCACTTCTTTCCAGAAAAAAAGGAAAAGCAGAAAAAGAGGAAATTGAATTTGCAACCGTCCAGGTTCCAAGCGTATTGCCACGACTGGTACATATCCCTTCAGAAGATGGAAATGAAAAGACATTCATTTTATTAGAGCAGGTCATTGAACGAAATATTGATAAACTCTTTTTAAATTATGATGTGCGTTGCGCCTATCCTTATCGTGTCATGCGAAATGCCGACCTTTCCATTGATGAGGATGAAGCCGCAGACCTGTTAAAAGAGATTCAGAAACAGTTGAAAATGCGTCAGTGGGGCGAGGTGATCCGTCTGGAAGTGGAAGACGGTATTGATAAGAAACTGTTAAACTTCTTAAAAGATGAATTAAAAGTGGCAGAACAGGATATTTTCCAGATCAACGGACCGATCGATCTTACTTTTTTAATGAAAATGTATGGCTTAGAGGGCTGTGATGATCTGAGAAATGAGCCATATACACCGCAGCGTGTACCGGAGATCATACCGGGCGAAAATATTTTTGATGAGATCCGAAAAGGAGATATCCTTTTGCATCATCCATACCAGACGTTTGATCCGGTGGTTGATTTTATACGTCAGGCATCTGTGGAT
>ERZ772937.730-NODE-730-length-26652-cov-31.205249_pt1 | contig 26652 bp, 29 predicted proteins | sample MGYA00512113_ERZ772937 | MGnify/ENA primary metagenome ERZ772937 (study PRJEB29015, sample SAMEA2737649) | human gut metagenome | biome: human gut; feature: human-associated habitat; material: faeces | place: China | collected 2012 ... | reverse complement strand
ATCCATTTTCTCAAGCACCGCAACTGTTGCAACCGATGGCAACAGAGTGACGATCACAGACAGAGATGGATTCTCCATGAGTTTTCTGGCAAAAGAAGGAAAAACAGGAAAGACAGTGCTTGATGTGACCGATATCGGTAATATGACGCTTCATATCGGAGCTAATGAGCACCAGAATATGGATGTCCGCATTCAGGAAATCTCTTCGGAGAGCCTTTATATTGATGATGTAGATGTCACGACAGTGACAGGTGCAGATCGTGCGATCAGTGCATTAGATGATGCAATTGCAATGGTATCCGACGCACGTTCCAAGATTGGTGCTTATGAAAACCGTCTGGAGTATGCAACTTCCAGTCTCGATACATTTGAGGAGAATATGACGGATGCAATGTCAAGACTGACAGATGTGGATATGGCAGAGGAAATGACCAATTATACACAGTACAATGTACTTCAGCAGGCAGGCGTGTCAGTTTTAAGTCAGGCAAATGATCTTCCACAGAATGTTTTATCATTGTTACAGTAGTATTTTTGCAGGGATGGTGTAAAACGTGGAAAAAGAGCAGATTTTGGATTTTACCAGAAGGATCAGCCAGAGCAACCGGAGTGGGCTTACGGTGATCAATTATGAGATCATCTTCGCTTATCTAGATGATGCAAAAAAAGCATATCAGGAAGAAAAATGGGAAGAGTTTAAGGTGGCTCTGAGGAAAGCACAGAATTCCATTGGTGAGTTAATGCAGACACTGGATTTTTCTTATGACATCTCCAGAAATCTTTACCGGATTTATGTTTTCTGTAAGGATTCCCTTGCGGCAGCAATGTATAAACGGAGTCTGACGGAGATTGAAAATGCAGAAAAAATGCTTCGGAAATTATATCAGAGTTTTTGCAAGGTGGCAGAGACAGATACCTCTGCGCCGATGATGAAAAATACCCAGCAGGTGTATGCAGGGTACACATATGGAAAAGGTGATCTGGTGGAAAACTGCCAGGAACTTGACAAATCAAGAGGCTTCTTTGCATAGAAGCCTCTTTTCGATATGAAGTGCCGGAAATTACTGGGAAAGTTCCATTTTTTTTATGCTTGCGAGCAAAAATTTATAACGCATCTGCACAGAGTTTAACTCGTAGATGTAGCAGTCGATCAGATCCGGATCTACAACATTTTCCAGATTATTATAAGCATCCTGCAGTGCGCGTGCGGTCTGGTGGAGGTCATCCTTAAGAAGCGCATAGTGTTTATCCTTTGCATATTCCTCTTGTAAAATACGCATGGTAATCCCCTCCAATCAATAAAATTCTGTCCTTATGGGAACAGTCTCTGAAATCTTATTAACAGTATAGTCATGAAATGGAAAAACTATACAATATCTCAAATAATTTTCATAAATTCCAGAAAACAATCATAAATTAAAACAAAAAAATGTGGTGGTTATGGATCAAAAAATGGGAATGGTGGTACTTGCCATCATTTGTGGAATCATTCTTCTGGTACTTTTATTGCGAAAAAGGGCACAGATTATTTTAAATTTTTTAGTTCGGACAGTCCTTGGAGCCATCATGATTCTTCTGGTCAATGACATTTTGCAAAAGCAAGGCTTCGATATATATGTCGGTTTAAATCCGGTTACCCTTTTGACATCCGGAACCCTTGGATTCCCTGGGGTTGCGCTCCTTTATGGAATTGAGGTGACAAAGTTTTTGTAGGAAACTGCCAAAGTTCGACTTTTTTCACAATTGCTATAGACAAGCGAAAATGCGGTTGCTATAATGCGACTTACAACAAAGCGAGGTGATGAATTGGGGCGATTACAAATCTGACACTGCTGACATTTTTATCGATTGCAGTGGTAACAGATGTGCAATGCATGAAGATCAGTAACCGGCTGATCGTGTGTGGATTAATATGGGGACTGGTACTCAAAATTTGGGGAAATGGGTACGTTGGTATTCTGTATTTTATTCTTAATATTACAATTCCGGTGGTTCTTTTATTTCTTTTATTTCAGATGCATGCTCTTGGAGCAGGCGACATCAAATTATTTTCCTTAGTAGGTAGTTTTTTGACAACAAAGCAGTTATTTCTGGTAATGTTTGATTCCTTTCTTTTTGCAGCAGTGCTTGGCATGGGAAAAGTAGTGCAGCTTTATCTCTCACAGGGAGGGAAAAAGGAAAGATTCACAAAAATTCATTTTTCCATCGAAATCCTGCTGGCAGTTGTGTATGTAACAGGGAGGTGTGTAGTTGCAAAAAATTAAAATTGCCCTTTGTGATAAGGACAAGTTTTATTGTGAGCGCTTTGCGGCTTATATGATGAACCATAAAGCGCAGGAAATTGAGCTGAATATTTATTCCACGATCGAGCAGTTTACCGGAGATGAGAAAATGGGAAACTTTGATCTGGTGATTGCCGGGAGTGGATTTGCGGAGTTTTCTTCGGACGTAAATATCATGTATCTGTCTGATCTGTGTGGAAATCAGGCGGCGGAGGAGGCAATGTGGGAAAAAGATACGATACCGCAGAAGAAAATTGTTACGAAATATCAGCCGATGGAACAGTTGCTGCATGAGATTTATGTGCAGGCAGGGATGACCAAAAGGGAACCTGTGGGAGTGCAGGTTGCGACACATGGGAAGGTGATCGGGGTAGTTTCGCCGGAATGTCATGAGATGCAGGAACTGTTTTCGGTGATGCATGCGGTAAATCTTGGCAGAGAGCAGAAAGTATTGTATTTCAATTTCCTTGAGTTTTCGGGCTTTCGGGAATTATTCGGACAGCCAGGGGATTTTGATTTTACAGACGTAGTTTTGAAACTCCGCAGTGGGGAACTGACGACAGAGTATTTTTGGAACTGTGTCTATGAAATGTCCGGAATATCTGTGATTTTGCCTTTTGAAAATCCGGAAAATATCAGGCAGATCGGCAGACAGGAGTGGGAACAATTTATTGATTTTATGGAACAAAATACGGACTTTGAGGTGCTTGTCGTAGATTTTGGCGTGAGTATGCCGGAACTGGCAGATTGCATGAGCCGCTGTGATGAACTGCTTCTGATTGGCAGGGAAGGTTATTTTTACGAGTGCAGGGACAAGCATTTTTATGAATGGCTGGAAAAGACAGGACATCAGGCAGTGGCAGAAAAAATTCACAAAGTCAATGTGCCATATACGGCTAAAAATATTCATGGCGGTGGAAATGTCATCGAGCAGTTACAGTGGAGTGAATTTGGTGATTTTGTCAGAAGATGGAAGGAGATCATGGATGAGTAGCAAATGTTTGGAGTGCGTATTGTGAGGAAAAGGAGAGTTTGGGAGGAATTATGCAGACATCGGATGAAGAAATTCAAAAGCTGAGGGAACATATTCTCGCGGAAATTGACCTCACCAGAGAGATGAGTGATACCGAAATCCGGGCAATTGTCTCAGAAAAATGCAGTATTTACGGAAAACAAAAATTTTTAAAACTGTCAGAGCAGGAAGCATTAGAACAGTATCTGTTCCATTCGCTCCGCAAGCTGGATGTGTTGCAGGAATTACTGGATGATCCGGAAATCACAGAGATTATGGTAAATGGGGCAAAGCATATTTTTTACGAAAAAAGAGGGCAGCTGTTTGAGTCAGATAAGCATTTTACTTCCAAAGAGAAATTAAATGATGTCATTCAGCAGATGGCAGGAAGTAATAACCGTATGGTGAATGAGGCATCGCCGATCGTGGATACGCGCCTTGCAAATGGTTCAAGGGTAAATATTGTGTTACAGCCGATTGCAATTGACGGTTCGGCTATCTCAATCCGTAAATTTCCGGAGCAGCCGTTTGTGATGGAAAATCTGATCCGATTTGAAGCAATCACAGAGGAGGCAGCAGAGTTTTTAAAAGTGCTTGTGCTTTCCGGGTATAACATTTTTGTTTCAGGTGGGACAGGTTCCGGAAAAACAACATTTTTAAATGCATTGTCACAGTTTATCCCACGGGAGGAACGAATTATCACAATTGAGGATTCGGCAGAACTGCAATTGATCGACAAACCCAATTTAGTGCGGTTGGAAACAAGGAATGCCAATACAGAAGGGGTTCTGCCGATCACGATCCGCGACCTGATCAAAACGGCACTTCGCATGAGACCAAACCGGGTGATTGTGGGAGAGTGTCGTGGAGCGGAGGCACTGGATGTACTGCAGGCGATGAATACAGGGCACGATGGAAGTTTGTCCACCGGACATGCCAATTCCTGCAAAGATATGTTGAGCCGACTGGAAACGATGGTTTTAATGGGGATGGAACTGCCGCTTCCGGCAATCCGAAGCCAGATTGCGTCAGGCATTGATATTCTGATCCATCTTGGACGTATGCGGGATAAGAGCAGAAAGGTGCTTTCAATTACAGAAATTGCAGGATACGAGGAAAATCAGATCATTTTGAATGATATATACCGCTTTAAAGAAGAGAAAGCGGAAGAAAATACAGTGCATGGAGCAATGGAAAAGGTCGGTGAACTGATACACACAGAGAAAATGATAAGGGCAGGGTATTGTCTGGATGGATTATAGTACATATTTTTTGAGTAAAAAAGAAATGATGTTTTGCATTGGAAAGGGGCTTCTGGCGGGAATGCTTGCAGCGTGGATTTTATATCAGTCTGTATATGGCATGGCCACTGCTTTTATTTTCATTCCACTGTGTATTCAAAGAGAGAAAAAGAAACGGCAGGAACAGCAAAAAGAGACACTTCTCTTGCAGTTTCGCGATGCAATGCAGAGTGTTGCAGCAGCACTTCAGGCGGGATATTCCATGGAGAATGCATGGCGGGAGAGCGAGAAGGAGATGACGGAACTATATGGACAAGATGGGATATTTGTCGGAGAACTGCATCAGATCAATCAGGCGGTTGGAATGAACCAGCCAATTGAAAAACTGTTATATGAATTTGCGCTTCGCAGCGATTGTGAAGATATTCAGAATTTTTCCGATGTTTTTTTGTTCGCGAAACGCAGTGGCGGTGATTTTCACAAAATTATAGCAACAACCATTGAACATATCAGCGATAAGATCGAGATGGAAAGAGAGGTTCAGACAGTAATTTCTGCAAAGAAGATGGAACAGAAGATTATGAATGTAATTCCTGTTTTCATTATTTTATATCTGAATCTGACATCAGGAGAATTTTTGGCACCATTGTATGGAAATATTTTTGGAATTAGTGTTATGACAGGCGCGTTGGGTGCGTATCTTGCTGCAATAAAAATTTCCGCAAAAATGACAGCTATTAAGGTCTGACAGATATGTGGGTGAGCGTTAAGTGTATTCTGAAGAGTTGAGTGAAATCTGGGAAGGAATATATGAAGAATAGAAAAAGTGAAAAGCAGGGACAGAGCCTTTATCGAAAAATGGGGAAGGTCTTTGCGTTATTTGCTGTGTTGGCGGGGGCAGCGCTGATACAGGAATCTATGAATCCGGTGTTAAAGCAGGGAAATGTATTGGAGCGGCAGGCATATGGAGATGGCAGCTACGATGCAGAACTTATCTGGGAAATTCCAGAGAAGGAACTGGAACAGGAACTGTCAGTGCACGTGGCAGAGCAGGGGCTGACAAAGGAAGAACAGCAGGCATTGCTTGCGGCGGCAGAGCAGGAGATCGCAGAGACTTTTCCGGGAAAAAATGAATCTGTAGATGAGATCCGAAAGGATGTCTGCATCCAGTCACAGTATCAGGACGGACAGGTGACGGCAGATTGGAGTTTTGATTCTTATCAGTATGTCGATCTGGAAGGGCATGTAATGAATGAAAGTTTAGAAGAAGAGGAAATATTGGTGAAGGCTGTCGTGGAATTAGGCTGTGACAGTCAGACGTTGGAGTATCAGTTTTTCTTTCAAATTTGTCCAAAGATATATTCAGAGAAAGAAAAAATCAACAATAAATTAAAACAGGAATTAATAAAAAAGAACGAAAAAGCCAATGATTCTACGCTGGTTTTGCCGGAATCCATAGATGACCAGACAATCATATGGAAGGAAAAAAGTGAGAGAATGCCTTTAAAATTGCTGTTTCTTGGGATGATTGCAGCGGGCTGTGTTCCATTGGTCGAGAAATCCAGAAAGCAGGAGGAGGAAAAACGGCGAAAAGAAAAATTGCAGTCTGAGTATCCGGAGCTGGTGAGCAAGCTGACAATCCTTCTTGGGGCTGGAATGACATTATTTAGCGCATGGAACAAAATTGCAACGAATTACAGCAATAAGCGGAAAAATAATACGATACCGATACATCCGTTATATGAGGAGATGCTTATCACATGTCATGAGATTGAGAGCGGAGTTGGAGAGGCACGGGCTTATGAACGCTTTGGAGAGCGATGTGGATTGCATCGTTACCGGAAATTTTGCAGTTTGCTTGTCCAGAATCTTCGAAAAGGAACGAGGGGACTGGTGCAGCTATTAGAACAGGAAGTTTCAGATGCCTTTGAAGAACGCAAAAATCTGGCAAAGAAAAGCGGGGAGGAGGCAGGGACAAAAATGCTGTTTCCAATGATGATGATGTTTGGAATTATCATTGTTATTATTATGGTTCCCGCGTTTCTTTCGTTACAGTAAGTAACTGTTTCTCAAAATGATTATCAGAAAATTGCGGGATCTGTAAAATTCAGGGTGGATAATGAAAGGTAGATGTAAGCGTTTTTTAATTTTTAAAAATAGGAAAGCGAGGAAAAAGAATATGAAAAATCAAATGGTAAGAGTGGCAAAAGAATTTGCAGCAGATGAGAGTGGAGTAGGAGTTGTGGAAATGATATTGATACTTGTCGTTTTAATAGGGCTTGTAATCATCTTTAAAAAGCAGCTCACAAATCTGGTGAACAGTATTTTCGAAACCATTAACAGCAAGGCGGGAAGTATCTAGTGAAGAAGGGAAGTATTACGGTATTTTCAGCGCTATGTATGAGTTTTGTACTTTCAGCCCTTTTTGTATTACTTGAGGCAGCAAGATTTTATGGGCTGTCTCAATATGCGGACTGGAAAGGAAGACAGGGCGTGGAATGTGTGGCGGCAGAATATCAGCCTTATTTATGGGAAGAGTTTCATTTACTCATGCTGGATGGTGGCTATAGTACGGATTTTTTTGAAATCGGAAATATGACAGGGAGAATGAAAGAGAAACTGGATGAAAATTTGAATCAGAAGAATTTTGGATGGCAGTTTCCGGATATGAATCTGTTTCAGATGGAGACCAGCCACATTTATGAGCCAAAATATTTGCTTGTCACAGATGCTGATGGCGAAGTGCTTCTTGATATGATCTCTGCATATATGAAGAAAAATCTGCCCAGAGAGGCAGCAGAAGAGATTCGTCAGAGATATATTAACCAGAATGACATGAAAAATAATACGACGAATGTCGAAGAAACCATTGATCAGGCGAAAGAGAGCATTGAGAGTGCAAGGGCAGAGAAGGAAAAGACAGAGAAAGCAAAGACAGACAATGGAAAAGCAGAAAATGGCAGGCAGGAAAATGAATCTATTGCGAATAGGACAAATGAAAAAGATACACAGCCTCTGGAAGAAAATCCGTTGGATGTTGTGAATGAAATCAGAAAATCGATGAGTCTTTCTACACTTGGACTGGTTGTGGAAAACGCCGGCGAAATCTCTACGAAACGCATGAATCTTGCAGAGGCGATTGAAAAAAGAACCTGCAGTGAAGGAAATATAAATTACGAAGCAGAAAGTGACTGGTATCGGAAAATTCTTGTGCTGGAATATGTAGAATCAAATTTTTCAAACTACTGCAGCCCGAAAGAAAACCATGCATATTCCTATGAGTTGGAATATTTACTTGGAGGACATGAAGAAGAACGAAAGAATTTAGAAGAGGTAGTCAACAGACTGCTATTGTATCGCTGTGCTTCGAATGTCACATATTTACTGTCGGACAGAGAAAAAATGTTACAGTCCGAGACAATCGCTGCTGCATTAGCTGGCTTTACCGGAAATCCGGCAATCATTAAGACGGTGCAGATAGCGGTTGTCGGTGCATGGGCATATATCGAAAGTATCCAGGATATCAGGGCATTGCTCATGGGAGGAAAAATCGCGCTGGTGAAGTCAAAAGAGCAGTGGACGACAGATTTGTCGCATCTATTACAGTCGTTTCAAAGCCAGACAAGGGCAAAAGAATGCAGCAATGGTCTAAAATATCAGGATTATTTAAAGCAGATTTTATTTTTTACAAAGGATGGAACATTATCCTGCCGCATGCTCAATGTAATGGAGCAGGACTTGATCCAGAATGAGGAATATAAAGATTGCAGAATGGATCATATGATCGTTTGTTTCAGGTGTGAGGTGGAATTTGCGGCAGAACCTCTTTTTCCCAGGTTGTCTTTTATAAATAGTGAAAAATTAAAACAATATTCCTTCCGAAGAGAAAATCAGATCAATTACATTCCATAAGAAAGGCAGGTGTGTCCGGGTGTCTCTTATCTTCTCCAAAACTATAAAAAATGAACAAAAATCTCTCCCTGAAAGATGTTCTTTTAGGAAAGGTCCGGCTTGGACCAATGCACCCAAAGAGACACCCGGATGCACCTGTCCGTCCGGTTCTATGACATTGGAGGCAGCAGTTGTGGTGCCGATACTTGCCTGTCTGTTTACATTTGTGTTGTTTTTCTTTCGTGTTATGCAGGTGCAGCTCTGCGTGCAGGATGCTTTAGAAGATACGGGACGCACGCTGTCTGTCTATGCAGCCGTAAAGGACAGTCAGGAAGAAGAGTATGCGGTACTTGCAAAAAGTATGTTTATTGCAAAGGCGCGCGAAGATGATAATATCCGAAAATTTGTGACGGGAAATGTTTTCGGAATTACATTTTCAGAATCGTGTTTTGAGGGAAATGATATTTGTCTCAGAGTCCATTATCAGATGAAATTTCCAGTTAGTCTGCTTGGAAAAAAGTCATTCTGGCTCTCGCAGCAGACAATTTATCGAAAGTGGACAGGATGGAAAGACGAACTTGGTATCCAGGATGGTGACAGATGGGTATATATTGCAGAACAGGGAACCGTGTATCATAAGACTTCGGGCTGTACGTATCTGAATTTGTCAATTCAGTCGGTAGAAGATGTGCAAATAGCGGAATATCGGAATGAAAGCGGAGAGAAATACCACAAATGTGAGCTTTGCGCGGATAAAATTAACAAATTTGGAAGGGTATATATCACAAATTACGGAAATAAATATCACACAGATTTAAACTGCAGCGGTATTAAAAGAACCATTGAAATGATACGCTTATCTGATGTGGAGGGAAAGGGGGCGTGTTCAAAATGCTGGAAGGAATAAGGATGATCGTTCTATTGGTCAGTTTGTTTTTATGTGCATGGATCGATTGGAAAACAGAGCGGGTGAGCGTGCCGCTCCTTCTGCTGGGAGGAATGACAGCCGTATTATTGCATTTGTTTGCACAGGAAGAATCCGTTTTTTATTTAATGACGGGAATGTCTGTTGGTATCGTATTATTACTTTACAGTCTGGTTACACATGAAAGTATCGGATATGGAGATGGATGCTTATTTGTGATGACAGGTTTATTTCTGGGATTTTGGGAGAACCTTGTGCTGCTTTTGCTGGCATCTGTTTTAGCAGGAATCGGCGCGGCAGTGTTGCTTTTTTTTAGAAAAAAGAAGAAAAAGGAAAGAATACCGTTTGTACCATTTGTATTTACGGCGTATGTTTTATTGTTACTTTGATGGAAGGAGTGGGTTATGCGGGGAAGTTTTTCAATAGAGGCATCATTGATCGTGCCACTTGTGCTTGCGGTCATGGTACTTGCGCTGAGAACCGGAATCGATTGCTACGAAGAGACAAAGGCGCAAGTGGCAAAACTGGGAACAAGAGTATCATTTGATATTGTGGATACGATGTATCTGCTGGATGAGATCACAGATATTGGAGATTTATTTCATGGAGATTGAATATAAAAGGGAACTGACAAAAAGTTATATGTGCGTCAAAACGGATCAGGATTTTCTTCCTTTTGAAAAAGAAATATTAACAAGAAACAGTATATCAGGGATATTGCCGGTCAATACGACTTTTGCGGATGCTGCTACAGTCTGCTGGTACGATATTACAGGAATGCAGGCATTTGATCATGCGTTGGAAACGGAAATGATGGACAGTCAGATGTTGACACAGTTTCTCGTAAGCTTATGTGGAACGCTTGAACGGTTAGAAAGTTTTCTGTTAGATCCCGGGCATCTCTGGTTTTCCCGGGAAAGTATTTTTAAAAACAACCGGGATGGAAGTTTCTGGTTCTGCTATTGCCCGGAAGGGAAGGAGAATATTACAGAGGGATTTCAAAAACTCATGGAATATCTTCTCACAAAAATCGATCATAAAGATCAGTGGGCGGTAAAAATGGCATACCATATTTATGATCAGGTTATAAAGGAAGGCTATAGTCTGATCGCAATCCGGGAAAGTCTTACTTATGATCGTGTGGATATAGAACCTGTGCCGGACAGAACACTGGAAAATAGCAGAGTAGAGCTTGAGCAGACTTCAGATCAGACGGAAAAAGAAAAAACCGTTCACAAAGCAGATAAAGCAGATGGTAAAGCAAAAGTGATTTTTCAAAAGGCAATCGAACATTTTTTGCCGGATCTTGCAAAAATCAAAGAATACAGGCAGGAACTGGCAAAGAAAAAAGAGAAAAAGAATGAAATCCAGCCCATTGTTTTTGAACCGGAAGAAGAGGAGGTAAGAATGGGACGTCCCACAGTTCTTTTGGCAGATCAGAAAAAAACAATTCAGGGAATTCTGAGATATGAAGGAAACAATCAGCTGTCAGACTTAAAAATTGATACATTTCCATATGTGATCGGAAGTGCTGCTGACTGCCCCGGTTATGTCGATTGCGCTACGATCAGCCGTCATCATGCAAAAATCACGAAAGTGGAAAATGTATACTTTATTGAAGATATGAATTCTGCCAATGGAACAAAGGCAGGAGGGACGCTCTTGGATTACAAGATGAAAGTGAGTTTACAGGCAAACGAGATCCTTGAGTTTGCAGATGAAAAGTTTAGATTTATTTAAGAAAAACATCGGAGAAATATCATTGCTTCTACCTCTGGAAATCTCTATAATATCCATGAAAGGCTATGAAATGGAGTGGACAGCGAATGAGAAATGAATGGATGGAGATATTTTCTCAGGAAGGATATCGTTTTTGTAAAGTAAAATCGGAAGAAACCGGTGTTTTCTATAAATATTATGAGGAAGGGTTTCATCTTGTAATGTTCATTGATGGTACGAATGGATATCTGCCGACGATGGTACAACTGCAAGTGATGCAGGAGCGGGTGCAGGAACTTTTTTATCATCCGGTGGGAAGGTTACAGGACTTCCCGGAAGGATTTCCGGTGTACCATGTGGAACTGCTGACCATTCTGCTCACGAATCAGTCTGAGAATGCAAAACAACTTTGCTCTGAAGGAAAAAATATCTGGATATATGATCAGGACAGAAAACAGCTGATCATATATGAGAATCAGCCGGGAGATTTCTGGGGACTAAAGAATCGAATTGAACACATGGATGTACAGCAGAACAGCCGGGCATCTGCACCGGTAAGTGGAAAACATTCCATCATGCAGCTGCCGTTTGTCACAGAGCTGATCGCACTTGCAAACATTCTTGTATACATTATATTATCTTTTGGCGGAGCAACAGAAGATGCGTTCTATATGGCATCGAGAGGTGCCATGTATCCGGAGTTTCTTACGATCAATCATCAGTGGTGGCGTTTATTGACAGCAATGTTTTTACATTTTGGAGTGGCACATCTGATGAATAATATGGTAATTTTCTGTTGTGTCGGATCAAGACTGGAGAAATACATAGGTCATTGGAAAATGGCAGTGGTTTATTTTGCCGCAGGAATTGGCGGAGGACTGCTCTCTTATATCATGATGCTATTGTCGGGAAATTATGCCGTATCCGGTGGTGCTTCCGGCGCAGTATTTGGTGTGATCGGTGGACTTTTGTGGGTTGTGATATACCATAGAGGAAAGCTGGAGGGAATGACGACAAAGGGAATCCTCATCATGGTCGTATTAAGTCTCTACTTTGGATTTACAAGTACTGGCGTGGATAACTGGTGCCATGTGGGAGGCATGCTCTGTGGATTTTTGGCAACATTGATTTTATATCACGGAAAACGCCAAAAATATTGATTTTGTCTGCAAAACTTAATATACTTAAAAAAGATGTTGCGGATGAATCCATGAATATAAATCCGCAAATACAAAATAATCTGCTTCGCAGATAGAAAGGGCAGATCAATGAAGATAAATATTTATTATGGCGGCAGAGGGTTGTTAGACGATCCAACTCTTTATGTTTTAAATAAAATGGAGGAAGTTTTAAAAGAACTTCGTGTGACTGTAGAGCGCATCAATATCTATGAACATAAAAATGAGATTGCAACACTTCCACAGACTATGAAAGACGCGGATGGAATTATTCTGGCGACGACAGTGGAATGGCTTGGAATTGGCGGATACATGCAGCAGTTTTTGGATGCGTGCTGGCTTTATGGAGACAAGGAAAAGATTAAGGTTACTTATATGCAGCCAATCGTTATGTCAACCACTTACGGAGAACGTGAGGGAGAGATGACGCTTGCCAATGCATGGGAGATTCTTGGCGGACTGCCATGTGCAGGACTTTGCGGTTACGTGGAGGATCTCGTCACGTTTGAAATGAATGAGGATTACACCGTCATCATTGAGAAAAAGGCCGAGAATCTTTATCGCACGATTTCCCAGAAAATCAAAAATCTTCCGACAAGCAATCAGGCAGTAAAGCGGAGCATTTCACGTACGCCACAGTTAGAACTGACTCCACAGGAGAGCGAGCAGTTATCCAAATATGTTTCCGATGACTCTTATGTGAAGAAGCAAAAAGAGGATATCGAAGAACTGGCATCCATGTTTAAGGATATGCTTGGAAAGAATCCGCAGCCACAGGATGCATTTATGAAAGATTTTCAGGGACATTTTACACCTCAGCATGATTTTGCTGCCCGCTATTTATTCATGATTGACGGGATGAAAGAACCGCTGTTTATTTCTGTAAAGGATGATAAATTAGAAATCAGTTATGGAAAACAGGAGAATATCGATGTGATCGCAAAGCTTTCAGATCAGGTTCTTGAGAGTATCGTGGAAGGCAGAATGACATTCCAGAGAGCTTTCATGACAGGTGAGATGACTGCAAAAGGTAATTTCAAGACACTCCGTATGTTAGATACCATGTTTAACTTTGTGTAAGAGGCAAAGTGAGCGTAAAGGTACAGCCGTCACCAGGTCTGGAATCACAGTGGATTGTTCCATGATGGGATTCCACAATCTGCTTGGTGATGACAAGACCTAAACCGCTGCCACCGTTTTTGGAAGTGATAAAAGGTTCAAAAATACTGTCAGCAAAGGCAGGATCTAACCCTCCGCCATAGTCGGTTACAGCGATAAGGACAACGTCATTTTCGGATGAAACGCGGATGGTTACGGTTCCTGATTTATCCATGGCTTCATAAGCATTTTTCAGTAAATTAATGAGAGCCTGTTTGAGTAGTTGAGGATCAATATCGATTTCGGGAAGATTTTCTTCCGTTATGATGTTACAGTGAAAATCAAGAGCTGCGAAGGCGGAGATGGAATCGTGGATATCTTCCATATAATCATATAAATTAACATGGCGGAGATTCAGATGATCGCAGAGCCTTGCAGAGGATAACTCCGTGACCATGTTCCGCAATGAGGTGATTTCGGACATAGTTTCTGCCCAGTACGCAAAATCAGACACTTCCGGATGTTTCTTTTCAACTAATTGTAAAGAACTGCTGATCAATGTAATAGAATTTTTGATTTCATGGAAAATATTTAGGTAGTCCTCGCTATTTAACAAAATTTCACCCCGGTCTCATTCAGATTTTCACATTAGACAGTCACAGTTTAGCACCAATACAGGGAAACTGCAATCATTAACGAATTACAAAATTCGACAACATAATTTAATATTAAGAAAGAAGGATAAAAAAATGAGAGATGAAAATTGTATTTTCTGTAAAATTATTGCAGGAGAAATTCCATCCAACACAATCTATGAGGATGATGAGTTCAAGGTAGTTTTAGATGTGAGCCCAGCGAGCAAGGGACATGCGCTGATCCTGCCAAAGAATCATTATGCAGATCTGTATGAGATCGACGAAGATGTAGCTGCAGATGCTATGAAGCTTGCCAAGAAGCTCGCAATCCATATGACAGATGTATTAAAATGCGACGGATTCAATCTGGTTCAGAACAACCACGAAGTGGCAGGACAGACAGTATTCCATTTCCATATGCACCTGATCCCAAGATACCTCAATGCAAAGAACAATGATATCTTAAACTGGTCTCATGAAACTTTCTCGCCAGAAGAGATGGCAGAGATCCGTGATTCTTTAAAAATGGAATCATAAGCCAAAAAGGCTGTTGCATGATACAAAAATCGTAGTTTCACGCAACAGCCTTACTACTTTATTAAAAATAGATCATTCTAGTTCTTTTTAGCGGCGTCATTGATCAGAGAGACAATGGCAGCAATTGAATTCTTACCATTACTTTTTTCCATGGCTTCCACATAACGTTCTTTGTGTGAGAAAACATGGTCAATGGCCTCTAACAGAGCGGTGTTTGTCACTGCTTCCTCCTCAAGCACATAACTGTAACCGGAAGAACGGAATGAAGTTGCATTTAAAATCTGATCTCCACGGCTGGCAGCAGCGGACAGCGGAATTAAAATGTTAGGTTTGTGCAGTGCGAGCAGCTCACAGATGGCATTGGCTCCGGCACGGGAGATGACTAAAGATGCAAGTGCAAACATATCTGCAAGTTCTTTGTTTGCGTATTCGAACTGTGCATAGCCATCGGTATCTTTTAAAGTTTCGTCAAGGTTTCCCTTTCCACATAAATGGATAATGTTATAGCGTTTCAGTAACTCTGGAAGAAGATCACGGATTGCGGTGTTGATCGCACGTGAGCCGGTACTTCCACCAATAATTAAAATAACAGGTTTCTCCATATTTTCAAAGCGGCAGAGTTTAATCGCATTCGAAGGATTTCCATTTAATAATTCCTGACGGATCGGAGAACCAGTGAGAACTGCTTTTCCCTCAGGAAGATACTTCATTGTCTCAGGAAAATTGCAGCATACTTTTGTAGCACTTGGAATTGCAAGCTTGTTTGCAAGACCGGGTGTAATGTCGGATTCGTGGATAATTGCAGGGATTTTGCAGTGTTTTGCTGCCAGAACAACAGGAACAGATACAAAGCCACCCTTGGAAAATACAACATCCGGTTTTATCTTTTTTAACAGGCGGATTGACTGATAATAGCCCTTGATCACTTTAAATGGATCAGAAAAATTCTTTACATCAAAATATCTTCTCAGTTTTCCGGAAGAGATTCCGTAATAAGGAACTTTTTGTGCTTCAATCAACCCCTTTTCAATTCCCTCATAGGAACCGATATAAGAGATTTCATATCCCTCGCTGCGAAGCGCAGGCATCAGGGCAATATTCGGTGTGACATGTCCGGCTGTACCGCCGCCGGTCATTACGATTTTTTTCATAAGAAGTCCTTTCTGTGCAAAAAAGCATGGATTCTGCACTTCAATTCTTCCATATTTATAATACCCATATGCAAAAAAGTCAAGAAAATGACTTGTGGTTTTCTTGTCGGAACTTGCGATTAATTTTGCAGGCAAGTCCCTTTTCAAAAAATAAAAACATTTTTATAATGTAAATATGAAGTAATAGCAATCATGAAGGAACAGTAATTATGAAGCTGCCGAAGAATGGCGGGGATTGAATAATTACAAGAAAGAGGTAATGTACGATGGAAGTGGTGATGCAGATGATGTATTCCTATTCACTTGAGCTTCTTGCAGCAGCAGTTGGGCTGATGCTTTTGCTTGAGCTTGTCACATTACGAAAGATAAATAAATGGAAAAAGAAAGAAAAAGAACAATTTTTTGAACTGGAAGAAAAACTGAGCCGTATATCCGAAAAACAGAACGAGACGGCACGGGAGATCACGCAGCAGGCGCAGGATGATAAAATGGCGCAAAAGTCCGGTGAAAATCCGGAAAAAGAGGCTCCGGAGAAGCTGATCGATGCTGTGCTCACTGAGGTGTTTTCCTGAAAACTTGACAATTTTGTATCCGTTTGCTATAATCGCTCCTGTAACAAATCCGTAACAATTGTAACAATTATGAATAAAACACAACAAAGGTGTAATATTATTTAGTAATGAACACTGATGGAGGTTTCTATGAATTTAAAGAAAAGAGCGGCAGGAGCCATTGCAGTTGCCATGTCAGTGGTAGTGATGACCTCGGTCGCACAGGCTGCACCAGCGGATTATAAAACAGGTGTGGCATCACAGGCAACAACGACGGACTTAGCTACAAATGGAATTGCAGGAATCGCAGTATCTATGAGTCAGTATGAGAGCGATGCCTACGAATATATCGGGCTGGCAGATGCAAATGTGGAGCAGATGAATGTTGCACGTGTTACATCCGGTGATGCGGCAGAGCAGGATGCAGAGGGAGGTCTGACTGAAATGTCTGCAGATGTGGCAGATGCGGATACTGCCGTACAGGCAGAGAATGCGGCATCTGATACAGAGACGGATGTTTCAACAGAAACAGCAGGCAGTGAGCAGACAGAGGAAGAAGCACTCTGGCAGAACCGCCTTATGGCAGACGTCAACGACTATTTATATGTCAGAGCTTCCGCAGATGCTGATGCAGAGATCGTAGGAAAATTATACAAAGGTGATGTCGCAGAGATCCAGGAGGAAGGAAGCGGCTGGACACATGTTGCGTCAGGAAATGTGGACGGATATGTGAACAATGATTACTGCGTGACCGGAACAGAGGCACTTGCCTACGCACAGCAGAATTTTGATACAGAGGCAGAGGTTCTCACCAATGGACTTCGTATCAGAAGCGAAGCGGATGAGAATGCTTCCGTTATCACAGCAGTTTCCGAGGGAACTACCTTGAAAGTTGATTCCGGTGTGGAGACAGATGATCAATGGGTAGCTGTTGTATATGGCGGAACAACCCGTTATGTCAGCGCAGATTATGTCGCAACATCCTTAGCTTTGGGCGAGGGTATTACGATTGAAGAAGAACAGGCAGAGCTGGCAAGGATCGCTGAGGAAGAGGCGGCAAAAAAAGCAGCACAGGTCACGGAAGTGACAACGGTACAGAATGCAGCAGTTGAGGCAACTGTGGATGATGTGACACTGCTTGCAGCAATTATTCAGTGTGAGGCTGGAAATGAAGTATATGAGGGACAGCTTGCAGTCGGTGCAGTTGTTATGAACCGTGTCAGATCAGGCGGTTATCCAAGTACCGTGCATGATGTTATTTACCAGAAGAGTCAGTTTCCACCGGCTGGAGCAGGATCAGTTGCAAATGTAGCGGCAAAAGGACCAAAGCAGTCCTGCTTACAGGCAGCACAGGAAGCATTGAACGGAACTGACAATACAGGCGGTGCAACCTGTTTCAGACGTGCAAGTTCAGGTCATGCAGGTGTTGTGATCGGAAATCATGTATTTTATTAAGATAAGTTGAACGGGTTACCGGAACAGGGTACGGGTGATCAGCAGCGTTGAGGGTGTCTTTGGAAGGCATCCTCAATTTTTTATTTGTATTCTGATAGCAAATATAGTAATATGGAACGTAACAGAGACAGATCGTGATCAGAAATGTATGGATGGATTACGAATAGCAGGGTCTCTGAAGTCAAAAACTAAAACAAAACAAGATGACGGAGGGAATGTTATGGGTTTACTTATCGCACTTATTGTGCTCATTCTGGTTGCACTTGCAATCGCAGTTTCATGTATTAAGATCGTGCCACAGGCTAATGCAATTGTTGTAGAACGTCTGGGCGGATATCTTACCACCTGGTCGGTAGGACTTCATTTCAAAGCACCATTTATCGACCGCGTAGCGAAAAAGGTTTTGTTAAAAGAGCAGGTGGTTGATTTCCCACCACAGCCGGTTATTACAAAAGATAACGTAACCATGCAGATTGATACCGTTGTATACTTCCAGATCACAGATCCAAAGCTTTATGCATACGGAGTTGAGAATCCGATCATGGCAATCGAGAATCTGACTGCCACAACACTTCGTAACATCATCGGTGATCTCGAATTAGATGAGACACTGACATCCAGAGAGACGATCAACACCAAGATGAGATCATCTCTTGATGTTGCAACAGATCCTTGGGGAATCAAAGTAAATCGTGTGGAATTAAAGAACATCATTCCACCGGCAGCAATCCAGGATGCCATGGAGAAACAGATGAAGGCAGAACGTGAACGCCGTGAAGCGATTCTTCGTGCGGAAGGTGAGAAAAAGTCCACAGTCCTTGTTGCAGAAGGTAAAAAAGAATCTGCCATCCTTGATGCAGAGGCAGAGAAACAGGCAGCTATCCTCCGTGCAGAGGCTCACAAAGAGGCTACCATCCGCGAGGCAGAAGGTCAGGCAGAAGCAATCCTTAAGATCCAGCAGGCAAATGCAGATGGTCTTCGTATGTTAAAAGAAGCAGCACCGGATGCAGGCGTTCTTCAGTTAAAGAGCTTAGAGGCATTTGCAAAGGCAGCCGACGGAAAAGCTACCAAGATTATTATCCCATCCGAGATTCAGGGAATTGCAGGTCTTGCAAAATCTGTTGTTGAGGTCGGAAAAGAGAATTAAGCATGAAAACGAGGCTGCCGCAGGGAAAATATTCCGTGGCAGCCATGTTTTATCTTAGAGAAAATGCAGCCGACACAGCTTTTGCTCACGGAAAAAGGGCTGCATTTTAAAATTCAAACAGAAAAGGACGGTAGAAGGATGAACTTAAAAGGACGCAATTTTTTAAAACTCATGGATTACACACCGGAAGAGATCTTATATCTGATCGATCTTGCGGCTGATTTGAAAAAAAAGAAAAAAGAAGGCATCTTACATGACAGCCTGATCGGAAAAAATATCGCATTGATCTTTGAAAAGACAAGTACCCGTACCCGCTGTTCTTTCGAAGTTGCAGCGCATGACCTTGGAATGCATGTTACATATCTTGATCCAAGTGGTTCTCAGATTGGCAAGAAAGAGAGTATCCCGGATACAGCAAGAGTGCTTGGACGTATGTTTGATGGAATAGAGTACCGTGGTTACGGACAGGACATCGTGGAGGAACTTGCAAAATACGCCGGTGTTCCGGTCTGGAATGGTCTGACTAATGAATTCCATCCGACACAGATGTTGGCAGATATGCTTACCATCCGTGAACATCTTGGAACGTTAAAAGGAATTAAATTTGTATACATGGGCGATGCCCGCTATAACATGGGTAATTCCCTGATGGTAACATGTGCAAAACTTGGCATGGATTTCGTAGCATGTACCAATAAAAAATATTTTCCAAATGACGAATTAGTAGCATACTGTAAAAACGTTGCAAAAGAGACCGGAGCAACCATCACACTGACAGAGGATGTTGCGGAAGCTGCAAAAGATGCAGATGTTATCTACACGGATGTCTGGGTATCCATGGGTGAACCGGACGAAGTCTGGGCAGAACGTCTGAATGACCTGATGCCATACCAGGTGAACAAAGCAGTGATGGATCAGGCAAAAGAAACCGCGATTTTCATGCACTGTCTGCCGGCATTCCATGATCTGAAGACAAAAATCGGAAAAGAAGTTTACGAGAAATTCGGTTACAGCGAACTTGAAGTGACCGATGAAATATTTGAGAGTGCACAGTCCGTTGTTTTTGATGAGGCGGAGAACAGAATGCACACCATCAAGGCAGTCATGCTCGCAACACTGGCTGATTAAAAAGCAGCACAATCAGGATCATGCAGATTTAACTACAGATATAAAATAATTGTGCTAGAAACGTGGAGTAATACATGAAAACAGAAATACTTACCCTGCTCCGTGAGACAGATGGATATGTCTCCGGGCAGGAATTGTGTGAAAAATTTGGTGTCTCACGGACAGCAGTATGGAAGGCAATCAATCAGTTAAAAGAAGCCGGTTACGAGATTGAGGCCGTCCAGAACAAGGGCTATCGGCTTGTCTCAGTTCCGGATATTTTAAGTGAGAGCGAATTGCAGAGTGTTCGCAAAACCAGATGGATCGGGGAAAAAATTGCATTTTTTGATGTGGTGGATTCTACTAACACCAGAGCAAAACAGCTTGCAGAAGAGGGAGCACCGAATGGAACCTATGTCATTGCCGAAAGACAGGATGCAGGAAAAGGACGCCGTGGCAGAGGATTTGACTCCCCGGCAGGGCAGGGAATCTGGATGACGCTGGTGTTAAAGCCGGAAATCGATCCGAACCATGCTTCCATGATCACGTTAGTGACGGCGCTTGCAGTATCTAAGGCGATTACGGATATGACAGGCAGACCGGCCGGTATCAAATGGCCGAACGACATCATCATGAGTGGAAAAAAAGTGTGCGGCATTCTGACAGAAATGAGTGCACAGTTTGATTATGTAAACCATATTGTAGTGGGAATTGGAATCAATGTGCAGAATAAAAGTTTCCCGAAAGACATTGAATCTGTCGCAACCTCACTTTTTATAGAGACAAAGGAACACTATCACAGGGCAGGATTAGTCGAGCGGATCTGGGAAGCCTTTGAACACTACTATGAGATTTTTTTGCAGACAGAGGATCTTTCCGGTCTTGTAAACGAATACAATTCACATCTTGTGAACATGCATCAGCAGGTAAAAGTGCTTGATCCTAAGGAACCGTTTGAGGGTAAAGCCATGGGAATTACGCCAAAAGGAGAACTGATCGTGGATACCTGGGAGAGCAGAAAGCTTGTCTCCACAGGCGAAGTATCCGTAAGAGGAATCTATGGATACGTGTAAATACCAATATTTATAAAACAGGAAAAGAAATATGAGTGAAAATAAGAAAACAAATCAAATACAGCCACCAGAGGAACTTGTGCTCTGTGGTGCGAGTGCGTACAATCAGAAATTCTATATCAATGAGAATTTCAAAAATCTTCCGGATGAGATCAAAAATCAGTTGAAAGTCATGTGTGTGCTTTTTTGTGCAGATATCGGAGGAATCCTTCAGCTTGTTTTTGACGAGGAGGGAAATCTGGAATTCCGCACCGCGTGCAATGAGGATGATCTTTTATACGATGATATCGGAAGTGGACTGAAAATCAAAGAACTCCGCCAGAAAAATGAAGATCTGCTCCGTGGACTGGAATTATATTACAAGGTAATTTTTGATAAATTGGAGGAATAACATGATTATTACAATTGATGTAGGAAACACAAACATAACAGTAGGTGTATTCAATGGAGATGAAATTGTAGCAAGTTTTCGTATGACGACTAAAATGCCGCGTACATCAGATGAGTACGGTATGCTTCTGACAAATCTTTTGGAGCAGAACCGCATTCACTGCGATGAGATTCAGGATGCGATTATTGCATCGGTAGTTCCGAATGTCATGCATTCCTTAGAGGGCGCGGTGATCAAATACTTAAACATCCGTCCAATCGTGATCGAGCCGGGAACAAAAACGGGAATCCGTATCGTCACAGAAAATCCACGTCAGATCGGTGCAGACCGTATCGTGGACGCTGCGGCAGCTTATGAGATTTATGGTGGTCCGGTGCTCGTACTTGATTTCGGTACAGCCACCACTTATGACCTTGTAGATGCAGCCGGAGCGTTCGTATCCGGTGTCACAGCTCCTGGAATCCGTATTTCCGCAAAAGCACTCTGGGAGGACGCAGCAAAACTTCCGGAGATCGAGATCAAAAAACCGGACAGCATTCTTGCAAAAGAAACCATCACAAGTATGCAGGCTGGTCTGGTGTATGGACAGATCGGACAGACAGAATACATTGTCCGCCATATGAAAGAGGAAGCAAATTTAGGTGAGATCAAAGTGGTTGCCACCGGTGGACTTGGACGTATCATTGCAAGTGAGACATCCATGATCGACGTGTATGATCCAAACCTGACATTAAAAGGTATGAACTTAATCTATAAAAAACAGAACCGTAAATCAGGCAGGATCAAACAGGCATAACGACAACAGAAAATGACAAAAAATCAGTCATAAATACAGCGGAAGCTATAAATCATCAGGATAGATAAGGAAAAACAATGGATTCAATTCGAAAGCTGCAGATCGGAAATGTAACTTTAGAGAACAATTTAATTTTAGCACCAATGGCAGGGGTAACGGACCTGCCATTTCGCTTGCTGTGCAAAGAACAGGGGGCAGGTCTTTTATGCATGGAAATGGTCAGTGCAAAGGCAATCCTTTACAAAAATAAAAATACAGAGGAACTTTTGACCATAGACCCAAGAGAAAATCCGGTGTCCCTTCAGCTCTTTGGTTCAGACCCCGATATCATGAGTGAGATCGCAAAACAGATCGAGGAGAGACCATTTGACATCTTAGATATCAACATGGGCTGTCCGGTGCCGAAAGTTGTGAACAATGGAGACGGTTCCGCTTTGATGAGAAATCCGCTTCTGGCAGGAAAAATCATCGAGAAAACGGCGAAAGCAATCAAAAAACCTGTGACGGTAAAAATTCGCAAAGGATTTGACGACAATCATATCAATGCCGTGGAGATGGCACATATCGCAGAGGAGTCCGGTGCGGCAGCAATCGCGGTACATGGCAGAACTAGAGAGCAGTTCTATTCTGGAAAAGCGGACTGGGATATCATCCGTCAGGTGAAAGAAGCAGTCTCCATTCCTGTCATCGGAAACGGGGACATCTTAACGGCGGACGATGTGATCCGCATGCAGGATGAGACAAATTGTGATGGTTTTATGATCGCAAGAGGCGCGGAGGGAAATCCGTGGATTTTCAAACAGATCCTGCACTACTTTGAGACAGGTGAAAAACTGGAAAAACCATCGTTTGCAGAAGTCACGGACATGATTCTGCACCATGCGAGAATGCAGATTGAATTTAAGGGGGAATACACCGGAATCCGTGAGATGCGCAAACACGCGGCATGGTACACCGCAGGTTATAAAAATTCCTCCCGACTCCGCGCAAAAATCTGCGAAGTGGAAAATTATGAGCAGCTTCAGGCATTATTTGAAGAGGTATTGGCATATAATAATTAAAAATCTGTGGAGGGACAACATGTCTTACCCCAATGCATATCTTAGGGATTTCGTCCCTGTGCTTGGACAGATTTTAAAAGAGAAACAGATAGCGCCGGAAAAACTGCATCTGGAAATTATCGACGAGGAATCCGAGGAAAAAAGTATCTTTGAGCCGGTGGGCGTGGATGAAGTGCTTGACCAGCTGGCGGATGAACTGAACCATCTTACGGTTTACACGGATCGTCCGGCACATTTTCAGGCATTTGCAGAACAAATCTACGAGGAAAACGGTCTGATGCCGCTCATTTTCACGAAAAAACAGTTGAAAAGCCGTTCGTTTTCCGGTGCGCAGGGCGTGGCGGACAGAGCAGACATGCGGCCCGGGGTGGGAGATACACTCGTTTTGGATTTTGAGTGGGAGGGACAGTGCTATTTCAACCTTCTGGCTCAGGGAAAGAATTACATTCCAATCCACAAGAAACCTTGGAAAATAGCGGAAAATCTTGACATCATAGTGCCTTTCGGTTATAATACTGTGATTGTCAAGAGCAGACAAAATAAGAAAAAAAAGCCCGTAAGAGACAGATTTGAAGAGGCATTTTACTCAGACTGAGCAGAGAGACAACTCGGGCACAAGCGTGCGAGACACCCGCACATACAAAATCCGGCAGCGCCGGAAAGGGAATAAGAAAGTAATTACAAAGAAGGGTAAACGAGATGGACAAGAAAAACATTCTGACTTATCAAGGACTTAAGAAGCTTGAAGACGAATTACAGGAATTAAAAGTAGTAAGAAGAAAAGAAGTTGCTGCGAAGATCAAAGAGGCGAGAGAACAGGGAGACCTTTCCGAGAACGCTGAGTACGATGCAGCAAAAGACGAGCAGAGAGATATCGAAGCCCGTATCGAAGACATTGAAAAAATCTTAAAAAATGCAGAAGTAGTTGTAGAGGAAGAAGTTGACCTCGACAAGATCAGCATTGGATGTAACGTTAAAATCTTAGATATTGAATTTGACGAGGAATTAGAATATAAAATCGTTGGTTCCACAGAAGCAAACAGCTTAAAAGGAAAAATTTCCAACGAGTCTCCTGTAGGAAAGGCATTACTTGGAAAACAGGTAGGAGATATTGTAAAAGTTGAAACACCGGGTGGAGAGTTTGAATACAAAGTACTTTCCATTCACAGAGCAAACTAAGACAGACTTTGTGCATCAGCTCCCGTAGTAACACAGGTGGGAGAAAGAATGTGCGAAGAAGCAGTCGGATGGAGGATGAAAATGGCTGAACAGAACAACCAGCAGAAAAAAGGCGGACAGCAGCAGGATGCAAACCAGCTTATCCAGGTTCGTTATGACAAATTACATGAATTACAGGCAAACGGAAAAAATCCATTTGAGATTACAAAATATGATGTGACACATCACAGCACAGACATCAAGGACAACTTCGAGAGTCTGGAAGGCCAGGAAGTGACTGTTGCAGGACGTATGATGTTCAAACGTGTTATGGGAAAAGCTTCCTTCTGTAACGTTCAGGATTTAAAAGGACGTATCCAGGCATATGTGGCACGCGATGAGATCGGGGAAGAATCTTATGCAGATTTCAAGAAATATGACGTGGGTGATATTTTAGGAATCAAAGGTAAAGTTTTCAAAACACAGACAGGTGAGATTTCCATCCATGCACAGGAAGTTACACTTTTATCCAAGAGTTTACAGATCTTACCGGAGAAATATCACGGATTGACAGATACAGATGCAAGATATCGTCAGAGATATGTGGATCTTATCATGAACGAGGATGTAAAAGATACTTTTGTAAAACGTTCCAAGGTTATCAGCAGCATCCGCCGTTATTTAGATGGACAGGGATTCATGGAAGTAGAGACACCGATGCTTGTATCCAATGCAGGTGGTGCTTCTGCAAGACCATTTGAAACTCATTTCAATGCATTAAATGAGGATTTAAAACTCCGTATTTCCTTAGAGTTATACTTAAAGAGACTGATCGTTGGCGGTATGGAGCGTGTATATGAGATCGGACGTGTATTCCGTAACGAAGGTCTTGATACAAGACATAATCCGGAATTTACTCTGATGGAGTTATATCAGGCTTACACAGATTACCACGGCATGATGGATCTGACAGAGAACTTATACCGCTATATCGCAAAAGAGGTAACAGGTTCTGAAATCCTCACATACGGCGAGCATACCATGGATCTCTCCAAACCATTTGAGCGGATCACAATGGTAGACGCAGTCAAAAAATATGCAAATATCGACTTCAACGAAGTTCCAGATACAGCAGCTGCAAAGAAACTTGCAGAAGAGCATCATATTGAATACGAAGAGAGACACGAAAAAGGTGATATCTTAAACTTATTCTTCGAGGAATATGTAGAAGAGCACCTGATCCAGCCAACATTCGTTATGGATCACCCGATTGAGATCTCTCCATTAACAAAAATGAAACCGGAAGATCCGAACTATGTAGAGCGTTTTGAGTTCTTCATGAACGGATGGGAGATGGCAAACGCCTACTCTGAGTTAAATGATCCGGAAGATCAGAGAAGACGTTTCGAAGCTCAGGAGAAAGCTTTTGCAGCAGGTGATGAGGAAGCAAACCACACAGATGAGGACTTCTTAAATGCCCTTGCGATCGGTATGCCTCCAACAGGTGGTATCGGATTCGGTATCGACCGTATGGTTATGATGATGACAAATTCACCGGCGATCAGGGATGTTTTACTGTTCCCGACGATGAAGTCACAGGGAGCTGCTAAGAACGAAGCAAACAACGCAGCCCAGACCAGTGTAGCAGAAGCATCTGCAGCGGCATCAGCAGGTGACAACAACGGATTCTTTACAGATAATGCGAAGATTGATTTCTCTAACGTAAAGGTTGAGCCTTTATTTGAGGAAGAAGTAGACTTTGACACATTCAGCAAGTCAGATTTTCGTGCTGTAAAAGTAAAAGAGTGTGTAGCAGTTCCGAAGTCAAAGAAATTATTACAGTTTACACTTGATGACGGAACAGGCACAGACCGTACTATTTTAAGCGGAATCCACGCTTACTATGAGCCGGAAGAGCTTGTTGGAAAAACACTTATTGCAATCACAAATCTTCCACCAAGAAAGATGATGGGAATTGAATCCTGCGGTATGTTACTTTCAGCAGTAAACAATCTTAAGAATTCAGAGGATGAGGAACTTCATCTTCTTATGGTCGATAACCACATTCCAGCAGGTGCAAAGCTGTACTAAAAACGAGATGTACCTTATTGGTGGAAATTTGTAAAATTACAAAAATACGCCAATTTTACACCAAACGATGCAGAGTTTGATGTAAGAGAATAATATAATGATGTTGAATCAGACGATATGACATAGAAGCCCCATTGGATAGAGAAATCTGTC
>ERZ772937.722-NODE-722-length-26770-cov-4.842748_pt1 | contig 26770 bp, 19 predicted proteins | sample MGYA00512113_ERZ772937 | MGnify/ENA primary metagenome ERZ772937 (study PRJEB29015, sample SAMEA2737649) | human gut metagenome | biome: human gut; feature: human-associated habitat; material: faeces | place: China | collected 2012 ... | reverse complement strand
AGCATTTCTAAATTTAATAGAGAAGCGCATTTCTGTACAAAACAAAATCATTGAGAAATATGAATCCTTAATTCAGGCGATTATTTATAAGGCAAAGATGGATGGGATAAGAAAGGGTACATGGCGAAGAATAGACTTGTGCAAAATTCTGCAAGAGCGAAATGAAAAGAACGTTGAAGGTAGAACTATTTGTTCTGTATCCGTCAGTCAAGGGGTAGTGAATCAGATTGAGTATCTTGGACGTTCTTTTGCAGCAAAGCAAACGAGCCATTATAATGTTGTCAAATACGGAGATATTGTTTATACAAAAAGCCCAACAGGTGATTTCCCGTATGGCATTATAAAACGTAGCAACATCAGAGAAGATGTAGCAGTCTCACCTTTGTATGGGGTTTATATTCCTGTAAATGACAGCATGGGTGTAATTTTACATTTCTATTTTATGCAACCTAGCAATGCCATCAACTATCTTCATCCGCTTATACAGAAAGGTGCAAAGAACACGATAAACATAACCAACGGAAGATTTTTGGAAAATTCCGTTCCTCTCCCTGTTTCAGAAAGTGAAGCCAACACTATTGCCGTAATGTTGAAAAGCATCCAAGCAAAGATTGAGATAGAGAAAAATTTACTGCAATCATACGTAAAAGAGAAAGAGTATCTGTTACATCAGATGTTCATATAAACAACTGACGTAGCAGATAACGCTTCTGACTACAAAGCAATCCTATTATCTGTTTTTCAACAATTAGTTTGTCCGAATAGGTGTTGAGGATTGAGTATATTTTGCGTTGCTTTTCTATCATTGGAAAAGAAAACTTTTTCTTCATAAAGTCACTTTTCTGCAAATTAAATCGTGTACTACCTTGTGCCAGTGGGTAAACGGCTTTTCTAAATGATTGTGATGAAACGTAATAAGCCAAAAATGGAGAATATATCTTAGCTTCATCGGTTATATGAATGCCAAAGCAAAAACTATTCAGATACAAAGGATAGGTTTCGCCCAAATACACAGCACCCATTCCAACTTCTTCAGGCGTTTCAGAGGATAACGTGAACAGAATATCACCATAACGGACAACTGATTGTTGTTCTGTTTCTTTAATTTTCACCAAACCTACATCGGTTGAATCAATGATTTGGTTCTGATAGACATTCATGTAGGTTATGAACGGATAGCCGTCACCAAAATCTTCTGCATTTTTTCCTGACAGCCCTGAATATGATTGCCCAAAGTCACTAAAAGACAGTGCGACTTGTTGCGTTTCTCGTTCAATCAAGGTATCACACATCGCCTGAATTAAGGATGATAATACGGCAATGTCAGCCATTGCAGAAACTCTATTCTGTACTCCCAAAGAATCAATGCCAGCTAAAAGGGTATCCACATATAACAAGGAATGGAAGTTGATTAAACTTTCCGATATATGTCAAAGGGTTCAAACTAAAAATACAGGTAATCAATGCAGGCAAGTCTTGACCATTGCAGCGCAGCATGGACTTGTCAACCAAGAAGATTTCTTCAATAAGACTGTTGCAAGTGAAAATTTGGAAGGATATTATCTTTTACAGAAAGGGGATTTTGCCTATAATAAAAGTTATTCGGGTGATTACACATGGGGTGCAATAAAACGATTGGAGCGGTATGATAAAGGCGTATTATCCCCTTTGTATATCTGTTTTCGACCTGATTCAAGCAAGGTAGATGCAGACTTTCTTGCACATTACTTTGAATCCAAGAAATGGTATAAAGGTGTTGCTGATATAGCAGGTGAAGGTGCAAGGAATCATGGATTACTTAACATTTCTGTGATTGATTTTTTTAATACAACTCACCGCATACCTAATTTAGACGAACAAAAACGTATAGCGAAAATTCTCAACTCGTTATCCTTAAAATTGTCTTGTGAACAACGCATTATGCAAAGTCTGGTGATGCAACGAAACTATTTATTACGCAATATGTTTATATAAACATCGTTTTCAGCAAGTATGTCCTTTGTCGAAACATATAATTATGTATCTGATTTTCATTGTGCAATTTGTTATCTATTGCATTTATGATTGCAAGAATGTGTGACTGTTCACGTTTTGTTGGAAGTGTTACCGTCATATCCAACCACTCATCTACATTGATAGAACGGCCATCACGAATACCGTATGTAACAAGTTTGAGTGACTTTATAAACGGCTTTGATATAAAGAAATGAGACAAATAACCATACGCAACCAAATCGTTTGGGTGCAAGATTGTATATGCTGGGCTACAAATTCCAATTCTATCAGAGAAAGCAAAGCCTCCTTGAAAGGAACGAAGATGTACTACATAATCGCCCTTTCGGACAATCTTATACCCAATGATGCTACCTTGCTCAAATTTAATGTCTATGTTTATATCGCTCCGTTCTATCATACCCAATTCTTGACTGGCAGAAAGGACATTGGAATATGTAAGTTTCTTGTTCTTTTCATTAACCACATCAAATATCTGCCTAAAGGAATAAGTTTCGCCTTTTGCGGATGAATAGAGCTTATCCGCAATGGCTGACTTTAATTTCTTCAAATCCTCAATGATTTTGTTTTGTACAGAAATGCGCTTCTCTATTAAATTTAGAAATGCTGCAATTTTCTTTTGTTCGGACAATTCTTGTGGCAGATAGTGGACTGTGGCGAAGAAATCTTGAATACCTATATTCAATAAGCCGTGATTTCTTGCACCTTCAACTGCTATCTCGGAAACACCTTGATGCCATTTTTTTGTTTCAAAATAGTGCATTAAAAAGTCAGATGACACATGGCTTAAAGGTCTGAAACAAATGTACAATGATGACAAAGCACCATATTCATAGCGGTCGAGCCTTTTTATTGCGCCCCAAGGATATTCTGAAGAATAACTTTTATTGTAAGCGAAATCTCCTTTTGTCAGCAAATAGTAATTAGACATATCAGCACTTGCAACTACTTTATTGAAAAAGGTAATTTGGTCAACTAAACCATATTGTGCAGATATTGTAAGTGGCAATTTACATACGTTGCCTTTATTTCTCCGTGTAACTCGCTCAACAATTTCTGTTAATACATATTTTCCCCACTCTCCCGTAAATTCCGGGAATCGTAAAGCCGGAACATTAAGGACTTTCTTATCTTTATTATCTGCCATAGTCATTACTCTTTAATTTTGTTGATAAGTTCGGTTGCCGTGATGTCACGCATCAATGTGAAGCCAAACCATTTTTTACCTAAATCTTTGATGGATGCTCCTATGTGGTACACTTCATCGTCAATAAGCAAGAAACGGTCGTGTGCCTTGTTGAATTGCATTACTTCAATAGGTGGATATTGAGCGTTATGGCGGTCAACATCCAACTGGAACTGGTTACTAATTCGCTGCGTGTAGATAGTTGCTGTAACCCCGTTTCCCCTTTTATCAAGCAATGTAAGTACCGTGTCATCCACATAGTTATCAATCAATATAATTGAACGCTTTGCTTTTCGCATCAAATCGGACACAAAACGGTAAGCATCAAACACTTGCCCGTCATAGAAAATACCTTGCATGGGTGGAATATTCGCGTCCAACCGTCTGAACACTTCATCAATGCGTTTGTCCGTCACCTCTTGATGCTGCTTCATTTCAAGCTGATGATATTCTATCGTTTCAAGCCGTTGAAACAGTTGGGCATTGGTGGCGATGAAGCGGCGCATAGACACAAAGGCTCGCATAATACGAATATTCACATCCACGGCTGTTTGGGATTTCAAGACAGAACTAAGCATGGCGATACCTTGTTCAGTGAAAGCATAAGGCAATCTTCTGTCACCGCCCCAACTTGAGGTCGCATTTTGCGACTTCAAGATTTCTACTTCCTCCTTATTCAGTTGAAACATGAAGTCATCAGGAAACCGCTCTATATTGCGTTTCACCTGCTCATTAAGACGCTTTGTTTCTACGCCATAGAGCAGAGCTAAATCCCTGTCAATAATAACTTGCTGACCTCTGATTACACGAATCAACAGTTGTATGTCAATAGCTTTTGGCAACTGGTCGCAATTCGCGGTCGGTTCATTCACCTTGCCCTCTATCTTTTCCATTTCTTTAGTCATGCCTATACATCTTGATGTCACAAATTGCGACTTCAAATGTTACAATCAAAATTATATAATTCCCAACTCTTTCAAATACACATCAATCTCCTTATCCAACTCGGCACGTTTGGCTTCCAGTTCCTTAATTTCAGACATTACCGCTTTGATGTCAATCGGTTCTTCTTCCTCAAAGGTGTCCACATAGCGAGGGATATTCAGGTTATAATCATTATCGGCTACCTCTTGCAGCGTGGCAAGGTGACTGTACTTTTCTATTTCCTTGCGGTCACGGTAGGTTTCGACTATCTTTTGAATGTGTTGCGGACGGAGCTTGTTTTGGGTCTTGACTTTTTCAAACTCCTTGCTTGCATCAATAAACAGAATGTTGTCATCCTCCCTACGGCATTTCTTCATCACAAGGATGCAAGTCGGTATGCTCGTACCATAGAAGATATTGGCAGGCAAACCAATGATGGCATCAATATAATTTTTCTTTTCAATAAGGAAGCGGCGGATTACACCCTCCGCATTGCCACGGAACAATACTCCATGAGGTGCAACGCAAGCCATTGTACCACCCTCACTCAAGTGGTAAATCATGTGGAGAATGAAAGCGTAATCAGCGGTTTTTTTCGGTGCAAGTCGCCCTGCTTTGCTGAAGCGGTCATCGTTGTTGAACTTATCGGCGGCACTCCATTCTGCCGAGAACGGAGGGTTAGCCACGACTGCATCGAACTGCGTATCTCCAAAGGCGTCCCATTCCAGCGTATCACCGTTCTCTATCTTGAAATTGCTGAACTTGATGCCATGCAACAGCATATTCATTCGGGCAAGGTTGTAAGTGGTCGGATTCTTTTCCTGTCCGTAAATATCCACAGCATGACCCACCTTTGCCGCACGGAGAAGCAACGAGCCACTACCGCAAGTCGGGTCATACACATTGCGAAGCCGTGCATGACCGATAGACACTATCTCTGCCAATATCTGACTGACCTCCTGCGGCGTATAGAACTCCCCGGCTTTTTTCCCGGCTCCAGCGGCGAACTGACCAATCATATACTCATAAGCATCACCAAGTATATCAATCTCATTCGATGCTTCCACACCAAACTTGATATCGTCCAATGCCAACAAGACATTGCTAACAAGCGTATTCTTGTCGTCTGCCGTCTTGCCCAACTTGGGTGAAGCGAGGTCTATATCAGAGAACAGACCGCCGAAATCTTCCTCACTGTCATGCCCCAATGTGCTGTCCTCGATGCGCTTCAACGAGCGTTCAAGGATGGGCAATATGTTTTCTTTCTTCTTTATCCGGTCTATTACCGATGAAAAGAGGTAAGGCGGTTCTATGAAGTAGCCGACACCTTCCAGACATTGCTTTTTCAGTTCCTCCTGCAGTTCGAGGGCATCTTCATCCTCCATAGTCCACAACTCCTTGAATGAAACTTCGTCATCCACCAGGGCTCTGTTGGCGTATGCCTCTATTTTCTCCGAAAGGTATTTGTAGAAGATGAAACCCAAAGTGAAATACATGAAATCACTGGCCGACATATTGCCGCGCAACTTATTGGCTACTTCCCAAAGCTGATCACGGAGTTTCTGTTGTAATTCTTCGCTCATATAATTTTCTATTCTATGTTATCTATATCGTTTTCTTCTGATGCTGTTTCTGCATTCTCTATCGCGCTACGCAAATCGTCTAATACTTTTCCTTTATATGAAAAATATTTTGCTCCTTGATAAGCTCCTGATGCATTCCTCTTATCTTCCGGCATGAAAGTGCCGACAAAAGGAGAAAGCTTGTAAATACGACCTTCGTATTCAATGGAATCGTCACTGGCAACTTTTACCTCTGTGTTTGTGGGCATAAAAGTAATATGTTCTCCTATCTTTATGCCTACCATGCTGAACTTAAAGCGTCCACGCCTAACAGTTCGTTTATGGTCATCAGTTTGTCCGTTTGGTTTCTCATTATTCGTTATGGGCTTGTTGTCTTTATAAACCGTGACAACAGCGTCCTCTATCATCTTTGCAATGTCATAAAAAATGTCCAGTGCTATTTGCGGAGCGACATTGAAAAATTCCCGGTTCTGTCTGATGCGTAAATCGGTCAAACGGTCAATGGTTTTATGGACGTGTTTTTCGACCTCATTGTATTTTACGGTCTTGATAGTTGCATATATCTCAAATGGCAAAGGCACGGCGGTATTGTCAAGTTCCTTTGAACGCACATCAACTGGACGTGAACTTTTACCAATCTTTACCCAATCCTCACGAAAACTGGGATTGGTCAAGATATACACATATCCCGGTTCTTTTGTCTTATCCATATCCTTTAGTCCCAACTAAATGTTCTTATTATGTTCCCCAATCTATCCATAATTCTCGTAAGAGCCTTTCGGGTCTTAATCAGTCCGAGGTGTTTCTCCTTGAGTGCCTGTTGTATGATTTCCGGCTGCTCTTTCTGGAGGTAGTCATACTCTTTCAGATAATGGTCGAGCACTTCCGAAGAAAGTCCTTCGTCTTGTGCCAAAGAGTTCACAGCCTTTTCACGTTCGGCCGATATATAGCGGTTAAGGCGTTCTTCCAGTTCACTTGTGCCGTCTGCCTTTTGCCGCTGTATCATGAAGTTCTCTTTGTCTTCGTCCACATTCTTTTGGATGAAGCCGTCGATGAGCTTTGCCTTGCTACGCATTTCGGCATCCTTAATCATCGTATCAATAATGTTCTTACGACGCTCAAGATAGTCGTTGCTGTATGGATCAAGGTTGGCAATCAATTCAAGGATGTAGGCAACATTGATGATATCGCTATGCAGAAGTTCAAGGCAAAAATCAATATCTTCCAATCCTTGGCTATTCCCGTATGGAACAGGATCTTCAGCAACAACCGAAGGTGTGACTGGAGGCTCGATAAATCCGACAGTAATGTCGAGGTACTTGCTCTTATAATCGTTGAATTGCTGTTCGGTCATGCCAAGGTCGTCAGCTTCATCACTGTAATCTTCGTATATCTGAATCTCTGCGTGCTTGCGGATGATTTCACGGAAAGCCAGCACAAAGTCTTTCTTGTCCTTCTCGCTCTGCAGCAAGTCAATGCAACCTGGCTCCGGGTATTTCTGCAAAAAGTCCGTTGCCAACTGCCGGTATTGCCGTTTCACTTCCTCAAACGGAGGACGGACAATATCCTCGGGGTTATTAGAATTGCTGAATAGTTTTATAGCCGTATCGACATTGTTTTTCAAATCACGGAAGCATATAATCTTGCCGAAACGCTTTTTTTCATTCAAGACACGGTTGGTTCGGCTGAACGCTTGCAGTAACCCATGATACTCCAAGTTCTTGTCTACATAAAGTGTATTCAGTTTCTTGCTATCGAATCCGGTAAGGAACATACCCACGACAAGGCAGAGGTCAAGCGGTTTCATGTCCGACCGTTTCTTTTTCATGCGTAGGTTGATGTCATCGTAATAGGCACGAAAGTTCTCGGTGGTGAACGCTGTGCCGAACATTTCATTGTAATCATCCATAATGGCTTGCAGTTCGTCAGCTCCTCCAATGCTTTGATTTGCGAACTGTCCCGTATTCATCCCGGTTTGCTCATCGTCCTGACTGCTGTTGGCGGCATAAGTAAATACAGCACCGATACGGATCTCAGGCTTGAGAGACTTAAAAATCTTATAGTAACTGATAAGCATCGGTACGGACTGCACGGCAAACAGTGCATCAAACTCACCATCAAATGTTGACTTATTGAAATTATTGAGGATGAATTTGGCTATTTCCTCCATGCGGTGCGTATCGTCATTTCTCACTGCTTCGTTGCCGTGATAATACTCCACCAGGAACCCCAGCACATTTTCATCGGCAATCGCATCCTTGATAAGATACTGATGCAGACAGTTGCCGAATATCTCTTTGGTCGTATGCCCGTCCACGGCATTCTCTGTGAAGATAGGCGTACCCGTGAAACCGAATACCTGAGCGTTGTCGAAGAATTTCATTATCCGCTTATGGCTCTCTCCAAAGTGACTTCTGTGACATTCATCGAATATCATCACGATCCGTGAATGGCGTATGGCTTCTATCTTGTTGCTGTACCAAGTCTTGCTGACTGCCGCATTGAGTTTCTGTATAGTGGTGATAATTATCTTGGAGTTGCTCTGCAATCTTTTTACCAGTTCATCCGTATTATCCGTACCGTCCACTGCACCCGGCTCAAATGCTTCATATTCCGATTGGGTCTGTGTGTCAAGGTCATGGCGGTCTACAACAAACATCACCTTGTCCACATCATTCAGTTCGGAAACGAGTTGCGCAGCCTTGAATGAGGTCAATGTCTTTCCTGCTCCCGTGGTGTGCCAGATATAGCCGTTGTCGTTGGAATTTTTCACCTTGTCCAATATCTTTTCCACGGCATAGAACTGATACGGACGAAGCACCATCAGACATTTGTCACCCTCATGAAGCACAATATACTTACCGATAATTTTTCCGAGAGTGCATTTCTCCAGAAAGAACGAGGCAAACATATTCAATTCATTGAACGGATGATTGGCTGCATCCGTCCAATTGAAAGTAAACTTGTAACCGCTATTCGGATTGTTGGCGAAGTAACGGGTATTTACACCATTGGATATGACAAACAGCTGGACATAGTCGAATAGCCCGTGAAACGAAGTCTTATGGTAACGTTGTATCTGGTTGTATGCCTGCTTGAGTTCCACGCCACGACGTTTCAACTCAATCTGCACCAATGGCAGGCCGTTTATAAGAATAGTCACATCATAGCGGCATTTCTTTCGTCCCTCCACCGTGATTTGGCTGGATACCTGGAATTCATTCTGACACCATTGCTGACAGTCAAGAAACTCTACCCATATTCGTTTGCCGTCCGCTGTGTCAAGCGGATAAAGGTCTCGGAGTTTCTTTGCCTTCTCAAAACGTGTGCCCCCTTCAAGGTAGATGAGTATCTTGTCAAATTCTTCATCCGTAAACTCGGTGCGACCGTGCTCTGTCAGCCGCTTACGGTTATGTATCTCCAACTGCCGTTTGAAATTGGCTTGAAGATTTTTCTCCTCCGCTATTTGGACAAACTCATAGTCCATTTGCTGAAGCGTAGCGATTAAGCCGTTTTCCAATGCGGCTTCACTTTGTATTGCCATATTCTTGAAAATTATCAGGATTAGCGCGTTTTTCTACATGAATCAACTCTCTTACATCCACATTCAAAACTTCAGCGATACGAAACAATGTTTCGAGATCGGGCTGTGATGTATTTGTACACCAACGGGACACAGAACAGGTATTCTTACCAATCTGCTCAGACAGCCATTTTGCCGTCCTGTTTTGCTCAACAAGTACTACCTTTATTCTATTTAGTTGCTTCATACAGAAAAAACTTATAGTTTGATGCAAAAGTACAAATTTGATTGCAATAAGGAATATAAAAGCAGAAATATTTATCATTGTTCATAATAATTCGTCAGCGCTAAAATAGACGATATAGTCATTTGATTTCTTGTTGTATTTTGATGAATCAGAAAAGGTATTGTATATAAGTATAGTATTTTTTTACAGAGACCAAAGCTAAATCATGCCGTCAAGCACATTCCACCGATTGAAATATAGCATACTTAATTATCAGTAAGAATAATCGATCCACCGTTATAATGTTTGATTTCAAGGCACTGGACATAACCTCTTCTTTTCCCCTGTATTCAAGATCATACCCTCGGCTATCGTCCCCACCATTAGTTTATGAAAGGTGAGATGAGAATGATGCTGTTATTTTATATTCATCACTTTGCATAAACGTCTTATGAACTTTGTCTTTCACCTCATACCCTAATTTAACCCTTAGCCGATCTGATATCGCATGTGTTTTTCCTCCTTTTCATGTATATTTTGTAAAGAACACATCACTCTCTTCAAATAGCCATTATAAGGCTACAATTCATTGATAATAAGATAAAGAATTCGTCAAACTCCTAAAATTCTATGAGATTTGGCAAATCGCAACTTATTTTTGAGTCGGGAATAGTTCGTTTTAGAAATTCTACCGATTATCATTGCTCATCATCGACTAAAATAAATACCTTTGTACAAGAAATTATTTGGACTGTAAATCATGGTAAGAATACTATTAGCAACTACACCAAATTAGTCTTTACCTATTACATTCTTCGTCTAATACTGAAAATGATTAATAGTTTTTGACTAAGCTAAATGATTTAAGTTAAGATAAAGATAACATTTATTCAAAAATGTCAAAGAAGATAGGTCGTAATGAGCCTTGCCCTTGTGGCAGCGGCAAGAAATATAAGCATTGTTGTATGCAAAAGGAACAGGCAATAGGAATATTGCCAGTAGCAAATCATGCTTTGTGGCCATCTTCTTGGCTTGATGTACCAAAAACGATAGTGTATTTAAGTAATCATGCAGTCCCTCCCATATTGGACTATTTGATAGCAATGCAACTTAATCCACAAAATCGAGGGAAGAATATCCGAATTGAGCACCTTTTGCAAATAGCAGTTGCGAATCTCGGAAAGAGTAGCCAGATTCCTGACATCAGTGAGTTCAAGAGTATAATTGACCAAGAGTTCTCATTTGATCTTATGGAAGACATGCCGATTAACATGTTTGCCGAACCTGTAGTGTTTTATGGAGGCAATTACACATTCTTTCCTGGCATCTCGACACATGCGACAGAAATTTTCCGTTCAATGACAGAAGCCATATTCAATAAAAGAAATATATTTACGAAAGTTTTCCGTAATGAAATTTATGATGGAGTACTCTTCATGCTTGAACTGAGCAAGCTTTTGTCAACCCAAGCAGGGATAAGTGGCTTAGTACGCGGAAATGAGACCCCTCGCGAGACGCTTAACGAACCAAATACTAGCCAATCTTTTGTCATTAATTTGCCGACAATGACAGAACTCATTCATCGGAATAGGCTGAATCCAAATGTTTTGAAATCATTTTTGTTAGAAGTTAATGCTACTGATATACTAACCCAAGATGCAGAAAAGAATCCGTTGTTATACAGACCAATCGTTGAGTTTGACAATAACTTCTACTTTGCCGGAATTTCCAGTCAAGGCTGTGCCATTAACAACTTTATCTTAAAAACAGCTCTAAAACATAGTTGTCTTGAAGAACTAGTAAAACAGACCCATTATGGTGTCTGGATGCGCATCGGGCGTTCCTGTATAGAACAACTGCGCTGGGTACAAAATTCAATGGATGAAATACTTGCTCCTGTTGAAGGCTATTACGAAGATGTATTCCGCATTGATGTCAATTGGCTTGCATACGTGTGCTATGCTCATGATTTAGCCCGTAATGTAGCCATAGATGGCAATGAGAGTTTCAACAATCGAGATCTCAGCCAACATTTACAAAAACGTATTGATACCATCAGAAATGATAAAAGGTCGAAAGATGACCATATCCTGACGCTTGTTCTGTATTCTACAATGGGGGAGACATACGGATTTGCCATGAAAAAGCAAAATGGAACTGACTATTTTCTTCAATTCTCTGCTTATGATTTCTTACAACTGATACAGACTGAGAAATGGGACAGCTTGAGTCTTGTTCGTTATGCTCGGTCCAAAGAGAATGTATCATCTCTCGAGACTCCTCTGAATCAATCTCTCGATGTATATGCTATATATAAGCATTATGGTGAAAGTTTCTATATGACAGACAACACACCATCAGACATGCTTTATATTGAGCCAAATGATGGATGTGATCTCATATTCAAAAGTAAAGATCAACTGTATTTCCACGGAACGCTGAAGAGATTAAATGGACAGTATGCTTATATACCAGTGATACGTGATCTCGACTATGCGGCAATTTTTAATCCTGTCCATTCAGTTTTCAATGCCAAGAGTTGTGAATCTTATAGTATTCCTGTGTGGGTAAGTTGTTATCAAGAAGAAAAACAGGGAATAAATCCATCCTCTATTTCCGATACTGTAATAACAGCTGTTGCATACTGGATGGATACTTTACAACCAGCCATAGCCGATATGATCAGCCAACGCTATGAGCACTCCGTAGAAATAGAACTTGTCTTCAGTGAAAAGGTCTTGGCCGATAAAGGAATACACTATGATGACGATATAAAGCCTACGCAAGGAGGAAATCTTAACGTATCCAAGACAGAAGGCGGAGTTTCCGTTACATTTGATGATGATTATATCCATTCTTTTATGGGAGCTGGCAATGAGAGTGAGCGCAACATGATGCGTTGTATCATAAAAAAACTCCTGGAAATAGACGAAGAGACTGCATGCCAAATTATTGATACTCGCATCCCCTTTGGTCAAGCAAAGATGATTCTGATGATGGAGCAGTCACTCAACCCCCTGTTAATACCCTTGTGGCTTTATACTCCTATCTATATTCATGCCGCCACCAGACAACTACTACAAGACAAATTCCCACAGTGGATGAAGGAGAATGGTCATGATATAGCAGGTAAACTCAATACAAAAACTGAAAAAGAAGACTTCCTCCACAAAGGAGTAGATGTGCTCCTTAATGAACTTGATAGACGCCTATCATCATTTGATACATTGTGGTTGCTGCGTATGCTCATGCAGAATCACGAGACATTGGTTTATCAGCGAGAGCATAACAGAGTCTTACAACCCGCACAGATTCTTTGTTTTGGAGAAAATGAGTCAAAACGGAAAGAATTCTTCGACACAGAAAACCGACTTGCTGATGCTGGAATATCTACTCGTGCTTTAATAGAATATCTAGCTGCAACACAGTATCGTGGCGGTGGTGTCAAACCAGGCAATGATGATGTAGAAAGCCTGTTAGCTATCATGAACAAGGTGATATCTATTGGTGGTATATGTGACGCCATACATTTAGATATGGCTAATCATACCATTGAGAAATTAGGCTCAGGACGTTATGGCATCTATGATGATGTTTTTTCCGACAATGTAGGAGAGTTTGCAGCAACGCGCACTATTGAAAGTGTAAATGGGCAAATCGAAGAATTCGAGAGCAAAATGGCTAAGATGGCAGTTCGTCCAGATACAAAAGGAAAAAACAAGGATGCAGAACTTGAGGAGATAGATGTGGCATTTTTAGAGGATTGGGGAGTTTCATATTCCAACATCTTGCAGTTCCTTTATATCTGTTACATCATAGCCATGGAACAGCAGAAGTCTGTCATAGAGATGGAAGAGTTTCAACTCATCAAGACTATGCAAGAGCATTGTATAGAACTAACTGAAGATTTAGCAAAAAAATGTATCATTCGTCTCTCTTTGGATAAACGGGGAAATTACCTCACTCCGCCAGAAGGATTAGCGGGCAAGGATATCTTCCCTTGGTCATACAATAGAGAATTAAGTTATCTGCGTCGCCCAGTGATTCGTTATCAATATGATGACGGCACTGTCATGTGCATGTTTGGGTTCCGATCCTGTATTCAAGCCGGCATTCAGCTATCAGATTTACTTTATTCTGGCCGCTTACGTTATGTGGGAAGGAAGATAAAAACCTTGCTTGGAAAATTTGAGGCCATAAAAGGGTCTGTGTTCAACGATGAGGTGCGCTCTTTTTTGGAAAAGATACCAATGATGCGAGTATGGAAACATGATGTCACTATCAAATCTGGAGGCTATTTTGCAGCAGATAAAGATTATGGCGATATAGATGTGATGGCTTATGATATATCACATAATATACTCTACTTGATAGAATGTAAGAACACCAATCCAGCCAAGAATGTTAAGGAGATGAAAACCGAGATGGATGAATATCTTGGTCGTGGTGATAATCCCGAGAGAGACAAGAAGAAAGCACTCGTTCTTAAACACTTGCGTCGTCATCGCTGGGTAACGGAGCATATTGATGACGTTGCGAAACGCATAGGTGTAGCAGATACACCACGAGTAAAATCAATGATGCTGACAGCTACAGTAATACCAACATCCTATCTCAAGAGAGAGAAAAGCCCAATGTCAATACTAAATTATCCTGAGTTAAAGATAAAAGGCATGGATTATCTAGATTCGTGCAAAGAACCAGATTTAAGTGTACTTGAAATATGAGACTATCAGATGTGGCGCATCTTCCTTATAATTTTCACCTACATTAAAGGCAGTATGGAGCAATCGCTGACGGTTTATCATCTCTGCAATCTGTTCAGCTCTCAGCCCCCTATTCTGATTTGCCAAGCAATGAGTATAGCCTCTTCAATTTTCATGTTCTCAATAATTGTAAAGTGTACAATTAAAAGTACGGAGAAATACGGTAATGGAGGCTCTGAATGAAAAAGGAAAGCATAAATTTACAGGGGGCTGAATAATTTCTTTAGAAGAAAACTGTGAACAAAGCACATAGGCTTTTACCAACAAATTCTACACAAAGCTTAATAAAACTTCATTTGTGAACTCATATTACTCAGTCTATGGCTCAATTATTACATAGTCTATGTAACAGGCCTTGATTTTACGGTCTATTTTAGCGTCCCCGAACAAACCCTATCACCTGAAAGGGCTGTTTTACCTCTATCTCACTGGTTAGGAAAAGATCAAATCTCTATTTTCGTTGCTTTAATTATATATAACGAATTTAAGCACAAAAGTTATGGCTCGATCATCTTAACTTTTGTTTGATTATTTGTATACGTTGATGTTAGATTTTTAATCCCGGGATATATAACTTCAAGACTGTAATATCTGCCCTTATCATCCCCCATTATACTTAATTTTTTACAGAACATAAACCCAAATTTACTTCTATAGAAATAGAAATTCTCGGAATATAAAGATATAGGGACAATATTACCACCCGTCTTTAGAAAGTTTTGATACTTTTTGAAAGCATTATCAATAGCCTCTATTGTTTGGTCTTTCATTAGACTCTTATATTCATTTGAAAGCCTTGTGAAGTCTGTATAACAATTTGTAAGTTTTTCTATATCGGTTCCATAAGTCTCAAATAAATTTAAAGTCCACACTTCAATACTATCTTTATTCATATTGCTGGTAGACAATATCAATAGAGAATATACAAGGAAGTTTCGATGCATCTCTTCCAGTTTAGTATATGTGAAATCATTAGTATTCGGATAGCCTGCCCTATATATCATCATGAAACGACCAACCAATTCAGCGAAATAATGCCTATACTGATAACCATTATTATCTCCTTTGATTGGATATGCAATCCTTTGGAAGATCAGCATTAAAGCAATGAGAATATAAGAATAATCGTTGCAAGTAATATCGTTTTCAAAATGCACACCCTGCGATTGCAATCTGTAAAATGGATCCTGATTGTCAAAGTCCTTAGCAATAGTATCATAGTGACGCTTCAATCTTCTTAGATAACTCAAAATCTCATTCTTACTAGAGTGTGATTTAAGTATTCTTCTTTCCTGACTATCATCCTGAGCATTACCTGTCACCAAGTCTTCCATACTAGCATACTCATCAATCTCATCATCATTCTCTTGCTTGTTAGAATTGAAAAATTGAATCTGATCCAGAATACGCATATTCAGAGAGTATAGGTTTGCATCAACACTTTTGCTGAACCTTGTATTGTCAAATTGCTCCTTGCTAATTACTGTTTCACTTTTAGCGGATGTGTCAGATAATCCTTTTGAAACGCCTGAGGTACGGCTTTTATCCTTAACATCAAAGTTTACATATGAGAGAACTTTAGCAATATTATCATCCCAGTCTCCATTATTTGTATGGAAAAGACTCTCAATCTTCGAATATTTCGAGTCTGGATTACGTTTTACTAAATCTGCAAAATCTAAGACAAGTGCTTTGTTTGAGATTTCTTTATCACCCAATATTGCGACTGCATATTGAATCTTTCCTAATCCACCTATGTCAATTCCATCTTTATTGAAATCAAAATCTCTATAACCATCATCTAGGCATAATCTAATTTTTACATCTGCGACAATCTTGTCAAATGATATATAAAGTTTATCATGCAGATGTCTTTCGCATAATGTTATATGGGTTATGAGTGCTTCGTTGGCTGACCTGATACTATATTTTGCAACAAAATGAAAATCATTAATACTCTTTACACACTGTTTCCCAAAATCAATTCCAAGCTTTTTAAAGAAATCTTCCTTATCGGAATGGATGATAATGTTTGCCTCATCATTAAAGCTATGTGAATTCAAACCAAATGCTGCACTGGTAGCATTAGCGCTTCCAAGCACAAAGAAAGTTCCCTCTGATGTTTCAAATTGAATGGCCTTTGCATGGAGTTTCTTAGCTAACTCAAATTTATTATCCGATCCAAATATTTCATGCCAGTGGAAGAACTGAATATCACTTGAATCTTTAATCTTTTGAGGAATATAGCCATAGCTCGCATCTATAGCACATTTTATCATCTTAGGTTTAAAGGAACTTTTTAATGTGTTAATCAAACTGCCCTCCATATCATAGAAAGGAGCTATTACCTTAATTGCATTAACCTCCCCTTTCAAAATCTCTCTAATCTGGCTAAATATTGATACCTCAGGCTTTGCATATAAAAACTTAAAATCATTTTGTTGTGGTGATTCTATTGATTCGAAGTCTCTGATTGCTGCAGAATATATCTTGCACCATTCTAATTGTTGAATGGCAACTTCTGAAGAAGATGATCTGATTCTTCCTGACAGATAATCCCATATATCTTTTATAATGACAGCCTCATCAGATTCCTTATCATCAGCACAAAAAGCACCCCACAACTCTTTATTGTGCGATATTCCGCTATATGTCAGATTTCCTGAACCGACAAGAGCCAATGCTTGGTTGTTTCCCAAGAACAGGGACACCTTGGGATGAAACACTCCGTTTGTCTTGTTTTTTACACGGATCAAGGCGAAGTCATGACGGAAGTTTTTGAATGTTTCTGTATCTTCCAATATGGCATCATACTGGGTAGAATCAATTAGGACAACAACATTCTTTATGCCCCTGCTTCTCATTTGAGGCATATAATAATTTGAGAAATAGTAAGGGTCAAAAGTAAATGATGTAAGAATAGCAGAATGATATACAGTGCTACCTTTACCAAGCAAATCAAAGATGTTCTCCTCTAGTGTTATCATGCTTCTGCCTCCTCTAATTTATTCAATAGTAGAATACCTTTATCAGTAATTCCCTTGTTATCAACAAGCTCAAGATCTGAAACAAAATCATAAAGCGTATCAGTTCTTGGAACTGTATGTGTAGCCTCACTTCCATTTAAGAATCTTATCATACCATTCTCATATATGAACTTCTGTGAAGCAATACCTGTTTGAAGATACTTTCTCAAAGCGACTTGGTAATGGCAGAAAATAATCTTCTTAAGAATATAATCCTTTAACCACTCATAGAAATTTGTTTCAAGACTCTTGTCAATCTCATCCATAAATGAGTAAAAATCAGAGTTCACTGCACTTGGGAATGCTTCTCTATAATCTGGCCTTTTACTCCTAACATCCTTATTTGTGTTGTACACCATTAGCAAATTGACAAGTGCTGGAGCGGCTTCGGTATCAAAGTTTCCACGCTGTGGCTTGGACGTAATATCATTTTTCTCAATACAAGCACAGATTTCTTTTAATGTTCCCTCCTTATACTTAGCACCTATATCATTTATTATTGATAAAGCCAATTCTTCCGCAACACTAGAAACTTCTTGCCAATCAGCCTTATTTGATAACTGATTCAATAGAGCAACAAAAACTACTGATGTCTGATATTGCCAATTATCATTCAGATAATACCTGTACCAGCCCAATACACAATCATCATCTGAATGACCGTTTAAGAATTTATCATACATATATTTAGTAAAACTCTCTTTTGTTCCATTCTGAGAGAAATGCTTTAAGTAATGATGAATAGTCGACTTTCTATAACAGAATTTTGATTCTGATGCTGGATAATCTTTCTGTAATAAAAGTTCTATAATCAATTCTTTCTCATTAGACTTTTGAGGGAACTTCCTCATATTGAATGAAGATTCCAACGAATTCAATTCTTCTGCTGAAACATTACCTCGCTGAACTATCTTTAAGAATTTTGGTCCATCCTCACCGACATTTTTTGCAAATACTTCGGCAAGCATACTTCCACTAACCAAACCATCTTCTTTCGAGATATTAAGAATTGAGTTTTTTTCATTATTCTCTTTTAGAATAGCAATGTCTTTAAGTGATGAAGAATAATACTGTCTTAACACACCACCGGCATTCGCCCAGTATGTTTCACTTTTTGTATTACCTTGTGAATTATATGTTCCTGACTGCAAATCAAAGTTAGAACCTCCTTGAGAACGAGTACTCAATGCGTATGTAATACCTGGAATACCATCAACGCCTTGTCCTCTGGAATGAATAAGAGCCAATAGGTACTCAGAATAGCGGATATATTTATAGAATTCCTTATCAGTAAAACTTTCCCTATTTTTATAAAATTCACCAATAAGCCAACAGTAAAATGAATAATATCGTATTCTGTTTGAAACATTATTTAATCCTGGCAATAACGATGTAAACAATGCTTCAGAAGCATTTCTAAGACCCAATTGATTCAGACCAACTTTAAGATCTGCTGTCTTATTAAAGAATGGGACAATATGAGTATTAGTTTTCATATATAATATACACTTTAAATTAATTGTTCTTCATAAGTGGACATTTGGTCATTTTCTATTTCATGCTAAAGAATTTTACAATCTGATTTGTCGTTCAAAAATTGTATAGAACATGTTTTGTTCCGTTTTTATTATCCCTAATCGGTTTGCCAGTGACTGCCAATATTTAACCGTATTTAGTACTTTACTAATGATTTGCTGAGCAATCTGCTTCGGGAGCATATATTCCTCGCAAGAATTCAGCAACTCATTCAAATCCGATTTATTGGTATAGCTGTTGATTAACAGACTCTGATACTCATTCAGCGTTGGATTCATATCGTAAGCCGGAGCCAAAGTCCATCCCTTAGATGTCAGAAGGAAACCATGATTGCGGAAATGATCATCGCTATTCCCAATGCAGATATTGAATGCGACTCTGCGATACAGTTCTTGCAGATTATCCTCCACGTTGGTACAGTTCTGAAGTATGAAATCGACAATATCCAGATATCCATGACCGGTATTGGCATTATCACCATCATTCAAGCCCAAAAGAGTCATAGCTGAAGCAAAGTGTATGCGCCTACCGTCTTCCTTCCTGTCAAATCGTCGGGAAAGCAATGTATGGTATTTGTCGTTTGTGAAGATTACTCTTGTCTCTGCTGCGTGTATGCCGGCCTTCTTTGCCAATAGGTGTGAGAAATGTTCCCAAAGCCCAGTATCATAATCATCTTTGCGGGACGGAAACTTTGCTATATGCAGGATCTTGTTCTCGTCAATTACGCTTGCCTTTGGACGCGCCCCGCCAAGGGACGAACCCGGTTGTACAAGCTGCTCGATCCAGCGTCTTTCAGGCAGGTGGTTCTCCTCTTCACTTTTTTCGATCTCAGAACTGGCAGCAATTAGTTCTCGGATATCGGTTAGTGGCGGAATCCGCAGAACTTTACTTGCATTGATATATTCTCCGTCCAAGGATTCCTTAAAACGGAGACCACCCATGCGGGAGTAGTCTTCGATTCCGACAAGATAGTCAAAGGATGAAAGACGGCGGACAGGACGTTTCTCCTCCTTCGCCAGAATCTGTTCCCTGCGATTTATCAATGTGCGTCCCCATCTGTCTGGAAGGGCATCAGAAAAACATCCGAAAATATCCTTGCCAGGAGCTGTATATTGCTGCCCTGGATAGTTGTTCAAGTCATCACTCAGAAACAAGTTGCCATAGTCCCTTAGCCAGTCATCACTATAGCAAAATCCATAACTGTCTGAGCCACGGAGTGATTCATAGCTCAGTTCTCCGATCAGCCTTGGTTCTTTAAGCCAATCAAAGTCAGCAAAGACATATAGTCGTTTCATGGCTTATTCTTTTTTAGATGCTCTCTCTCGCTTTTTCAAACTCAAATCCTGTAAAGCCTTTCCCATCGCGTCTTCTTTGGCAAGCAGAAGTATATCATCATCCAGTTGAAGCGCATAGAGAACTCTGAGATAAATGCCGATAGCTACTGTCGGTGTACCCTTTTCAATCCGGCCAACCGTAAGTGGAGAGCAGGTTGCGCGTTCGGCAACCTGAGCCATACTGAGATTCCTGCGCAGTCTTGCCAGTTTGATCTGCTCTCCTACTATCTGCATCTTCTGCTCTAGTTTTCTTGGCAACTTGGTGCCCATTGTATTTTTCGCCATATTCAACATATCATATAATATGCAAATATACTACTTTTTATCTATTTAATGATGTATTATAGGTAAAAAATCGCAAAAATAGAAGATATGGTATTTAAGCGGTTCTACACTTTTTCATAAAAATAAAGGCTTAAAATCTACACTTTTCCATAAAATCAACAACTTTACTTTATCCCCGTATTCATATATACGCCAATTAAAGTAAAGTCAGAACTAAGGGAAGAAAAGAGATGGCTCCGCCAAACAGACCAGCCGATTTGCCGAAGTCCACCAATGACACTACCTATTTTTCTTTTGGCTGTAAAATCTTCGTGAGTGCATCTTGCTTTTAGTTGACATCAGTTGGTGAAAATCCCACTTATTTTCGTACCTTCGCAACGGATAGAAAACAGGTGGACTTCGGACGTGAAAAGGGAGTTTTCCCATTGGTTCTGATTCAAGTGAAAAGTGCAGCAAAACGGACGTTTTTTGGCCTGAAAAACAAGCGAGAAAAGGCTTTTCTACCGTTTAAAACGCAACTCTCTCATATTCAAGTTGTTCGGTATGCTGCATCAATTGTACACTCTGCACACAAGATTGAACTTACTGGAGATTCTGTAAGAAAAATAAATGCCAAAAAGAAGTAACATCTGTGGTAGATAATTATAACTAAAACTGACCCGGGTTAAAATGCATTTTTCTTTTCATAAATCCAATGTTTTTTTGATGGATCAATTGGGAATATAATAGTGGGTCAACGGGCTTTATATTTTCCAATTGGGAACTTCTTGCAGAGTTTTTCCATACATTAAGTATTTCTGTGTAATCTCGGGAAGAAGATAGGGCGATTTTATATGACATATGGGTTTATCGAACATGATACTTATTAGTTGGTGGTTTGTGTTTGTGGCAATTGTCGTCGCATGACTTTCTTGAAATCCCGAACAATTTGTTCTCCCATATTTACAATAGTACTGTCGACTTTGTGTATTTCTACCGGTGTGACAGCGTTTTTGTATTTGGCTTTGCCCATACCGAACTTCATTTTATCTAAATTCCCCGAAATATTCAGCCCCAGTTTGAAGGGTATGGGCGATTTGAGTATGGATATGTGATAATTGAAATTCATATCCAAGTCTTGGTTCCCTCCTACGGCAGCCCGGTAGCGATCCATTTCTATTACAAACGGGTAGACGGTTACATTACCGTCTTCGACACTGATGTTGACAGAGATACTGTCGATCAAATTTCTCTCTTTGTTCTTGAAGAAAAATTTTTTCGATATTTCGGCAAAAGTTTCACCGTCGAGAAGGACGAGGCTATCGCCTTCAACATGGATAGCCGATCGTAACGAGGGTATTTTTATATTGAGGCATGAGTCTAAGCCCGACTCGGCCGATACATTGAAATCGACAGTTCCTTGAAATGACCGTAGCATGGGGACAATGGTATCTAACGAAGGAATAAAATCGACAAGTTTCCCTATATTGATATTATGAAGTTTGAAATCGAATCCGGCATATCCTTGCTCTGGTTGTTGGGCTTGATAGATCAGCGTCGTGCGCATAGTCGCATCCATTCCTTCCATACTGAGCTCTTTGAGGTGAATGGCTTGATTGCGTATATCTATTGCACCGTGTACGTTTTTGAAAACCATTTTCCCGTAACGAACCCGATTCAAATTGGTTTGTAATTCAAAATCGATATTTCGAGGAATAACGAATAGTTTTAGGGCAGTCGACGTTGTGTCGGATTCAGTTTCGATTTGAGCAGTGTCTTTTGGAAAAGAGATAGACCGAATTAACTGGTTACAATTTAGATTCTTAGAGGAAAGTGTTAATGTGGCCCGTAGTTTTTTATTGTGACGCATAGCGCCGTATAAATCGTGAATCGCGCCGGTCGCCGTCAAATCGGATCTTCCTATTTTCATGGTTGCGTTATGTAAAGTAATAGCTCGATTACCGACTGAAATCGCAGTCTTTTGCATTCGAATAGGTAAAGCCGATTGTGGGGTACGTACAAAAAGCCGATTAAAACCTACTATGCCTTTCGGAATCCACAAAGAGTCTTTTAATTGTTGTGCCGTTATTGTAATCCCGGCTTTGTCCATGCCCAATTTGGTATCTCCGAGACGGCAGAACAAGGTGTCGGCTTCTAATGCGAATCCTATTTCGGGTCGGGTAGGATTGTTTTCTGTCGGTTGTAATTTTATGGTTGCGGCAGTTTTTCCGCAAAATAAATTTGATGTATCCGGTAGGGATGCTTTTAGTTTGTTTGCATTTAGTTTACACTCTACAAGAGCGATTCGTGTAGTATCTTGTGGGTTGGTTGTTTTTATTAAAGCCGATAGATTGTTTATCGATGAGTTTAATCGCGTTGAGTGAAAAGCCATATTTCCTATTTCGATATGGGCTCCTAATACATCGTTTCCCACGAAAGACAGTGAAGCATCGCTCGTGAATTCGAATTTCTTATTTTTGTCTCGTAAAGCCAATTTGTTCATATTTATTTTTCCTTTGGCCCGAATTCGTCCTATGTCTTTCTTCTTGATAGATGACAAACGACAACGCACGTTTATGTCGGCATCTAATTTCCCTTCGATACTCACACCATCTTGTAAAGGAAATGTTTGTGCCAATGCAGTTAGGTCTATCGTAGATTGGGTATGAAACAAGATATCGGGATCGCCTAATAGATCATTTACTTTGGCATCGGCCAAGATATCGGTATGAGCTCCTTTGAAGTGAAATATTTTAAGATCGAGATAAGATGGCGATTGCCGCATTAAGTCTATCTGTCCGAAAAAGTTGGCTTTAAGTTCATCTATTCCATAGGGCAATTGGGCATATTGGGCGGATGCATCGTTTATTTCTATTTTTAATGTAGCTAATGGCATTTTCCCTTTTCCATATAGACCTTTTAGATTGCCATTAACTGTAACGTCGCCTTTGGCCGAAACTTTTTCTTTTTTGAGAATACTTTCGGGAATCATGTGAAGGACTGTTTCCAACGAAGGAGCATGTAGCCCGTATTGCAGATCGATATCTAACGCTTGTGCGGTCGTGTCTTTACAGATAGAACCGTGTATGTCTAATTTTATGCCGTTAATCTCCATCATAGCATCGTGCAAAGAAAGAGCCCGTTTCGAACGATTTAGCTCGATGTCGGTTTGTAGGTGAGTGGCGATACGATGAGCCAGTAATTCACCATTTTGCCAGAACAGAATGTTTTTGTTGCTGAAATCCAACGTTAACGTAGACTGTTCTTTCTTTAAATTTGCTTTTAATTTAAGATTTGCATCCCATAGATTGGCGAAGACATTCGTTTCCCGATCGTCGAAAGTGACCGTGGTATGACGTAGCGAAACGTGCTTGATGTCTATTTCGTTAATAATTGGCGAAGTAGCGGTTGTTGTATCGGGTGTATTTGTCGTGTCGGCGATCAATATATTCCAGTTGGCGATTCCATCTTTTCCTTTAAAGGCGTATATGTTTGTGCTATCCAATGATAATCGGTTGATACTGATCTTTTTTTGTTGCAAATAATCGACGAGATTGATTACGGCAACGGCTTTTCGAAAAGTGGCTAATGTGTCGGTACGTTGCCATAAAGAATCACGGATAGCCTTTGATACCAATGTGCCATTTTCCAATTTTATTCCAAAACGGGGAAAAGTTGAAAAAAAGGTCAGCTCTACGCTATTCATATCGAGCTTGGCATTTATGTTTTGATTGGCTACGTTTAATACGATGGGGGTCAATTTTTCAGGCGTAAATATAAAATTTATGGAGAAAGCGATTACTGCCGAGAGAAAGACTATCAACGCTCCCAGTGTAATACCCGTAATCTTAAACAATTTTTTTGTTCGGTTTTTCATATTAACACTCTTTTAGTCATACAAAAATAACAAGAAAGTTGTGAAAGCAGTTTGTATTTGTATGAAGTAAATATTTTTTAATTGATGTCATACTCTTTTTACATAGCTGGTAGTCGTCATAGAATACACCGATAGATTGCTATTTGATTCGTAGTGACTCTGTTTAACAAAGAATATTTGCTTCTGAAATCCGTTTCTCCTATCTTTGTGAGGGAAGCTTTGAAAAATGATAAGGATAATATTATGTTGGCATATACATACGTTGAACCCGGTAAGTTTGAATTGCAAGAAAAGCCGAAACCCGGGTTGAAAGATTCGCGCGATGCGATTGTGAGGGTGACTCTTGGAAGTATTTGTACCAGCGATCTCCATATCAAACATGGTAGCGTGCCGCGTGCCGTACCGGGAGTAACGGTCGGGCACGAGATGGTGGGTGTCGTAGAAGATGTGGGAGAAGATGTTATAGGTATTAAGCCGGGAGATAGGGTTACTGTAAATGTCGAAACTTTTTGTGGCGAATGTTTCTTCTGTCGTCGTGGGTGTGTCAATAATTGTATGGATCCCAATGGTGGTTGGGCTTTGGGGTGTCGTATCGATGGCGGTCAAGCCGAATATGTTCGAGTGCCCTATGCCGATCAAGGTTTGAATCGTATTCCAGATACGGTAAGCGACGAACAAGCTTTGTTTGTAGGCGATATTTTGGCAACCGGTTTTTGGTCCGTACGTATTTCGGAAATTACATCGGAGGATACGATTCTGATTATTGGAGCCGGTCCTACCGGCATTTGTACCTTATTGTGCGCTTTGTTAAAGAATCCCCGGCGTATTATTGTTTGCGAGCAGTCCCCGGAAAGAATACAGTTTTTGCAAGAACATTATCCCGACATATTGGCAATTACTCCTGAACATTGCGAGGAGTTTGTTCGTAAAAATAGCGATCATGGCGGTGCTGATGTGGTTTTGGAAGTGGCGGGAAGCGAGGATACTTTCCGTTTGGCTTGGAAATGTGCTCGTCCCAATGCTATTGTAACGATCGTGGCACTTTACGATAAACCTCAAATTTTGCCCTTACCCGATATGTATGGAAAAAATCTTATCTTTAAAACCGGAGGGGTGGACGGTTGTGATTGTGCAGAGATACTTCGCTTGATAGAATCGGGCCGTATAGATACCGCGCCGCTCATTACTCACCGTTTTTCATTGAATGAAATTGAGAAAGCTTACCGTATCTTTGAAAATAGAGAGGACGGAGTTATCAAGGTTGCGATAAGAAGTGTTTGAAAATAAGATGAGTCTTTGTATAAGTTTTTAAAAAATATTGTATTCTAAAATTATAGAATTTATTCACAAAAGATACTTAATAACTTAAAATTCTATAATTTCCTGGACAGTGATTCCATTATCAAGTGCTCTGCTCAAGATAAAACTCGGCTAAGTGAAGATCTTAATGTTACGATAGCTAAAACTCAGAAATAGGACTTAGACTTAAGTTCTTCAAAGGATATCCCAAGCCTGAAACGATTTTTGAATACCAGCATAACTTTGATGTAGAACGTGAGAATGCCAGGATTGCTACCAAAGAGGCTCCTAAATTGAATCCGTTTGTGCTGACTTTGAATAAGCGTATTGAATCGATTTACTGTTATTTTGCCCTTTAAAAATACAGTAGATGGGCTCAAAGTGTTTAACTTTGATAACGCTATACCTCGCCAGTTTCTTTATTTACATCTTCTTCACAAGTAGAATTGTACATTGTTAAACGAGAAGAATGAAATAGCCACATTTATGAGACTAAGTAATGACGGAATCGAAATATTCCCCGTCATAAGGCCGAGAATTAGGACAACAAGTTGTAGAATAAGAATATCCATCGGATAGATACGAACACAACATAAAAGTCATTCGATTCTACCGCACCTATGTGTTCCAAGATAATCGGTCAGGGCAAAACCGACCTTTCGGAAAAGCTCTACCCTATATTACACCTAGTCATTAAATCGATACGATTATCGCTTATTTCATAAATACGAAATAAACGGCAAGAACAAGGCAGCCGAACGCCGCAATATGGTTCCAATGCAACGACTCTCCTTTAAAAACTACGACCGAAAATAAAGTGAATATGATTAAGGTTATTACTTCTTGTATCACCTTTAATTGCATAAGACTAAACGGCCCTCCATTCTCTCTGAATCCCAATCGATTAGCTGGAACTTGGCAACAATATTCGAACAATGCTATACCCCAACTAAGCAATATCACACCATAAAGCGGCCAATTATTGATAACCTTCATTTCTTGCAATTTCAAATGCCCATACCAAGCCAGTGTCATAAACACATTAGAAACAATAAGTAATCCTATCGAATATAATCCTTGCATTGCGTCTTATTTTGGAGTGCAAAGTTACACGAAATCTCTGGAATAACCTCGAAAAACGGGAAAAATGACGCTAAACGACTTAATATCAGAGTTGTTACGGTGTCAAATGATGACAAGCCGAAAAATCGGA
>ERZ772937.714-NODE-714-length-27072-cov-8.885480_pt1 | contig 27072 bp, 15 predicted proteins | sample MGYA00512113_ERZ772937 | MGnify/ENA primary metagenome ERZ772937 (study PRJEB29015, sample SAMEA2737649) | human gut metagenome | biome: human gut; feature: human-associated habitat; material: faeces | place: China | collected 2012 ... | reverse complement strand
AAAGTTGGTTTCATAAATTGTGTAATATTAAAAGGTTAGTGATGTCAACGGCATCTGATTTTGGTGCAAATGTACAAAAACTTTCTTTCTTTTGTCTTATGTGATGTCCTTTCTTTTGTCTTGAGACAAAGAAAGAACGTTAGAACGGATACCCGATAGCGAAATGTATTCCCAGATTTTTGAAGAAGGCACCGGTAACATTATAATATCCGCTTCGTTCCGTATCATAGGGCAGATGCAAAGGAATACCGAAGTCAAGACGGAACACAAGAATATCCATGTCGTAACGGACGCCTACGCCTGTCCCCAAAGCTATTTGTTTCGGGAAAGTTTTCAGACGAAGTTGCGAATCAGGACGTGCCTCGTCCTTGCGCAGCAGCCAGACGTTACCCGCATCCAGGAAAGTAGCTCCCCAAATGCTCTTGAAGATACGGAAACGATATTCTACGTTCGCTTCGAAACGGAACGTACCTGTCTGGTCGAGATAAGAATACTTGCTGTCTTTCGGGTGATAGCCACCGGGACCAATACTACGCACCGTAAAAGCACGGATACTGTTGGCACCACCAACGTAGAATTGTTCACTATATGGGGCAATCGTAGCATTACCGTATGCAAAAAGAGCGCCTAACGCTACACGGGAAGCTATTTTATTATTTTTGTCTATGTTCCACAAATGGCGGAACTCGGTATTAAATTTCATAAACTGCGAGAACGGAGCCCCCAAAAGTTTTTTCCCTTCCTCATTATAAGGTTTGCCGAAAGCACGATAAATAGTGGCAGTCACATTTCCGGCAGAAGTCACGGTAGATTGCCACCAGATAGGATTCTTCACTCTCCGCACAGAGGCATTATCATATGTATAAGTGTACTCCATAGCCGGGATGAACTGGTTGTCTAAGCTGACATATAGTGCCGGATTGTCGGCTGCAATCTCCATAAACTCTTTCGACTGGTGTTGCAAGACGTTGAATGTCAGTTTGAAAGGTGTGATACTATGACGACTGGTACGCGTCGGCTGGAAATCGTAGGTTGCGTTTCCGCCGAAAGATAACAGTTTATAATATCTTGCCCGGTTCAACTGATCGATATACAAACGGAAAGTAGTCGTAGCGGGAAAGTCAAATTCCCTTTTCCCCCAACGCGGGAAAACCACTCTAGGGAAAGTCAGAGAAGTAGATATTCCCATTTCCCAACTGTTCATCAACGAACTTTTCTCTCCGCCACCGGTCTGCCATTCATAAGAGCCTTTCAGTTTCACGTTCCAACTTTCTCCACCACCAAATACATTATTCCGTGTAACTCCGAACGAAGCACCCGGACCGGTCTGGTCGTTACTTTTAGTTACTACGTTCAATTCCAGTTCAGCGTCCAACGGTTTGGCAAAAGTAGCCTGCATCGTGATGTCCAACGTATCACAAACAGCTGTTGTATCTTTGGGGGCATATTGGATATCCATATAACTAAATATTCCCAACTGGCTGAGTTTCTCCTGTATCTGTTCCTGCCGATACTGGCTGTAAAGCCGGGTACGGTTGGAAGCACGCATCTGTGCGTTCCGTACAAACTGTTGATAATTCAGCCAACGATAAAGCATATTGGGACGAACCTGCAATTTATTGTAATAGTGGATATTCAAGTTCTTATACATCATACTGTCATTCGGCGCTTCTCCGTTCTTTCCGAACAGATAGACAGACGCATCACCCACGTAATAAGGACGCTGTGCCGCAGCCGGCAATCCCGGCACAGGAATCAGGCGAAGGCTGATATGCCCTCCGGGTACCAAAGTCGTATCCGCCTGGTAAGTCATATAGTCGGGACGGAAATAAAAATATCCGAGGTTACGCAACAATGTACTGATACGGGAGCGTTCTTCGTCCAAATCAACCACGTTGAACTGCTCACCCGGACTTATATAAGACATCCGGCGTCCGCGCTCCATAATCCGCAGAGTCTGGGGAGTGAACCGTTGATAGTAAACCGTATCAATGAAATAAGGGTTCTTCATATCCACCGTATAGATAATGCCCGCCTTCAGACTGTCTTTCTTATCAACAACCGTTTCATAAGCTACCTTCCCATTGAAATAGCCATAATCACGAAGCAAATTAGTAGTTACCTTCACACGTACCTCCGGGTTGACCGTAGAAATAAATACGGGAGGATTGGCCGCAAAACGGTTGAACATCCATTTACCGAATCCCTTCTTATATTTCACGAAGTCATTGTACATCCACATTTTAAAAGGGATAGGAAGGATACCGCCAAACATCTTTGTACTAGGTGTCTTATCGAGTGCAGCATCAATTTCCGTCAGCGCCGTCTCTCCTACCGGTGTTGTCGATTTATTCAATATGACAGTCTTGCTTCCGGTGTAAAGCACCTCCCCTTCGGGAAGATGTTTCGTCACCGAACAAGCCGACAGTAACACTACACTTATCAGACAAACAGCCAATATATTTATATGTATCTCTTTCATACTTACTTCTTTTTCTTAAAGATGAACAGTTCACTAAGTTTGTCCAGCTTCTTGCGAAGCACAATACCGACTCCGGTTTCCGTAATCTCACCTTCGAGCACACTCTCGTAGTTCTTGTCATAGAACAGGCGGATATACCGGGTTCCGGTTCTATCCAGACGATATTCCAGAGAAATATTGTCGATGAAGGATTCGGCGTCATTCGTCGCATTCTCACCTTGAGAAACCTTGCCACCGATTACAATCTGGAAACGATTGTTAAACAAGCGTTGTGAATAACGGAAACTGTAATCCGTACGTTTACTTCCCGTCTCTGAATCGTCGTGGTCTTCGACACCGACAGAGAGACTCGCATTCTTCAAGTTACCCATCAAGGAGTTTATCTGACTACTCAATACAGAAGTCAGAGCAGATCCCATATTCAGCTTGCCGAGTCCGCCGCCACCCCCACCAATCGGTCCGGTGCCGAGATAAGTTTTCATCACCATGATATACAATGCCTGTTTACCTCGTTCTTCCGCCCCCATAGCGGTCAACTCGTTTTGTACGGTCGCATCTTCGGGAGCCGCAACATCGAATGCAAACGAAAGATTATCCAAGCGGTTCTTGACTACAACGGAAACATCGAAATTAACCATACGACTTCCACCATTCTCTCCTTCGGAAACTGACGCACGGATACGGTCAGTCGCCTTAAAGTTCAACATCGGGTCCATCGGATTTCCCGTCCATTCCACGTAACTACCGTTATCAATGGCAAATTCCTTTGCTGCAATCACCGGCAAAGCATATTTCATCAAGCCGCCACTCAACGTATAACGTCCGGTCAGAGTCAGGTCACCTTGCGGAGTGTATTTCATGGAAAGGTCACCCCCGCCTTCCAGTTCGATACGGTTATCATTACTTGCATCCAGGTCAACTTTCACTCGGACGGACGGATCGATATGTACCATCATTACCATGTCCAATCCGCCTAAAGAGACAGTCGGCACTTCCTGCCGGACAACAGTTGTAGTATCGCTAAATGAAGTAAATGTTACCAAACTTCCCAAACGGTCCTGCACTGTCAATGGTGAATCGGTCAAGACATACGAAACATCGGTGTTCCCCAGCAGACTCACGTTCCCACGCATATTCAGCCCGTCCAAAGGCCCTTTCACCGTCGCCCGGAAATCAGCAAATACTTTGCCGTAAACCAGACTTTCACGGGTACGCTTAGCATCCAGTAACGTATAATTTTGTGCCAGCATATTCAGGTTCGCCATTGGACGGCTCATATCACGGAAATCAACATAGCCATCAATAGTAAACGGATTCTTCGATGTTGTGTAAATAGCAAATTTATCAAATTCCAACCGATTGTTCTTTATTTGCACAGGACGATTGTCAAACATGAAACGCGCACCATATTGACGGGAAAGGACAGCAACACTATCCAATACAAGTTCGCCGTTTATCAAAGGTTGTTCAGTACTGCCCGTTATATTCAGATTACCATCCATATCACCGGACAAAGTGACCATCTGGTCAGGAATAAACACATTCGCCACCCGCAGCGGAAAATGCTCCAATGTTGTATTCACTTCCAAACTATCTTTGCCTGTGCGGGTAGGAACCAGTTTCCCATCTGCCACCAGCACTTCTGCCTGATCGTGATTCAGATAAGCATTCAGATATTGTTTTCCCTGTTCGCCCGGCAACCACGTAGCCCCTAATGCAACGTCACCGATACGCTGACGTTCATAAGTCAGTTCATCAACAGACGCCTCAGCCGAGAGTTGCAAATCCTTTTCTGTCTGTATGTAATGAGCTTCCAACGAGAACAATCCGGTTATTTCGGGGAAGTAAGGCAACACACTCGTTATCTCTTGCAGACGGATTCTACGTATTTCAACATCTATATTCTGCAGAGACACCGTATCGCCCGGTACGGAATGTACCCTGAATCCCATTCCTTCTTCATCCCACATATCCACGTTCGCGTATACACGCATATTTTTATGCAGGTAAATCCAGTTATGATTCTCGTTGAAATGAAATCTTTGGAAGGCAACAATCGGATTCTCCGGAATCAGTGTGAAAGCGATTCCGTTCCCCTTACCATGTCCTTCGAACAAAGGGCGGGCATTTACCCCCAGCAATACGCCTGTTTCTCCTTTGCCGTTTTTGTAGTCTACCAGCAATTCCGCATCGCGGTCGCGAATCTCTCCGGTCAAAGTAGTAGCAAAAGAGAATTGCGGATTCTTCGGTCCGTTTATTACACCGGCACGTAGTTTCATTAAAGTAGTATCCTGTTTGACAGTGAAGAAGATTGTATCCAGTTGCAATGTGTCCATCTTCAATGCATGCACCGCAGCTTTTCCATTGATTCCCCAATCGGGAGCCGTACCGAACTTCATGGAAACATCATGGTAGGATATGTTTTTAGTAGCCAGAAAATAAGCTAACGGATTCTCTTTTCCTGCGGAGAAAGATAAAATAGCTGTCGGCAACGCTTCACGCAGTTCGGCGTGGTTCAAGGCTTTTTCATCAATCTGCTTCATCAGGACATCCATGAAGTGTGTAGACTGACTTATCAAAGGATTAACACCGGAACGTGCACTCAAGTTGAGTTTCATATCACCGGATGTTAGATGTGTGAACACCCTGTTTTGACGAGCTTCGGCAGAAAGATTAAAGGCGAGCGGGCGCTTCATCGGTTGAGGCATCAACCCCAGTTCGTGTAAGTCGAGCTGAGTGACGTCAACCGTCACTTTTCCATCTGGATAACGATGTGCCAGATTGTATTCTGCATCTGTTGTCATCTTCAACAGCGCATTGTCACTTGTCAGATTAGCCGTCACCAATGCACCTTTCAAAGCTCCAGTCAAATGAACATTGGAAAGCTGGTAACGTGCATAATGTAGTTGATCTAATGAAAGATTCAGTTTGGCTAAAGCACGATAAGACATGACGTCCAGCCCACGGCCTTTGGCATCTGCCGAAAGAGAAAGTTCGTAGATAGAGTCTTTCGGAAGGAAATTATGGAGTTGTAGATTGTCAATCTTCAAGTCGGCTGCATAAGCCTCGGTTGAGGTATTAAGTTCTGCATTCACCCCCATAGAGCCTTGCCCCTGTTTCAAGTGAAGATTAGCCTTATATTCAGGTCCTTTCAGCTCGACACGGGCCTTCAGATTCATGCTATCTGGGATTACGATAGTACCGTTGGGGGCTTCTCCCGTTAAAGCAGTCAGGAAATTTAGATTCTGAGTAATCATATCCAGACCGATAGTCCCCGAACGCGTCAGGCTGTCAGCCAAGTTTTCAAGAATACCGCCTCCTTTCATGGAAAAAGCTCCCGGGAGATCGACTGTGAAACGAGAAATCTGCATTTGTTTCAGATTTCCGTCCGTACCGGCACGAACCACAAGCGGACGGAAGGGATACGCCTCTTTGAAACTATCCGGCAAACCGCCGGCAAATAACATAACATCCTCTTTACCGATATAAGCATTGAGACCGGCGGACAAACGTCCTGTAGTGGGAATATTGACAAGTTCCCAATATGTCTGGGCGGATAAATCTATTTCGGAATGAGGGGTTTGCAGTTTTATGCCGGGAATACGAATAATCGAGTCGTTAGAAAATGCCCTACCCGTCAATGAAGTGATACTCAATCCGGAACGTTCATTCATCGAAAGCTCACGGATTACAGCATTCATATCCCTACCTTTATATAATAAGGAATCCAAACCGATACGGATATCACGAACGGCAATATGAGACGCATCGAAACCTTCTCCGGGTTTGGCTGCTCCGGTATCATAATTGGCAGAACTTCCGGATAACAGGAATTGTTTCAGTTCATAAAACTGATTCTTCAAATCAGCTTGTGCATCATTGATAAATGCTTCTCCGATATGAGCAGCCATTCGCATCGAGTCAGCAGGAAGTTGCATACTGAACGACACATTCTTCAACTTCAGTTTATGAAGATCCACTTTCCAGTTTACAGGAGCAGAAGCTGTTGTGTCTTTAGGCGTAGTCGTAGTATCGTTCATCAACATTTGTACGTGAGTGTCCGATAATTCCGTCTGGTTGATAACGGCCAGCTCATTAGAAAGATCAACTCCATGACTTTGTAAAAAGAAACGTCCCAGTACCCCCTTTATCTTCATGCCTTCTATTAGATTAGCCGAATTGAACGCTACCTGACTTAATGTTACTTCATCTACCTCTACCTTTCCCTTGACGAGCGGCCATGCCTGTACACGCACGTTCAGACTTTCCAAAGACAACAGCGTATCCGGTTGCTGGATCACTTCCACGCCACGAACCAACAGATTGAGCGGAAAACGAAGGTCGATTCGTTCCACCTGAATCTGCATACCAGTTGCTTTGGAAGCGTATGCTGTCACCTCCCGACGCAAAAGATTCTGAACGGGAGGTATATAAAGTAATATCATTAGTATTACAAAAAGCAATACAGGAGTGAGCAATATCCAACTCACCCTTCTTATCCATTTTCGTTTCATGTAAAATGTGCCAGTGTATTAAAAGGTGACACAAAGTAAACAATTAATTCTGAAAAAAGGTTGACGTTAGGAGCAAAATGTTCAATCACAAAAGAAATACAAGCATTATGGTTTTCTTTCTTCACCTTCTTTACCGGAGCTCTTGTCACTACTTCAAGCTACTTATACCTTACGAGCTTCTTCCAGAACCTTCTGAATCTCCAGAAGTACACAAGCCGTTTTTTCACCTATCTCCTCTGAAAAACATTGCCCACGTTGTGTTTCCAGCCAGTTCAATAAAGGCACAGCTTCCATTGCCCCGATTAAAGTGAAAAGCGGAAGTAGTTTGTGAGCCATAGCCGCTATTCCGTCCACCTCCTTGCCTGCCAATGCTTGTTGCATCCGATCGGCATTCTTTCCGGTTTCTTCGATAAAGGTCTGAATAATGGAATGTGCGGCATCAGCATCGTCTTCAGAAAAGGCTGTTAATGCAGAAAAGTTCAAGGAACTTACAGTCTGCATATCCTCAGTAATGTGTGCTTCGTCAGCGGCAAGCTGTCCTTCGTTGACTGTGAGCAATAGTTCTTTCACCGTAAAAGGTTTGTGCAGGCAACCGGCAAAACCGTGTTCTTGTAAAGCATCTATGTCCATTTCACTGCGGGCAGTTACGGCAATCACAGGAATTGTCTTTGCCTGCGGAATATTGGAAGCGCGCAAGAGTTTTACCAAATCAAAGCCATTAATAGCAGGCATTTGTATATCAGTCAGCAATACATCGAAAACAGAGGTACGGAGCTGTTCTATCAACTCCTCCAGTTGCTCACAACAAACGGCGTCAATTCCATGTTGCTTTAACATGGCTGCCGTCAAGCTTAATTGAATTTTATCATCATCAATCAACAGTACACGTATCACTTTCATCGGGGGAAGCGTGACAGGGTCTTCTGCCGAAATTGTTTTTTCTTCCAATGCCCTTTCGGACACAGATTTTCCCACCGGATAAAGAGGGAGAATGACTGTGAAGCAACTTCCCTCCCCCAGCTTACTTTGCACATCAATCGTACCTTCAAGCAAAACAACCAACTTCTTCACAATAGACAATCCCAAGCCGAAGCCTTCTTCTCCTTGTGCACCGGATAAACGGGTAAATTCCTGAAAAATCCGTTCGCGGTCTTCCGTAGCCATACCTTTTCCGGTATCCGAAATCGCTATCGTCAGCTTGGAAGAATCATATTTAGCCGTTAATGCAATCTCGCCTTTCGGAGTAAACTTCACTGCGTTGGACAAAAGATTATTCACTATCTGCCGGAGTCGTAAAGGGTCGCTGATGTATCTTCCATTTAATTCCTGAGCGACATGGCATTGCAAGGTTAATCCTTTGGCGGCTGTCAATGGTTCGAAGCTAACATGGATTTCTTCGAATAACTGCGAAGGATTGAAGGTGACGCGGTTCACTTCCGCTTTATTAAGGTCGAGCCGATGAAAGTCGAGCAAGTCGCTGACCAATTTCAAAAGATGTTCCGAAGAACTTTTCATATTGTCAAGATAGAAGCGCTGCCGTTCGTCCTCCGTCAGTCGGGAAAGTAATTCGGTATATCCCATAATAGAGCCTAACGGTGCTTTAAAGTCGTGAGTAATGGCGAGCATCAGCTTTTCACGGGCAATAAGCAGGTCTTCCGCCCGTTTATTAGCTTCTTCCAATTGCCGGCGGTAACGATTGCTGCGGGATATGTCACGCACTATCAAAATCAGGAAAAAGACAGAGAGCAGCACTGCTCCGATAGCTATTCCACCAATGGTGCGTGCTGAACGCATTCTTACCTCCTGTTGCATTTCTGCATCCTGGCGGGCACGCAAGGTCATTTCCTCCTCGTATTGTTTTATCAGGCTATCCATTCTTGCTGTCAACTGCGAATTCATACGCTGATATTTTGTACTAGTCCGCCGGATTGTTTTTCGCCGCTGCAACCGTTTTTCCTCTGTAGCCATACGAATCTTTTGCTGAAGGGAATCTTTAGAAGTGGTCGGTTCCAGAATAGTATCCGTAGCAACCTCCATGGAGGTATTAACAAGCACGGCACTGTCTTGTTTAGTTGGGACAAACACTTCTGCCAATCTCTTAAAGAAACCTTTCTTCTTAGGCGTAGTCAGTAAAGAATCCCGTTTAGTGATAACTCGGTGTTGTACCCGTTGCTGAGTAATGACAGAATCTTGTTCGGAAATTATTTCTTCAATCTCCGAAGCGGAAAGTAAGCTGTCATTCGCTTCGCTCAATACCCGGAGCATCTGTATCGTATTCCGGTCTTTCTCGTGCAGCAGGGTCAACAGGCTGTCTGTCCGCAGATTCTCCTGGTCATCGGCAGCCGACAATGTCTCCATTTCGCGATGTACAAATACCAGAGAAAAAAGAAGAATTGCAAGTAATAACGTATAACCGATTGTTACTTTCAACTTTGTGGAACGATAGGAAGCCATACGGTAAAGTTTTAAGTATCAAGTATTCACTTGGGGAGTGGGGAGTTTCGTCATGTAATGAAAACGCCACCAAAGCATTAATCCTGCACTTGTCAGACCGAAAGGGAACGCCATCCAGACACCTACCACCCCCCAGCCCATTACGAAGCCGCAGAAATAACCTACGGGAAGTGAGATGATAAAGTAAGCGATAAAGGCGATGAGCATCATCAGTTTTACATCCGAAATGCCACGCAAGGCATTAGCAAAAGTAATCTGTAACCCGTCCCCGAACTGATAAACGAGGAAAGGAAAAATGAGAGAAGTTACCATAGCCGCCACCTCAGGACTGTCGGTAAACCAACCTCCTAAATAGTTACGGCAAAGAAAGACAATAAAAGAAAGCACTACGCCCAATGTCATCATCAGATGAAAACCGGCATAGGCCGAACGACGAACGTTCAAAATATCGTTCTGACCTTTGAAGTTGCTGACACGAACAGCTACGGCAGCTCCCATGCCATAATACATCATAAACGTAAACTGTGAAATAGCCAACATAACCTGATGCGAAGCCAGTGCAATGGTCCCCAACCAACCTATCATTATGGCACTCAGACTAAAAGAAGCTGTTTCCATTCCCATTTGAAAAGCAACCGGCCAACCAAGTCCGTTCAACCGACCGAATATAGCCCGTGACCACCCCAAACGGAAGAAGCCGACTTTGTAACGGATAAAACGAGAACTACGCAAGAAGATAATGATAAACACGAGCACCATCATAATACGTGAAAACAATGTGCTGATACCGGCTCCCAACAATCCCAACTCGGGCAAACCTAACTTTCCGTAAATCAAAAGATAATTTCCTATGATATTCAATACATTTCCTCCCAAGAGTATCCACATGGCCGTCTTGGTATCCGTGATTCCATCCGTAAACTGCTTGAATCCATTGAAAAGCATAACAAACACCAATGAAGCCAGCAGCACCAAATAATAAGGCTTAATCAAAGGAATCAGTTCTTCCGGCTGGCCGAGATTCTCTATATTCAGATAAAGGACAGTCATACAAAGCGTCAATAATAACGCGACCATCAGATTCGCTAACAAACTGTTACGCAATGCCTGTCCGGCAGGTGCAAACTGATGTGTTCCATATAGACCTCCCACAACAGGAGTTAGCCCGTATGAAAAACCGGTACTGAAAATGATAGCCAAATTGAACACGTTATTTACAAAAGAAGCTGCTCCCAATTCTACCGTACTATGATGTCCAATCATCAGGGTATCGGCAAACCCGAGCACGATCACTCCTATTTGTCCGATAACGATAGGTAAACCAAGAAAAAATAATGCTTTATAATGCTCTCTGTATGTTCTATATATATTTCTCATTTACTTTTATAATAGAGTACAACTCCGTTCTCTTTCCGAAAAGCCGATTGAGCGACTTCCCGCAACTGCATAGCAGTGACAGAGCGATAACGTTCTACTTCTTTCTCCAAATCTTCCGCTTTACCGAGCAATTCGAACCAGGCAAGATTGGTAGCCACATTCAAATAATTTATATTACCGAATATCTGGGTAGACTCAAACTTATTTTTCACCTTCTCCAATTCCTGTCCGTCAACCAATTCTTGTTGCAGGCGATCGAGTTCGTCGCGCACTGCCGCTTCCGCCAGTTCGAGGCTAACTCCCGCCGAAGGTTTTCCGGCAATGTGAAACAAGCCTGCATCCACACTACCTGAGATGTAAGCATCAATGCTCGAGAATAGCTGTTTTTCCTGTACCAGATGTTGGTTCAATCGACTGGAACGCCCGTTACTCAATACATCCGACAGTATATCGAACACATAATAATCCGGGTGACGATGATCGCACATGTGATAAGCCATGAACAGAGAATCAAGAGGTACATTTCTCTCTACCGTCAGCCTGCGTTCTTCCGTCTGTTCCGGCTCCTGTGGCAGATTCCGTACAGGAACTTCCCGACGGGGAACAGATCCGAACCATTTCTCCGTCAATTCCACTGCTTCCTCAAAAGAGATATTCCCGGTCACCGCCAGTATCGCATTGTTAGGAGCATAAAAACGGAAAAAGAATGCTTTCACCTCTTCTAATGTTGCATTAGCGACATGCGACAGGTCTTTTCCGATAGTCGGCCATTGATAAGGATGTTTCTGATAAGCCAACGGGCGCAAAAGATGCCCCACATCTCCATAAGGCTGGTTCAGACAGCGTTGCTTGAATTCTTCCATTACTACTCCTCGCTGTACTTCCAGACTCCGTTCGCTAAAATCAAGGCTCAACATACGGTCGGACTCCAACCAGAAGCCGGTTTCCACATTCTGCCGGGGCACAGTGAGGTAGTAATTGGTGATATCATTGTTCGTCCAGGCATTATTCTCTCCACCCGCTAGCTGAAGCGGCATATCATAATCGGGGATATTTACCGATCCACCGAACATCAAGTGTTCAAACAGATGTGCGAAGCCGGTATGTTCGGGATGTTCGTCACGAGCTCCCACATTATATAATATATTTAGAGCCACCATCTGTGTACTTTCGTCCCGCGAATGTACCAGCCGCAACCCGTTGTCAAGAATGTGCCTATTGATTTTCATATCATTTAGTCAAGTATAGTCGCTTTTATTATCTTCACATCTTCTTCGGGACGGTCGCTACGGTCCGTCTTCACCTTCTGGATTTTATCTACGACGTCCATACCCTCCACTACTTCGCCGAATACTGTATATTCGCCATCCAGATGTGGAGTACCACCCACAGTAGTATATGCTTCTATCTGCTCCGGCGTAAAATGGAATTCCGGTTCTTTTGCCGACAATTCCTGTGCTTCCGCAAACAATTTCTCCTGCAAGTCATAAAGCCCGTTTTCGTCATTCGCCTTACGCATCTTATAGATTTCTTTCATGTGTTTCTGCGCCAAGTTATTGAAAATGACATTGATCTTATTTTCATTCATCTGGCTTTCCATACCCAACAGTGTAGAATCATTGTAAACCTTACCCGTTACGATATAGAACTGACAACCGGAAGATTCTTTTTTCGGATTCACATTGTCTCCCTGACGGGCTGCAGACAACGCTCCTTTCTTATGGAAATACTTCGGATATACAAATTCTGCCGGTACGGTGTAGCCGACATCACCGGCACCCAACATCTTCCCTTTCGGCGCATTCTTTGAATCCGGGTCACCAGCTTGAATCATAAAATCTTTGATGACACGATGAAATAATGTTCCTTCATATACTCCGTCTTTCACCAGTTTGATAAAATTATCACGATGCTTGGGTGTCTCATTATACAACTTCACTTTGATATCTCCGGCTGTTGTTTCAATCTTTACCAATGTCTCTTTATCCATGTCTCCTCCTTTTTTTGTTCCGGTTTTGCAGGCAGTAAGTCCGCAAAACGATATGGTTAATATTATCAATAGAATCTTTTTCATAACACTTTTATTTAATTTAAGTTTGCAAATATACCACTTTCGCCTAAATCCTCTTACCTTTGTGACTTAAAAGAATCAAAACCTGACATGATGAGCTCCATATTGATCGTTGAAGATGATATAACTTTTGGAATGATGCTCAAAACCTGGTTAGGCAAAAAAGGATTTGAAGTATCATCAGTGAGTAATATAGCACGTGCCCGAAAGCATATCGAAAGCCAGACTGTTGACTTGGTATTATCCGATTTACGATTACCCGATTACGAAGGCATTGATTTGCTGAAATGGATGAATGACCAGGGACTGGATATTCCCCTGATTATTATGACCGGTTATGCGGATATTCAATCAGCGGTACTGGCCATGAAACTTGGTGCACGGGATTATATCGCAAAACCTGTCAACCCGGAAGAATTATTAAAGAAAATATCAGAAGCTCTACAAACAGAGAGAACGCCAACAGCTCATTCCGCAGCCAAGATGTCTTCGAAAAAAGTCTCTCCCGCCTCATCCAAAGAGACAACAGAAACTCGTCGTGCCTATCTGGAAGGAGAAAGTGATGCTGCCAAGCAACTCTACAATTATGTAGGCCTAGTAGCTCCTACTAATATGTCCGTACTCATCAACGGTTCTAGCGGAACAGGTAAAGAATATGTGGCACACCGTATTCATCAACTTAGCAAGCGTAGCGACAAACCGTTCATTGCCGTAGACTGCGGTTCGATACCTAAGGAATTGGCAGCCTCCGAATTCTTTGGTCATGTAAAAGGCTCATTTACGGGAGCATTGACGGATAAAACGGGAGCTTTCGTTGCAGCCAACGGTGGCACTATCTTTCTGGATGAAATCGGAAATCTCAGCTACGAGGTGCAGATACAACTACTCCGCGCCCTGCAAGAGAGAAAAATACGTCCGGTCGGTTCTACACAAGAAATATCCGTGGATATCCGCCTGGTATCGGCCACCAACGAAAATCTGGAACAAGGAATCGAAAAGGGAACATTTCGCGAAGACCTTTATCATCGCATCAATGAATTTACCCTGCGAATGCCTGACTTGAAAGAACGGAAAGAAGATATCCTGCTATTCGCCAACTTCTTCCTTGATCAGGCAAACAAGGAATTGGACAAGCATCTGATTGGTTTCGACGCAAAAGCGTCACAAGCTTTATTGAGTTATCATTGGCCGGGAAACCTGCGTCAAATGAAGAATATCGTGAAAAGGGCAACCTTACTGGCGCAAGGCAGTTTTATTACATTGCTCGAATTAGGTACTGACTTACTGGATACTACTACAACTTGTACCACAAGCATGTCATTACGCAATGAGGAGACGGAAAAAGAACATATATTGGAAGCATTACGCCAAACCGAGAATAATAAAAGTAAGGCAGCACAACTGTTGAATATTGACCGGAAGACGTTATATAATAAACTGAAGCTATACAACATTGATTTATAGCATTCAAGTCAGCCCCAGACAACACACAAAACAACGATTGAATGAAACACATACGTAAATTGAAAGAAATGACATATTGCAAAAGCACACATTTGTGTACTTTTGCAATATAAAAGCCTTACGAATATTATCGCGCCATTGCATAAACATTAACACCATACAAATCAATATTATGAAGAAGTTTAATTTTATATGCCTTTCTATCCTCTATTCAATTTGTAGTTTTGCGCAACAGCAGAGTATTCCTGTCCCCAAGCCTCATCAACTGAAATGGCATGAAGCCGAAATGGGAGCAGTCTTTCATTACGACTTGCATGTATTCGATGGTATCCGCTACGGACAAGGCAATAACCGCATCAACCCCATTGAAGATTATAACATTTTTAATCCAACCGAACTCAATACTGATCAATGGGTACAAGCAGCCAAAGCTGCCGGATGCAAATTTGCCGTACTCACAGCCACCCACGAAACCGGATTCGGACTTTGGCAAAGTGATGTCAATCCGTATTGCCTGAAAGCTGTCAAGTGGAAAGACGGCAAAGGAGATATAGTCCGCGATTTTGTAAATTCCTGCCGTAAATACGGCCTTCAACCGGGCATTTATATAGGTATCCGTTGGAATTCTCTGTTGGGTATCCATAACTTCAAAGCTGAAGGCGAAGGAGAATTTGCCCGTAACCGCCAGGCGTGGTATAAACGCTTGTGCGAGAACATGGTAACAGAGCTATGTACACGTTATGGTGATCTCTATATGATATGGTTTGACGGCGGAGCTGATGATCCACGCGGTGACGGTCCTAACGTAGAACCTATTGTGAATAAATATCAGCCCGACTGTCTTTTTTATCACAACGTTGACCGCGCAGACTTTCGTTGGGGTGGTTCGGAAGCAGGTACAGTAGAGTACCCTTGTTGGTCTACCTTCCCCTACCCATACAGCCACAGTAATGCTACCGAACCCGCACGTAACCACAACATACTATTAAAACACGGCGATAAAGACGGCAAATATTGGGTACCGGCTATGGCAGATACTCCATTACGTGGAGCAAACGGGCGTCACGAATGGTTTTGGGAACCGGATGATGAAAATAACATCTACCCATTGGATGCACTAATGGACAAATACGAGAAATCAGTAGGAAGAAATGCAACTCTCATCCTCGGATTAACGCCTGATCCGACCGGATTGATTCCCATAGGAGATACGCAACGACTGAAAGAAATGGGAGATGAAATAAACCGTCGTTTTTCTTCCCCCATAGCGAAAACTTTAGGGCAAAAAAAGAGCCTGACTTTGAATCTCGGGAAGAAGCAAACTGTAAATTACTGCATTATTCAGGAAAATATAAAAAACGGAGAACGTATCCGTCAATATAAGATAGAAGCAAAAGTTAATGGGAAATGGCAGTCTGTCTGTTCCGGAGAATCCGTAGGGCATAAACGTATTGAGAAGTTTGATCCGATAGAAGCAAGCGCATTAAGACTAACCATTCCCGAGTCTGTTGCATTGCCTGACATTATCAATTTTAGCACATACTACATTAAATAAAAAGTACAAGAAGAAATCTGCAAATAACACCTAATAACTACCCCATGAATAAAAAGAAACTATTCCCACTCGCACTTGTGCCACTCGCAGCCACCAGCCTGCAAGCACAAAGCAACATTCAGACAGGGCGTACAGACAAACGCCCGAATATCATCCTCTTTATGGTAGATGATATGGGTTGGCAGGATACTTCCCTTCCTTTCTGGACACAAAAAACGCATTACAACGAACTATACGAAACGCCGAACATGGAACGACTGGCCCGTCAGGGAATGATGTTCACTCAAGCGTATGCCAGTAGCATCAGTTCTCCCACCCGATGCAGCCTCATCACCGGAACGAATGCGGCACGCCACAGGGTAACCAACTGGACGCTACAAAAAAACACCATGACAGACCGCAAAGACAAACAGCTTGCCGTCCCTGATTGGAATTATAACGGAGTAAGTCAGGTACCCGGTACTAACAACACCTTTGTAGGAACTTCTTTTGTACAAATCCTAAAAGACAACGGCTATCATACTATCCATTGCGGAAAAGCCCATTTCGGTTCCATCGACACTCCGGGAGAAGACCCGCACCATTGGGGATTTGAGGTAAACATCGCCGGACACGCTGCCGGAGGACTTGCCAGTTACCTCGGGGAAGAGAATTACGGACATACCAAAGACGGAAAACCAGTTTCACTAATGGCTGTCCCCGGACTTGAAAAATACTGGGGTACGGAAACATTTGTTACCGAAGCATTAACGCAGGAAGCTATCAAGGCACTAAACAAAGCCAAAAAATACAATCAGCCTTTTTATCTGTATATGGCTCAATATGCTATCCATGTTCCTCTGAATAAAGATATGCGCTTCTACGATAAATACAAGAAGAAAGGTATGACCGACCATGAAGCTGCTTATGCTACCCTTATCGAAGGAATGGATAAAAGCCTTGGCGACCTCATGAACTGGCTGGAGAAAAATGATGAAGCAGACAATACAATTATTATTTTTATGAGTGACAACGGAGGACTTGCAGCCGAATCCTACTGGCGTGACGGAAAGTTACATACACAGAATCATCCTTTGAATAGCGGCAAAGGTTCTACCTACGAAGGAGGTATTCGTGAACCGATGATTGTCAGTTGGCCGGGAGTGGTGAAGCCGGGTAGCAAATGTGACAATTACTTATTGATAGAAGACTTCTACCCTAGCATTCTCGAAATGGCAGGAATCAAGAAGTATAAAACAGTCCAGCCGATAGACGGGATCAGTTTTATTCCCCTATTGAAGCAAACGGGAAATCCTTCTAAAGGACGCAGTCTTTTCTGGAATATGCCCAATAACTGGGGGAATGACGGTCCCGGAATCAATTTTAACTGTGCAGTTCGCAATGGCGACTGGAAGTTGATTTATTATTACGGAACCGGTAAGAAAGAGTTATTCAATATCCCTAATGATATAGGTGAAAGCAACGACTTAAGTGCACAGCATCCTGACATCGTGAAAAGGCTTTCTAAAGAATTGGGAAACTATCTGCGAAAAGTAGATGCACAGCGACCAACTTTCAAGGCTATCGGACAACCTTGTCCCTGGCCGGATGAAAAGAAATAGTCGTTGAAAAGAAAAAGAACTGTGGCGGGGAGTGTGGAATTATTCCACACTCTCCGCTACCATTCTTTTATTTAGGTAATCTATCTACTTGATTTCATCCGGCCAGGGACAAGGTTTACCTGTCGCTTTGAAAGTCGGTCGTTGTGCATCTACTTTTCTTAGAAAGTTGCCCAGCTCTTTAGAAAGTTTCTTCACGATGTCCGGATGCTGTGCACTAAGGTCGTTGCTTTCTCCTATATCATCAGGTATGTTGAATAACTCTTTCTTTCCTGTTCCATAGTAATAAATCAATTTCCAGTCACCGTTTCGAACGGCACAATTAAAGTTGATTCCGGGACCGTCATTTCCCCAGTTGTTAGGCATATTCCAGAAAAGACTCCGACCCTTAGCTGGGTTGCCTGTCTGTTTCAGCAGAGGGATGAAACTGATACCGTCTATCGGTTGAACTGTCTGGTAGTTCTTGACACCTGCTATTTCAAGAATAGTAGGGTAGAAGTCTTCTATCAACAAGTAGTTGTTGCATTTGCTTCCCGGAGCTACTACTCCCGGCCAACTGACAATCATCGGTTCGCGGATACCGCCTTCATAAGTAGAACCTTTACCACTGTTCAATGGATAATTCTGTGTATGCAGCTTGCCGTCACGCCATCCGGATTCGGATGCAAGTCCTCCGTTATCACTCATAAAAATGATAATAGTGTTGTTGGCTTCTCCATTCTTTTCCAGCCAGTTCATTAAATCACCTAAACTTTTATCCATTCCTTCAATCAGTGTGGCATAAGCAGCTTCATGGTCTGTCATTCCTTTTTTCTTGTACTTCTCATAGAAGCGCATATCTTTGTTCAAAGGAATGTGGATGGCATATTGCGACATATACAAATAGAAAGGCTGATTATACTTTTTCGCTTTATCCAGTGCTTTAATGGCTTCCAACGTCAATGCTTCAGTTACAAAGGTTTCCGTTCCCCAATATTTCTCTAATCCGGGAACAGACATCAGTGATACCGCTTTCCCATCTTTGGTATGTCCGTAGTTCTCTTCTCCCAGGTAACTGGCAAGTCCACCGGCCGCATGTCCGGCAATATTTACCTCGAATCCCCAATGATGCGGATCTTCCCCTGGAGTATCTATCGCTCCGAAATGGGCTTTTCCACAATGTATAGTATGATAACCGCTGTTCTTTAGCAGTTGCACGAAGGAGGTTCCTACGAAAGTATGATTAGTGCCGGACACTTGACTTACTCCATTGTAATTCCAGTCAGGGACTGCCAGAATGCTATCTTTACGGTCTGTCATTGTATTCTTTTGCAGCGTCCAGTTAGTTACTCGGTGACGTGCGGCGTTTGTTCCGGTGATGAGGCTGCACCGGGTAGGAGAACTGATACTGTTGGCATACGCTTGAGTAAACATCATTCCCTGTTTGGCTAACCGCTCCATATTGGGAGTCTCGTACAATTCGTTATAGTGTGTCTTCTGTGTCCAGAATGGGAGTGAAGTATCCTGCCATCCCATATCGTCTACCATAAAGAGAATGATATTCGGACGTTTGTCCGCGTGTTCTATTTGCATATTGCTTTGTGCTTGCAGATTGGTTGCAGCGAGTGGCACAAATGCAAGGGGTAATAATGTTTTTTTATTCATGGGGGTCATTTTATTCTATGGAATATGCATTAAAATTAATAATATCTGGTAATGCGATAGATTCGGTTAAAGATAAGTTCGAGCACTACAAAAAGGAATCATTTCTCACCGTGATGAGAATAAATACTCATAGTAGTGAGAATTTTTTCTCATTGCATTGAGAAAATTTTCTCATAGGCATGAGAACACTTGAGAAAATGCAAGAATGTAACTTGTTACAAATCAATATTGTATAATTTCAATTTATTATATAAAGTCTTTCGATCAATATTCAGTAATTGTGCTGCTTTACTCTTATTGTTTCCTGTTTGGCGTAGCGCCTCCAAAATATGCTCTTTTTCAGTCTCTTCATTGCGTAATGCAATGCTCGTATTGCTGGATGCAGGAGTTTCTAAAAGCTCGGTCCCCAATTCCAATAAAGTAATGAAACTGCTTTGTGCCAATAAAGTTGCTCTTTTGACGATGTTCTTCATTTGGCGCAAATTTCCCGGCCAATGATAATTCATTAAAGCTTGCGATGCTTTTGCATCGAAACCAATCAGGTGTTTATCCAGTTCCTTGTTTGCCTGATCGAGGAAGAAATTGGCAAAGAGCAGAATATCTTCTTTCCGTTCTTTCAGATCGGGCATACGGAGGGTAAATTCATTGATACGATGATAAAGGTCTTCACGGAAAGTACCTTTTTCAATGGCTTGTTCCAGATTCTCATTGGTGGCAGATACCAGACGAATATCTACCGATATCTCCTGTGTAGAACCTACCGGACGTATTTTTCTCTCTTGCAAGGCACGAAGCAGTTGTATCTGCACTTCATAACTAAGGTTTCCGATCTCATCCAGAAAGATAGTACCACCGTTGGCTGCAACGAAAGCCCCCGTTTTATCTGTCAGAGCACCTGTAAACGAACCTTTCACATGACCGAAAAATTCGGAAGCAGCCAGTTCTTTGGGGATAGAACCACAATCTACGGCAATAAACGGTTTATCGTTTCGTTTGCTAAGTTGATGAATACGGTGCGCCACATACTCTTTTCCTGTTCCGCTGGAACCGTTGATAAGTACGGACATATTGGTCGGAGCTACCAGACCTACATAATTGTAGAGTTGTTTGGCTGCATCACTTTCTCCTTCCAGATAAGCACGATGATTTTCTGTTGAATCTTTAGATGAAGTAGAAGCACCTTTTTTAGAAGAAGATTTAGCAACGTTATGAGTAGCAGGACTCTTTTCAGACTGCAGACATTCAGAAATTTTCTTCAGTAATTCTTCCGGATTTACCGGTTTGGCTATATAATCACGTGCTCCCAGTTTCATTGCCTGTACGGCGGATTGTATATCCGCATAGCCAGTCATGATGATTAAAGGAATGTCCATGCCTTGTTCATTCATCCATTTCAGCAGATCGATACCTTCGTGGTCGGGTAGTCGCAGGTCTGATAAAATCAGATCGACGTTTTGGCTTTCGATATGTTTTCGGGCGCGGGCAATATTACTCACTGATGATACTTCAAAGCCCTTTTTGCCTAGCCAGGTTTTTAGCATCATTCCAAAAGTGATATCATCTTCAACGATCAATATGGAGCTCATCATGTCAGGTTTTGATTCTTTTAAGTCACAAAGGTAAGAGGATTTAGGCGAAAGTGGTATATTTGCAAACTTAAATTAAATAAAAGTGTTATGAAAAAGATTCTATTGATAATATTAACCATATCGTTTTGCGGACTTACTGCCTGCAAAACCGGAACAAAAAAAGGAGGAGACATGGATAAAGAAACGTTGGTAAAGATTGAGACAACTGTAGGAGATATCGAGGTGAAACTATATAATGAGACACCGAAACATCGTGATAATTTTATCAAACTGGTGAAGGACGGTGTTTATGAAGGCACACTGTTTCATCGTGTTATCAAAGATTTTATGATTCAGGCTGGTGACCCGGACTCAAAGAATGCACCGAAAGGAAAAATGCTGGGTACGGGAGATGTAGGTTATACTGTTCCCGCTGAATTTGTATATCCTAAATATTTCCATAAGAAAGGTGCCCTGTCCGCTGCCCGTCAGGGAGATAATGTGAACCCGAAGAAAGAATCTTCCGGTTGTCAGTTCTATATCGTGACAGGTAAGGTGTTCAATGACTCTACCTTGCTGGGTATGGAAAGCCAGATGAATGAGAATAAGATTAATGTTATTTTCAATACGCTGGCACAGAAACACATGAAGGAAATTTATAAGATGCGAAAAGCAAATGACGAAAACGGTCTTTATGATTTGCAGGAAAAGTTGTTTGCAGAGGCACAGGAAATGGCAGCTAAACAACCGGAATTTCATTTCACTCCGGAACAGATTGAAGCCTATACAACGGTGGGAGGAACTCCGCATCTGGATGGCGAATATACTGTGTTCGGCGAAGTAGTGAAAGGTCTGGATATTGTGGATAAAATCCAGCAGGTGAAAACCGACCGTAGCGATCGTCCCGAAGAAGATGTAAAAATAACAAAGGTGACAATACTTGACTGAAATATATGAAAATCAACAGGCATATTCTTGATAATGGGTTACGTCTGGTACATTCGCAGGACGAAAGTACGCAGATGGTTGCCCTTAATATATTATATAATGTGGGAGCTCGCGACGAAGATCCCGAGCATACTGGTTTTGCCCATTTGTTCGAACACCTGATGTTCGGAGGGTCGGTGAATATTCCCGATTATGATATGCCGCTTCAATTGGCGGGTGGAGAGAATAATGCCTGGACGAATAATGATATAACCAATTACTACCTCACTGTACCTCGTCAGAATGTAGAAACCGGCTTTTGGTTGGAATCCGACCGGATGTTGAGTCTTGATTTTAGCGAACGGAGTCTGGAGGTACAGCGGGGAGTAGTAATGGAAGAATTCAAACAGCGATGTTTGAATCAGCCTTATGGGGATATCGGACATCTTTTGCGTCCTCTGGCGTATCAGACGCATCCTTATCAATGGCCTACTATCGGAAAAGAGTTGTCGCATATTGCCAATGCTACGCTGGAAGAAGTGAAGGCATTCTTTTTCCGTTTTTATGCTCCTAATAATGCCATATTAGCTGTGACCGGTAATATCTCTTTCGAAGAGGCGGTTGCTTTGACAGAAAAATGGTTCGGCTCTATTCCTCGTCGGGAAGTTCCTCAACGGAACCTGCCACAAGAACAGGAACAGACGGAAGAACGGCGGCTGACGGTAGAGAGAAATGTTCCTCTCGATTCTTTATTTATGGCATACCACATGCCTGCCCATTGCCATCCGGATTATTATGCATTTGATATTTTGTCGGATGTGTTGAGCAACGGACGTTCCAGCCGGTTGAACCAGCGTTTGGTACAACAGAAACAATTATTTTCGAGTATAGATGCTTATATTTCCGGCAGTGTAGATGCGGGGTTATTCCATATTAGTGGTAAACCTTCGGCAGGTGTCACCCTGGAACAGGCGGAAGCGGCAGTGCGGGAAGAACTGGAACTGTTGCAGCAAGAATTGGTTGACGAACAGGAACTGGAAAAAGTGAAGAACAAATTTGAGTCCACCCAGATATTCGGCAACATCAATTATTTGAATGTGGCAACCAACCTGGCTTGGTACGAATTGCTTGGCCGGGCGGAGGACATGGAAAAAGAGGTCGATCGTTATCGGTCTGTCACGGCTGAACAATTGCGGGCGGTAGCTCAATCTGCTTTCCGTAAGGAGAACGGAGTAATACTATATTATAAGAAACAACAAAATTAAATTCTCCCTTTTTATAATCTATCAGTGAAAGGGGAAAGTCCCTTTGCCTGAAAATGGAGATACGTTTAGGTAACGGAAAAGTAAATGAGACATATTTATAGTACATATAAAGAGCATTATAAAGCACTAATTTTTCTCGGACTGCCGATTGTGATCGGTCAAATAGGAGTAATCGTTCTTGGATTTGCGGATACGTTAATGATCGGGCATCATAGTACGATTGAGCTGGGAGCAGCTTCCTTCGTCAATAATGTGTTCAATCTGGCGATTATTTTCAGTACGGGTTTTTCGTATGGGCTGACTCCCATTGTGGGAGGTTTGTATGGAACCCGCCAGTATGCCCCTGCGGGACAGGCTTTACGCAACAGTTTGCTGGCAAACCTGATGGTTGCATTGCTGCTGACTGTCTGTATGACTGTTCTTTATCTAAATATAGAACGTCTCGGACAGCCGGAAGAATTGATTCCCCTGATTAAACCGTATTACCTTGTTTTGCTCGCTTCACTAGTGTTTGTCATGCTTTTCAATGGATTCAAGCAGTTTACAGACGGAATTACGGATACAAAAACCGCTATGTGGATATTGCTTGGTGGAAATGTCTTGAATATCATAGGAAACTATATCCTGATTTATGGAAAGCTCGGATTGCCCGAGTTAGGTCTGTTGGGAGCAGGTGTCAGCACGCTGTTCTCGCGTATCGTGATGGTGATTATATTTATCATCATCTTTATGCGTAGTCCGCGTTTTGTCCGCTATAAGATTGGCTTTTTCCGTTTGGGATGGTCACGAGCTGTATTTGGGCATTTGAATGGTCTCGGATGGCCGGTTGCTTTTCAAATGGGAATGGAGACAGCCTCCTTTAGTCTAAGTGCGATCATGATCGGTTGGCTGGGTACTATCGCTCTGGCTTCTCATCAGGTTATGCTGGCTATTTCGCAGTTTACATTTATGATGTATTACGGTATGGGTGCTGCTGTGGCTGTTCGTGTCAGTAACTTCAAAGGTCAGAATGATATCATTAATGTACGTCGTTCTGCCTATGCAGGTTTTCATCTGATGATGACATTGGGCGTTGTGCTTTCTTTGATTGTCTTCCTTTGCCGGAATTACTTGGGAGGCTGGTTTACCGACAGTCAGGAAGTGGCTGCTATGGTGACCTCTCTAATCTTCCCTTTCCTCGTTTATCAGTTTGGCGACGGACTGCAGATTACTTTCGCCAACGCTTTGCGTGGAATTTCAGATGTAAAACTAATGATGGTGATTGCCTTTGTCGCCTATTTCATTATTTCTCTTCCTGTAGGTTATTTCTGCGGCTTTGTCATGGGATGGGGAGTAGTAGGTGTCTGGATGGCATTTCCTTTTGGTTTGACGAGCGCAGGATTGATGCTTTGGTGGCGTTTTCATCACATGACGAAACTCCCCGAACCTCACCCCAAAACCTGATGCTAAATACTTGATAATTAAAACTTAATACTTAACCCCAATGGCTTCCTTCCGTTTTACAAAGTTGAAAATAACCGCCGGTTACACTTTGTTGCTGGCGATCCTCCTTTTCTCGCTGGTGTTTGTACATCGTGAGATGGAAGCATTGTCGGCCGCCGACGATCAACAGAATTTAAGAACAGACAGTTTATTGACCCTTCTCCATGAGAAAGATCAAAACACGATTCAGATGTTGCGGGTGCTAAGTGAGGCAAACGACAGCCTTCTCTCTGCTTCGGAAATCGAAGAAATCATTTCCGAACAGGATTCTGTGATTACCCAGCAACGGGTACAACATCGGGTCATCACCAAACGTGACTCGTTAATCACTACTCCTAAAAAGAAGGGATTCTTCAAACGACTCGCCGAAGTGTTTTCCCCTTCTAAACAAGACAGTGCCGTATTAGTAAATACATCGTTGGAAGTAGCCACTGATACCATTCTCCAACCGACCACTTCTAAAGATTCTCTTCAGCAGAAAATCCGCATGGCTACCGAAGAAAAACGGTTGCAACGGAGGAAAACAATCCGGCGTACCAGTACAAAGTACCAGCGGATGAATACGCAGTTGACGGCACGGATGGATAGCTTGATTAAACAGTATGAGGAAGAAATGACCTTGCGTGCCCGTCAGGATGCCGAACTTCAGCAGGAAGTGAGGATGCGGTCGGCACGTATCATCGGCGGTATCGCGGTTGGTGCCGTACTATTATCGGCTTTTTTCCTGATATTGATTATGCGGGATATTTCCCGTAGCAACCGTTACCGCCAGCAATTGGAGGTGGCGAATAAACGGGCGGAAGATTTGCTGATCGCCCGTGAAAAATTAATGCTTGCCATTACCCATGATTTTAAAGCTCCGTTAGGCTCAATTATGGGATATACCGAACTCCTGTCCCGATTGACAGAAGATGAACGGCAACGATTCTACCTCGACAATATGAAAAGTTCTTCAGAACATTTATTGAAGTTAGTCAGTGACTTGCTTGATTTCCACCGGCTTGATCTCAATAAAGCGGAAGTGAATCGCGTAACCTTTAACCCTTCCCAGCTATTCGACGAAATTTATGTCAGTTTCGAACCTTTGACCGCTGCCAAAGGTTTAGCCTTGCAATGTCACGTCGTCCCGGAACTGAATGGAAGATATATCAGTGATCCTTTGCGACTCCGGCAAATTGTGAACAACCTTTTGTCCAATGCCGTAAAGTTTACTCAAAAAGGAGAAATTAGCCTGACAGCCAGTTATGATTCTTCTAAGTTAACCATCGCCATTGCCGATACAGGAAAAGGAATGGCATCAGAAGATCGTGAACGTATCTTCCAAGAATTTACACGTCTTTCCGGTGCGCAGGGGGAAGAAGGTTTCGGACTCGGACTCTCTATTGTGAAGAAATTGGTAACTTTGCTTGAAGGAACCATTGACGTGCAAAGCACATTAGGAAAAGGGAGCTGTTTTACTGTAACTTTACCTCTTTATCCGGTAGGTAAATCCCTTGCAGAGAGCGAATCTCCGGAAAGTGAATCTTCGGAGAATGAAAGTCCATACGCTCTCAAACAGTCGGCTGCCATTCCTCCCATGAAAGTCATTCGTGTGCTTTTGATTGATGACGATAAGATTCAGCTGAATCTGACTGCCGCCATGTTGAAACAGCATGGTATTGATGCAGTGTGCTGTGAACAGCTGGAACAGCTGATTGAACAACTTCGCTCTTCCGTCTTCGATGTATTGCTGACAGATATACAAATGCCTGCCATTAACGGGTTTGATCTGGTAAAACTATTACGGGCTTCTAATATACCACAAGCAAAAACAATCCCTGTTATTGCTGTGACTGCCCGTAGTGAAATGGATAAAGCCGCTTTACATGAACATGGTTTTGCCGGTTGTTTGCATAAACCGTTTACAGTAAAGGAATTGTTGCTAACAGTAAATGAAGGTCAACTTTCGGCCGATGAAGCGCATATAACAGAAGATATGCAACTAAATGTAAATGCCCTCACTTCTTTTTCGGAGGATGATCCTGAAGCTACACATTCCATTATCCAAACATTTATAGAGGAAACACAAAAGAGTGCTGACCGGATGGTGCAGGCATTAAATGCTAAGGAGGTGGATGAAATAGCTGCAATAGCTCACAAACTTCTTCCTCTTTTTACATTGATTGGAGCTGGGAATGCTGTAATTCTACTGAGTTGGTTGGAGGCAAGGCGTGGGGAGGACTTTTCTACGGAAATAAATGAAAAGGTTGAGAGCATTCTTCAAGAAATTCAGAAAATCCTGAAAGAGGTAAACGGTGTAGAGTGTTCGAATATTCTTAATTCTGAAATATGATTTAATGTTTATTTATTGTTTTTTTCTATCGTTTATTTCTATATTTGCTGTCTAAAACTTGCTAAATGATACGTGAGCCTGGTTTTTCTATTAATCGGAAAGATATATTTGAAAGATTGTTCAGTGATTATTACGGGATATTAGTATGTTATGCTCAAAAATATACGAAACGTGAAGATATAGCTGAAGATATCGTACAAGATGTATTTGCATCTTTGTGGGAAGAAAATCGTATATTTCCTTCGCAAGCGAATTTTCGTTCATTTCTTTATATTTCGATAAGAAATGCGGCTTTTGATTATTTGCGACATCAAAATGTAGAAAGTCGTTATATTGAAG
>ERZ772937.683-NODE-683-length-27693-cov-29.682575_pt1 | contig 27693 bp, 24 predicted proteins | sample MGYA00512113_ERZ772937 | MGnify/ENA primary metagenome ERZ772937 (study PRJEB29015, sample SAMEA2737649) | human gut metagenome | biome: human gut; feature: human-associated habitat; material: faeces | place: China | collected 2012 ... | reverse complement strand
CGCAGATGAATGGGAAATCCTACACAGGAGAGGAACTGCGTGGGGAACTTGGGTTAAAATCCGCAAATTTCAATGTGACAGAACTGGAACCTGGCAAGATCCGGATCGTAACGAAGGGACATGGACACGGATTTGGCCTGAGCCAGTATACAGCACAGAAAATGGCTGAAAAAGGGGAGGATTACAGAAAAATTTTACAGTATTTTTTTCCCGGCGCAGAGGTGAAATCTGTGGAATGAAAAACGATTCCAATTACTGTGAATAAACCGTCTGAATGTGGCAACACTATTGTTAATAGCAGTAAATGTATTCTGCTAAATAAACAATGGACGGTGAAAAATATGAGAAAGAATCACGGGTGGGCAGCCTTCTGGCAGAAAAAACAGTATATCATCGCAGGCACGCTGGTAATCCTTGCAGCAGTCGGCATGACTGTTTTATATAGCAGAGGGCAGGAACAGGAGAGAAAGCAGTTGGAACAGGAAATTGCAGCAGAGATGGACACGGAGAACCAGGATGTGGCAATGGAGGAAGAGACAGAAGCAGATCAGGTTGCTTCTATTTTAAAACCGCAGACACAGAGCACAGAGACAGCAGAGGTAGAAAAGGAGAGTGAGGAAACAGACAGTGGACAGGAAGAGGTAGCACCGACAGGAAACACTTCCCAGGCACTCCATTTCGCTGCGGAAGATGGTATTTTATGGCCGATGGAAGGAAATGTGATCTTAGATTACAGCATGGACTCGACGGTGTATTTTGCGACGTTGGACCAGTACAAATACAATCCGGCGGTCATCATTGCCGGGGATGTCAACAGCAAAGTTTATGCGGTTGCAAAAGGAAAAATCCAGAGTATTGAGACAAATGAAGTGACAGGATGTACCGTGACAGAGGATTTGGGAGATGGGTATCTCGCGGTCTACGGACAGCTTAAGGAACCGGAGTTTGCAGTGGGAGACTATGTGGAGGCAGGTCATGTGATCGGTTATGTGACGGAACCGACAAAATATTATTCGGTTGAGGGCAGTAACCTGTATTTTGAACTTCGAAAAGATGGGGTACCGGTCGATCCGATCGAATTTTTTGAATAGCAAAAATTTCCTTTTTCTTGAACACACGGAATTTCTGGATTATAATAAATTTTATTGAAATACCGAAAACAGGCAGAAAGGTAGAGACTGCATGGGAGTTCATGGATCAAATGACGTGGTAAACGCATGGAAACAGGAAGTTTTGAACAGCAGAGGAAAGGACGCAGAGCATACACTCAAATGCTGTCTTGATATAGAACGGTATGCAAAGGAACATAAAGATGCGGCACTTCTTGGTTTTGCATATTTTTACAGTGGGGAAACTTACTATCTGCTGAATGATGTAGAGCACATGTTCCGCAACATTGCGCAGGCAATCCATCTGCTAGGACAGACCGGACAGTGGGAGCTGATCGCAAGGTCTTACAACCTGATGGCAATCTCTTCTGTCAACAAGGGAAATGTGTCTGCAGCGATGGATTACTATCTGACAGGATTGAATTACTGCCGTAAATATGGGATTACTAAGATGGAGATCAGCATCATGCAGAATCTTGGTAATCTGTACATGGAAAATGGTGTGTATCACGAGGCACAAAGTTATTTCGAAAAGGCTCATTCATACTGCAAAAGTAATCCGGATGTAAAAGAAAATTATGTCGGACTGATGGCCAGTTACGTGAATCTGGCACGCTGCTATATGCTGCAGGGGATGTTAGATAAGACACATGTTTATATAGAAAAACTGGATGCGGAATGTGCGTCTTATTATGAGGATATTGACATTTTATATGTGGACTGCCTGAAGGCAAGATATTATCATCTGACCCATAATTATGTGAGACGCGATGCACAGATCCAGGAGATTGTAGAAATAATCAATAAAAATGTGCCGATCATGGAGGTATTTGACGACCTTTGTGATTTTTGCGGGCTGATGCTGGAGATCGGTCGGGATGATGTGCTGTGGATGATCGTTGAGAAGCTGGATCAGATCGTGAGAGATTCAGGTGTGATTAATCTGCAGCGCAGAGTCATTTCCATTAAGATCAAAGGCTACCGCAAGAATCAGGACAATGCAGGTTATCTGCAGGCGGCTGGTCTGTATTATGAGCTTTCCGAGATCATGGAGCGCGAGAACAAAGATATGATCGTCAACATGCTTTATGTCAGAAGTTCTCTCGAACGTGCAAATGAGAGCCGCAGGGAGATGGAAGCAGTCAATGTGAAGCTGCTGAAACAGTCGGAGACAGATCAGATGACCGGACTGGCAAACCGTTACCGCCTGAATGCTTATTCGGAAAAAGTATTAGATTACTGTTATGAGCACCGACTTCCACTTGCAATGGAGATTTTAGATATTGACTTTTTCAAGCAGTATAATGACAATTATGGACATCAGCAGGGCGACGAGTGCATTATTGCAATTGCAAATGAGCTGAAAAAGATGGAAGATGGGCAGACATTCTGCGCGAGATATGGCGGAGATGAATTTATTATCATTTATGCGGGTATAAGTGCGGAGGAAGTGTATGCGAAGGCAGGCGCGCTGCGGCAGAATATTATGGATCTCAAACTGGAGCATTTATATTCCAATGCATTGCCGATCGTGACGATCTCCCAGGGAATTTCGTATGGAATTCCGGAGAACGGAAACAGGAGCTGGGATTTTCTACATACTGCAGATATGCTGTTATATCAGGTAAAGAAGAAAAGCAGAAATGATATCTGTATTGCGGATATCCGCGGACAGGAGCTGGATTTATCCTTAAAACAGGAAAAAGTGGAACCTTAGAGGAAAAATGGCATAAGTTATAATGAGCAATCCGCAATCGAACTATTGCTACGGCAGCTTTTTTTAGAGGTGACGGCGCATATCACATTTTTACAGGGGAAAAACAGAAATACATGTGGAGTGTACGACGACTGGATTTTGCTTGGATATGGATGAAAAACAGGGAGTATTCGATTGCTTTTCATATTAACCCAGCTTTCTTTTTCATGGAAGCCGGGGTACATAGATCGTGCCGGATGTGATACGGGTATTCTGACAAAATAGTTGACAAAATGGCGACAATATGCTAACGTATACGACTGCGCATTCGCACGAAAGGAAAATATATGGAAACAGTAAGATTTGATGAATTAGATTTATATCCACAGGTACTCCGTGCTATCAAAGAGATGGGATTTGAAGAGGCGACTCCAATCCAGAGTCAGGCGATCCCGGTTGTGATGTCAGGAGTCGATGTGATCGGACAGGCACAGACAGGAACCGGAAAGACAGCATCTTTTGGTATCCCGGTGCTTCACAAAGTAGACCCAAATAATAAAAAGACACAGGTGATCATCCTTTCACCAACCAGAGAGCTTGCGATCCAGGTGTCGGAGGAAATCCGTAAATTAAGCAAATATATGCATGGCGTGAAAATCCTTCCGGTATACGGCGGACAGGATATCAACCGTCAGATCAAGGCATTAAAAGGCGGTGCACAGATCATTATCGGCACACCGGGACGTGTCATGGATCATCTCCGCAGAAAAACGATCCGCTGCGAGGCAGTCAATACGATCGTTTTAGATGAGGCGGACGAGATGCTGAACATGGGATTCCGTGAGGATATCGAGACGATTTTGGAATATATCCCGGAAGAGGGAAGACAGACGGTTCTGTTTTCTGCGACCATGCCAAAGCCGATTTTAGACATCACAAAGAAATATCAGCATGACGCAGTGACCATTAAGGTGGTAAAAAAAGAACTGACCGTGCCAAGCATCGAGCAGTATTATTATGATGTCAAACGCAAGGACAAGACCGAAGTCCTGACAAGACTGTTAGATTACTACAATCCAAAGCTTTCCCTCGTATTCTGTAATACCAAGAAAATGGTGGACGAGCTTTCCGAGGAGTTAAAGAGCCGCGGTTATATGGCAGAGGGGCTTCACGGCGATATGAAGCAGGCACAGCGTGACCGTGTCATGAAAGCATTCCGCTCCGGACGTGTGGAGATCCTGATTGCTACAGATGTTGCTGCGAGAGGAATTGACGTTGATGATGTGGAAGCAGTATTCAATTATGATATTCCACAGGATGACGAGTATTATGTACACCGTATCGGACGTACCGGACGTGCAGGACGTACCGGACGTGCGTTCACTTTTGTAAAAGGAAAAGAGGTTTACAAGTTAAAAGATATCATGCGTTACTGCAAGACTAAGATCCTTGCAATGCCAATCCCATCTTCCGATGATGTGGCACAGATCAAGGCAGAGAAAGTAATGCAGGGAATCGGTGAGATCATTGAGAATGAGGATTTAAAAGAGATGATCGAGATCATCGAAAAGCAGGTCAATGATTCCGATTATACCGCAATGGATATTGCAGCAGCTTTCTTAAAACAGGCACTCGGTCAGGTGAATCTGGAAAACGACAGAGAGAATGGCGAGATCGACTGGGATAACACCGGAGCCGAAGAAGGTATGGTTCGTCTCTTCATTAACATCGGTAAAAAAGACCGCGTGAAACCGGGCGATATCTTAGGTGCCATCGCAGGAGAGTCAGGAATGCCTGGAAAACTCGTCGGTGCGATCGATATGTACGACAAATACACCTTCGTGGAAGTGCCGAGAGAGTATGGCAAAGAAGTATTAGAAGCCATGAAGAATGTGAAGATCAAAGGACGTTCCGTCAATATGGAACCGGCAAATCAGAAATAGATAATAAAAAGAGAGTCTCTTTTGTGAAGTTTTTTAGGAAAATTTCGAAAGAGACTCTTTTTTTGGTGTATTGCACTACTTGAATTCGATTACATTTAATAGTATAATTTTTCACGGTTGTATAAATAAAAGGCAAAACAAGGAGGATAACACCATGGAGTGGAAGAATTTAGATACCCTTACTTCTTTTGAAGAATTGTCAAAGGTTGCAGAGGTTGACCTGACAAAAGTAATGTTCGGAGAAAACGGCGCAGAGCGTGTGAAGAAATACAGCACACCGATGGCAGAGGGACTTGCATATAATTATGCTGCAAAAAAAGTGGATGATAACACACTTGCAGCACTTGCAAAATTAGCTGAGGAAGCACAGCTTTCTGAAAAATTTGCAGCTCTTTATAATGGTGAAGTTGTGAATACAGGCGAGAAACGTCTTGTACTTCATCATATGACACGCGGACAGTTAGGTGATGCAGTCGAGGCAGATGGCGTTGACAAGCGTTCTTTTTATGTAGAACAGCAGAATAGAATTGCTGATTTTGCAAACAAGGTACATGCCGGAGAGATCACAAATGCAGCAGGTGAAAAGTTTACAACTGTAGTTCAGATTGGTATTGGTGGAAGTGACCTTGGACCACGTGCAATGTATCTTGCACTGGAGAACTGGGCAAAGAAAAACAACACATTCAAGATGGAAGCAAAATTCATCAGCAATGTAGACCCGGATGATGCCGCAGCAGTATTAGCTTCTATTGATGTTGCACATTCCATTTTCGTACTTGTATCAAAATCAGGTACAACATTAGAGACATTGACGAATGAGTCTTTCGTAAAAGATGCATTGAAAAATGCAGGACTGGATGCTTCTAAGCATATGATCGCTGTTACAAGTGAGACATCTCCTCTGGCAAAGAGTGATGATTATCTGGCAGCATTTTTCATGGATGATTATATCGGAGGACGTTTCTCTTCTACATCAGCAGTTGGCGGAGCTGTATTATCCCTGGCATTCGGACCGGAGGTGTTTGCACAGTTCTTAGACGGTGCAGCAGAAGAAGACAAACTTTCTTTAAATAAAAATATGTTAGAGAATCCGGAAATGCTCGACGCATTGATCGGAGTTTATGAGCGTAATGTACTCGGCTACCCGGCTACAGCCGTTTTACCATACTCTCAGGCTTTGAGCCGTTTCCCTGCACATTTACAGCAGTTAGACATGGAGTCTAACGGTAAATCTGTAAACCGTTTTGGTGAGCCTGTAAATTACGTGACAGGACCGGTGATCTTCGGTGAGCCTGGTACAAATGGACAGCATTCCTTCTATCAGTTATTACATCAGGGAACAGATATTGTTCCGCTTCAGTTCATCGGATTTAAGAACAGCCAGATCGGAACGGATGTTGTGATACAGGACAGCACAAGCCAGCAGAAACTCTGCGCAAACGTTGCAGCCCAGATCGTAGCATTTGCATGTGGTAAAGCAGACGACAACCGCAACAAGAATTTTGAAGGTGGACGTCCATCTTCCATCATCATCGGTGAGGAATTAAATCCTAAGACTCTTGGCGCTTTACTTGCTCATTTTGAGAACAAAGTTATGTTCCAGGGATTCTTATGGAATATCAACAGCTTCGATCAGGAAGGCGTTCAGCTTGGAAAAGTTCTTGCAAAACGTGTTCTTGCTCATGACACAGATGGAGCATTAAAAGTTTATAGTGATCTGTTAAATATCTAATATACAGAATATATTGCAATGAAAACACCTTTTCGTGAGACAGCAGAAAGTTGCAGCCGAAGCGGAAAGGTGTTTTTGACTGAAAGGGATTAGTTCATGAAAAGAGAATCTTTCAAATCACGTCTGGGATTTATTCTGGTAAGTGCTGGATGTGCCATTGGAATTGGAAATGTATGGAGGTTTCCTTATGTCGTAGGAGAAAACGGCGGAGGATTGTTTGTAATCCTTTATCTCGTGTTTCTGATTGCCATGGGACTGCCGGTTCTGACGATGGAACTTGCCGTGGGACGTGCAAGCCGTAAGAGTGCCGTGTTAGGTTACAAGGCATTAGAAAAACCGGGAAGCAAGTGGCATCTTCACGGCTGGGCAGCGATATTCGGCTGTTATATGCTGATGATGTATTACACGACAGTTTCCGGGTGGATGGTAACTTATTTTTACAAATTTTTGATAGGTGAGTTTCAGGCTGGCATGGATGCGGAGGCTGCCGGAGCAGTATTTTCCAACCTGCTTGCAGACCCGTTGCAGATGAGCTTCTGGATGATACTCACGGTCATTCTGGGTTTTTTTGTGTGCAGCAGAGGATTGCAGAATGGTCTGGAAAAAATAAGCAAAGTCATGATGAGTGCCTTGCTTGGTCTGATCGTGATCCTTGCGGTACACAGTTTTACATTATCCGGTGCGGGCGAGGGTGTCCGCTTTTATCTGATTCCGAATATGGAAACGGTGAGGGAAGTGGGCATTGGAAATGTCGTTTCAGCGGCAATGAATCAGGCGTTCTTTACCTTAAGTCTCGGAGTTGCAGCCATGGAGATCTTTGGAAGCTATATGGGTCGTGATAACAGCCTTGCAGGAGAAGGTGCCAGAATCTGTGCACTGGATACATTTGTGGCGATCATGGCAGGACTGATCATTTTCCCGGCATGTTTCAGCTACGGCGTGGAAGTCGGGGCAGGACCAAAACTCATTTTCATCACGCTTCCAAACGTATTTGTAAATATGGAAGGCGGTCGTATCTGGGGAACAATGTTCTTTTTGTTTATGACATTTGCAAGCTTTTCCACGATTATTGCGGTATTTGAAAACATCATGTCATTTTGTATGGATATGTTTGGCTGGGATCGGAAAAAAGCGGCACTGGTCAACTGTGTGATCATACTGATTGCCAGCATGCCATGTGTACTTGGATATAATGTGTGGAGCGATCTGCACCTGATCGGCGGCAGGGATGTGTTAGACAGTGAGGATTTCATTGTGAGCAATCTGTTGCTTCCGGGTGGTTCCCTTATTTACCTGTTATTCTGCGTCACAAAATGGGGATGGGGATTTGATAACTATCTGGAAGAAGCCAATACTGGAAAAGGTCTTAAAATCGCAAAAAGATTAAAACCATATTTCCAATTTGTGCTTCCGGTATTGATTTTATTTATCCTGATTCAGGGATTAATCTGATTTTATTGATTCTCATCAGGGATTACTCTGATCAGGAGTTTACAACTTCGTACCAGTAGGAAGAACCATTTTCTATCATGTTACAGTAGGTGTTGACCATCACTTCGCGGAACGGAGCGAATTCGTCAGCAAGTTCGAGCTTTTGTGGGTAAGTTCTTGTGACGAAGTCGATCTCTTCCGCGATTTTTCTTGCAACGGATGCATCTTTGATCGGCACAATGCCAAAAAGAGTGGAGCAATAAGTTTTGCTTCCCGTGCAGGAGGCAAGCAGAACTTTCGCAAAATTTTCCCACTCTGTCAGAAGAACGGTCTGTTCTGTTTCATTCTCAGGTGCGTATTCGAGCAGACAGAGATCTTTCATATATTGTTTTAATTCTTTTTGCAGATGCCGCTTGTTGAAAAAAGAAATTCCGGCAGCACCGGATGCTTTGATCATCATCCATGCTTTCATGAAGGCATCGTTCTTGCCGTCTTTTCCATAACGTTTTTCCAACAATTTCATACGGTAATTATCATTTGGAAGATCCAGCCTCCGGCTGATCGCCTGAGCGAGAATCTCTTTTCTTTCTTTGGCATTTTCTATCTCATAATAATGTTCCGGCCAGTTTTCGAGGTAATCGATCTGGGCGGGTTTTTCTTTTTTCAAAAGCATAGGGAAGTCCTTTCTCTGGGGTTTGGAGTGTTTGCGAAACTCTGGCAAAGTTGCTTTAAATTGTTCAAAATTAACAAAATTTTCGAAAACACGCTTCCGCTACGTGTCGCTGGTAGCGGTACTAAGAAGCCAGTCACGGCTTATGCCGCACCTGCCTTCTAAGTGCCGACCGCTCCCCAGTGTTTTCTCAAGCTTTTGTTAATTTTGAACAATTTCATTCACGTTTTTAGGAGTTTCGCAATTATCCGTTATAGTCTTTCTTATAGCATGAAGCACAGTCCGCAGTGCACGCCAGAAAAATCAGAGATTTTCCTGGCTGTCGGGCATTCGCCCTATCACTCTCGATATATGCAGACCTCAACATGCAAGCATGTTCGGTCTGCATAATCTCGATTGGCACTGCTCATTGCATACGCATATTATAGCATGAACTTATATTATTTGCATTGTTAAGTTAGGAATTGTTATGGGAACGAAATACAGGAGAACGGTAATAGAAATTTAGTTATTGAGAAAAATAGTAAATAATGATGCTTGACTTTTCTTTTATCCTGTACTATATTCAAAATACCCCATAGGGGTATATCGAATATAATGAATGACAAAATCATAAGTGGTAGAAAATAATACTCAGATAACAAAATAAGGGTGCGATGGACAGAAAGGATGTGGAGCTATGACATGTTGTTGTAAAGGCAATGAGGATGAAAATGTAAAACATAAACAGCGTGATGAGCAGGAGAAGAAAGCACTCATGACACGTTTGAGCCGTATCGAAGGACAGGTGCGTGGAATCAGGGCGATGGTGGAGGACGACCGTTATTGTGTGGATATTCTCACACAGGTGTCAGCAATCCAGGCGGCCTTGAATGGGTTTAACAAAGAACTTCTGGCAAGACATATCAAAACCTGTGTTTCGGAGGATATCCGCGAAGGAAATGAAGAGGCAGTCGATGAACTGTGCGAACTTTTGAAGAAACTGATGAAATAAAGAACTCTGACAAAGTTATATCTGAAGTTTCAGCAGAACTCCGGATATTCAAAAACAGAACATAACAGGAAAGGACGATATACATGAAAGAGAGATTTGATGTTACAGGCATGACCTGTTCCGCCTGCTCTTCCCATGTGGAGAAAAGCGTGAGCAAGCTCACCGGGGTGGAAAATGTCAGCGTGAATCTGCTGACAAACAGTATGCAGGTCGAATTTGATGAGAATAAACTTGATACGGCAGGCATTATCAAGGCAGTGGAGGACGCCGGATACGGTGCGGCGGTAAAAGACGGGCACGCAAAATCCGGGACAAAAACGTCTGGACAGTCGGACAGTCAGGAAAACAGCGGACTTTCAGCCGTAGAGCAGAATGTGAAAAACATGAAAAAGAGACTGATCGTCTCACTGATTTTCTGGATACCGTTGATGTATGTGTCCATGGGACATATGATATATCAGTGGCTCAACATTCCGATGCCGCCGTTTACCATGAACTTTTTGCATGGAAATGAGAATGCAATCACCTATGCGTTTACGCAGTTTTTACTGTTGTTGCCAATTTTGATCGCAAATCAGAAATATTTTAAAAACGGATTTAAGACATTGTGGCACAGAAGTCCAAACATGGACAGCCTGATCGCAATCGGTGCGGGTGCGGCAATCCTCTATGGTATTTTTGCGATTTACCGTATCGGGTATGCGATGGGACACGGCGATATGATGGTCGTACATCAGTATGCCCACGACTTATACTTTGAGTCAGCCGGAACGATCCTGACACTGATCACCATTGGAAAATATCTTGAGACGAAGTCCAAGGGAAAGACAAGCGAGGCAATCACAAAACTTTTGAATCTCGCGCCAAAGACGGTGACGGTCGTAAGGGATGGTGTGGAGCAGGTCGTGGATGCAGCAGATGTGGAAAAAGGAGAAATTTTTCTTGTAAAACCGGGTGAATCGGTTGCAGTGGACGGTATCGTGCTGGAGGGAAAATCTTCTTTTGACGAATCGGCAATCACAGGTGAGAGTATTCCGGTGCCAAAACAGGAGGGAGACACGATTGTCTCTGCATCCATGAACAAATCCGGTCTGATCCGCGCAAAAGCAACCAAAGTCGGCGAGGACACCACAATCGCACAGATCATACGGCTGGTTGAGGAAGCTTCCTCAAGCAAAGCCCCGATTGCAAAAATGGCGGATAAAATTGCTGGAGTTTTTGTGCCAACCGTTATTACCATTGCATTGATCACAGGAATTATCTGGCTGATCTCCGGTGCAACGTTTGAGTTTGCAATGTCAACTGCGATTGCAGTGCTTGTGATCTCCTGCCCGTGTGCACTTGGTCTTGCAACACCGGTTGCAATTATGGTTGGAACCGGAAAAGGTGCGGAGAACGGAATCCTCATCAAATCCGGTGACGCATTAGAGACAGCACACCAGATTGATACCGTTGTGTTAGATAAGACAGGAACCATCACACAGGGAAAACCGGTCGTGACAGATATTATCTGTGTTGCCGGAAAGAATGCAGATAAAACGCAGCTTCTTCAGATTGCAGGAAGTCTTGAGAAGGGAAGCGAACATCCGCTTGCCGAGGCGATTGTAAACTATTGTGTGACAAATAATATTTCCCTGGAAAAAGTAACAGATTTCAATGCTTTATTTGGAAAAGGAATTGAAGGTACAGTGTCCGGTACACACTACTATGCCGGAAATGAGAAGATGATGGAAGAGAAAGGGATCAGCCTTTCTACAGAACAGAAAAACCAGATCCGGGAACTTGCCAAACAGGGCAGGACACCGCTTCTTTTTGCAGATGAAAACCAGTTCCTTGGAATTGTGGCAGTTGCAGATGTGGTAAAACCGACCAGTAAAGAGGCGGTACAGAAATTCCGTGATTACGGCATCCATGTCATTATGTTAACCGGTGACAACGAAGTGACCGCACAGGCAATCAAGGAGCAGGTTGGTATCGATGAGGTGATCGCCGGGGTTCTGCCAACACAGAAAGAGGAGAAAATCTCAGCCTTAAAACAGGCAGGACATAAAGTAGCGATGATCGGTGACGGCGTCAACGATGCGCCGGCACTTGCCTCCGCAGATGTGGGAATTGCGATCGGGGCAGGAACAGACGTAGCGATCGAGAGCGCTGATATCGTACTGATGAAAAACGATTTACTTGACGCTGTAGGTGCAGTAAAATTAAGTAAAGCCGTGATCCGCAACATCAAAGAAAATTTATTCTGGGCATTCTTTTACAACAGTATCGGAATCCCGCTTGCAGCTGGTGTTTTGTATCCGCTTTTCCAGATAAAATTGAACCCGATGTTCGGTGCAGCAGCTATGAGTCTGAGCAGCGTATGTGTGGTAAGTAATGCACTCCGGTTAAGATGGGTAAAACTGCACGATACGAAAAAGACACAAAGTGAACCGCATCAGGATGTCGCTGCAAGTACAATTGCAGATATTAACCAGCACAATGCACTGGATAATAATATAAAATCAACAAACAATGATAAAGGAGAATCAACTATGACCACAACAATTTCAATCGAAGGCATGATGTGTGCCCATTGTCAGGCACATGTAGAGAAAGCATTAAAAGAGGTCGCAGGCGTAACAGAAGTTACCGTAAGCCTTGAAAACAAAAATGCAGTCGTAACAGGCGACGCTTCTGTAGAAGCATTAAAACAGGCAGTTGTAGATGCAGGTTACGAAGTGACAGATGTGAAATAAAGCATTTTCGAAAGCAAATTTTAATATAAAAAGGATATCGCATGGAATCACCATGCGATATCCTTTTTTAGCGGAGATAGCGGGATTTGAACCCAGCTAGTTTTTGCGAGAAAAGCCAATAAAATCAAGGAGTTACGGACATCCTGTTCTGGTTCTTAACCAAATTCTTAACCAAGAGGTTTCTCTTCGTCTTACAATTTAATTAACTAATTGTATCTGCAATATTACTATGGTACAATTCTTTTATAACAAGGAGTAAACATATGAAAAGAAAAATTATCATTACAATTTTATGTTTAACAATGGGATTATCAATCGTAGCTTGCGGTAAACAGGAAACCACATCCACCACAGAAACAATCCCTACTACTGTTGAATCTACACAAACAGAGACTTCTGAAAACACAACAGAGTCAACAGAAGAAATTAAAGAGACAGAAACAGAAAATGAAAACACAGAAAAAGTAGAATCAACAGAAATTACAGACAACATAGTTTATCCAGATGTAAACCCAGAAGATGTAGACCCTAAGACAACTAAAATGGATGCAGAAACCGCTACTGCATTGGCACAACAAGAGGGAAAAGAGATAGATGCACAGTATGGTAGTGAAGAGGCATGGACAGGCTATGCACAATCACAAGGTGCAGATGGCACACTAGGTTGGTGTTGGATCTACTACACAGGTCAAGGTGCAGGAGACCAAAGATCCTATGCAGTTTACATGAAAGAAGATTCTCCACGATACGGTGAGGTATTCCACCTAGGTGATTACCTTCCTGGTGGTGACTTCTTCGTCGGTGCCAACAACAAAGAACATGGCATCGCCGATGTAAGAGTTGGACAGCGTCAAGTAGAAAACGGAGAGTTAGACGGAGTAACATTTGATGAGGATGGAACAGTACACATAGTAGTAGAATAATCATAGTTTAGCAATGGGAACCCTAGTGGTTCCCATTCATCAAGATTTTACCACATATAAAAGCAAGAGAGGATAAGAAAAAGGCAATGACAAAGAGACTAATTGCATTAACAATGATAATCGGTTTATCATCATTAACAGCATGTGGTAACCAAACAAATACCACAGAGCCACAGTCAGAGCAGACAGAAACAATTTCAACAGAGCCAGAGACAGAAACAGTACCAGAAACATCATCACATGAAGAGGAAACAACAGAAACAGAGTTTATAGAGGAAACAGACACCTCAACATCAGAATATTTAAGTGAAAGTGATGAAATTGCTCATTCAAAATGGGCAGACATCAATGGTGCATGGGATGCAGTTCATCAGTTCACACTATATGCAAGGGAACAAGGAGCAGATTACACAGACGGTTGGTGCTGGTGCTATGACCATGGTAAGGGAGCAGGCGACCAACCATCATATGCGGTCTATATGAAAGAGGGAGATCCCCTTTATGGAACAGTTTATCATGTAGGAGATTACCTCCCAGATGGAACACAATTTAGTGGTACCAATGATGAATGGGAAGCTTTCATCAAACAAGATTTTGAAAGGCTATTAACAGAGGATGGAAGTGTATCATTTAAAGACCCAGAAACAGGTAGAACGATAATCGGTACACAAGAGGAAATAGATGCATACAAAGCATCAAAAGGATACAACAATAACAATGAAGGTGCTAGTAATAACACCACTTCACAGCCAGCACAATCCAGTGAAGAACAAACAGCTTCACCAAGTGGATCAGGTGATGGTTCAGGTTCGAGCAGAGAAAACCGTGCTGGATCAACTTTAGACGCTGGAATAGGTGGAGAATGGAATCTACAATAACATAATACATTTACAATGGAGGATCACGAAAGTGAGTCAGGTGGTATATTTGCAAACTATGAAATGGGAGGATAGTTAAAGAACCAATGAAAAAGAGAATAATTACATTCACAATGATAATCAGTTTATTATCTTTAACAGCATGTAGTAACCAAGCAACCACATCAGAGCCAGAACCACAGACAGAACAAATTTCAACAGAAGCAGATACAGAACAAATTTCAACAGAGTCAGAGACAGAAACAACATCACTTGAAGAGGAAACAACAGAGACAGAGACAGAGTCAAAAGCAGATGAACAGTTACAGTCAGAAGCAGGACAGACAACATCAGAGGAAAGTAATTATACAGTAACTCCAATGACAGCTACCCTGTATGCTCAACAGGCAGTAAACCTTAGACAGGGACCTGGTACTGAATATGATAAAGTTGGTAGTTTATCAACAAATCAGTCAGTAGAAATAACAGGCTATACAGATGTTGCATCAGGAAAATGGTATCAGTTGTCAAATGGTTCCTTTGTCTCCTCAAAATATCTAAGCACAGATAAAGTAGTTATTAAGACACCAACCAATAATAACAGTAGCAATAGTGGTAGCAATAGTAACAGCGATAGCAATAACAGCAACAGTAGTGGAAGTAGTCAATCATCATCTAGTAGTGAAGGACAAACAGTAGATGGTTCAGGTTCAGGAGATCGTTCCGGAACAAGCAGAGAGAATCGAGCTGGATCAGATGAGGGAACTGGAACAGTAGGAGGAGGAAACCTACAATAGAATACATCAACTTTAATTTATGGAGACTCACGAAAGTGAGCCTCCATTATTTTTAAGGAGGCACAGTAAGCAATCAGTATGCATACCGCCCACTGTGCGGACAGACGCAGGCGTTCTGGAGCGCAGACAAGCGCAACGGAGGTGGAGCGGTCGAGAACAGGACGGCGTAGCGTCCGAGCACAATGGCGAATATTCCGCGAGGGGTACTATTACCCTCGCGGTGCCCTTTTTCCCAATCGCACTGAAACCAGCATAAATAGGCAAAAATTTTGGGAATTATCAAAATCCCATTTCCCATTTATAGTCCCTTTTTAATCATTCCATGTTATTCTACCGCTTTTAATTAAGTATCTCAGTAATGTCATAGTTTTCTGTCTTGATAATCCTAATTCTTTAATTTCATATAATAAATCTATGTCCGTATATATTGAATCAGTATCTTTAAACAGGTATTCGTCCATAAGTCCTCTATAAGCAAAGTATTTCCATAATTGAGTAGAATCACTACCTGTCATATCCTCTATTGCATTTATGTGACTATGCAATTTGTATGGAACATTAAGTTTTAGATATACGGGTATACAAGAATGATCCCGATTATATTCATCGCTTAATTTTTGGTATTGTTTAAATTCTTTAATTTCTATATCAATAAATATATTAACTAGTTCTCCAATAGGAATAAATTCTTTCCATGTATATCTAACCTTATTTATAATATAATCAAGTAATTCCCACGTATCTTGTGATAAATTCATTTTTACTTTTACTTTTTGCTTTTTCCGATGGTCTCTTGTTGGCTGATAGCCATTTCCTATTCTCTGGATTCCATTATAAATCGAAATTCTATACAACGTGCTTTTGGTTAAGTCAAAGACATTGCATATCTCGATTATATCATTGAACGTATTTTCTGATATTGAAAAAGTTCTTGCTTTCATCACATTTGACATATTACATCACCACTTTAACACTTTACATCGATAGTAAATCAGGCTTTTTTACATATTAAATAGTCGACTTTATATTGAAGTTTAACATACATCTGAATTCTAAATCAAGTCAACGTATATTTCTAGTATTATAAATCATGTCAAGAGGACATGAGCTCACAAAATAAAAAAAAAGAAAGGATATGCAGTAATTCTAGATAAATAACGACGTCGTTCTGCTAAGGCAGAACAATATGTTAATATATAATGTTTTAGTCACAAGATTAACACATTCTATTATAAGAAGAAATGAAAAGACAGGGAGGGTTTTGAGTCCAAAACAATTACGAGAAAGTGGATTAAAGGTTATAGACCAGCATAAAGATGCGAGTGTTGACGTTCTTGTATATGAAGATGGAAGTGTCATGTATCATTCTCACATCGATGGACAGAAAGAACGCCGAATGGTGTTTGATATAAGAAAAACACAAAAGTATACAAATCCGTATGATAAACAACATGATTTATCAGGTTTAGATGCAATTATTGGAATAACAAATTATGCGACCGAACGATTAATTCATAATGAAGAAGCGGTTGCACTTAAATATACTGTTCCAAAGGAAAATGGAGATGAAATGGTTTCTAAGAGTAAAGAAAAAGCTGAAAAAAAGGAGAAAAAGAAACCTGTTAAAAAGAGATGTAACGTACCAACAGAACCAAGTCCAGACGTTCTTGACATAGTAATTGAGAAAGAAACAATACAGGAAAAAAAGAAACTAATAAATAAACTCCGAGCGTGTATGGAGGAACTAAAGCCGCAGCAAAGAGAGGTTATAAAATTATACTATTATGAAAATTATAATGAAAATGAAATTTCCAAAAAGCTAGAATGCCCAAGAACTACGATTGCAAGCAGAAGAAAAAAAGCATTAAAATTGCTGGCAGAGAAATTAGAAAACTAAATGTTAAGGACACCACAAAAAATGTGGTGTTCTTTTTTTGAAAAATTTCGTCGTCATTTTTTTAAAAATAGATGTAATAGATAGAGGGGCATAAAAATCATATTTTTGGAGGAAAATAAAATGCCAACATTATCACCTAGAGATGTAATCCTTAGTCAAACCACAGCCTTCCGAACAAAAAAGGTTGACCTCGCAGTTGCAAAAGTATCGTTAAGATACAAAAGAGACCGTGAGACACGTAAAGCGACAGATGAATTGGATGGTTACAACGTTGATGTAATCGCACCAAAATCTGGCGAAGTACAGACAGTAAAGCTTCCATTAGAGGTAGCTGAAACAGTAAAGCAGATTCAATCAGCTATTGATGCGGATATGCTGGTTACAGTTTCATTTAATGGAACTTTCAAGGGAAAGTTCTATGCACTGCTGAATGATGGAAGAATCAAGCAGGGTATCAGTGCAACAGCAACAGAACTTTCAATTGTAAAAATTGAAGCATATGATGATGATTTCGCTGATGACGAAATTGATATGTAACTTGTAAACAACGTACCATGCCCCTCTTCTCAATAGAAAGGAGATTTTCAAATGGAAAATACACCATTGAACACATCATTTCTCTCAGAAATGACCAATGAAAGCAAAGATCAAGTGAGGATGTCAAAAAGTGTTACTTCACGATATGTAAACCACGTAACATTTCCAACCTCTGCATTCTCATCTACAGGCAGTGAATATCTGCCTGTACTTAAAGCCAGTAAAGGGAGTTTGAAAAACAAAGTTCCAGTGATTCGGTTGCGAGTATTAACGCAGACAGGTGGAATTACTGTAACAATAATAAGTTCAAATGAACTTATTTATAAGAGGTATCGGGCTTTGCTTGACTGGATGAATAATAACCAGATGCAGGTTAGTTTTCCAAGTATTTCTATAAACTATGGGGCTGGAGGAAAAGGATTTTACTTTATGGCATCTGATTTCAAAATGAAATTACCTACTGCTCCACCAGAGCCAGTCATTAAAATCTAAAAAAATCGGGAGGCTTGGGTTTCCTGTGAAAGGAGAATTATGGATTATCTGTCAATTGCGCCGTTGGCATCTAAAGAGATTCAGTTTGTTAGCAATTTTGCTATAACGACTGAAAAAGATCAAGTGACAGCAAGTTATTTGGTACTTAATATTGCAGTCGATTCTAATAAGACTGTAGGGCAGGGAGAAGTTCCGATTTTCATACCTGCCAAAGGAAGATTTCCTAATAATAAAACGGAGGAAATGAAACAGTCCTTTCGTGCTGGTGAACCATTTGTTGCAGTACATATTGAAGGATTAAGCATTTATAGGGACAAAACTTTTTATGGTTTTGGAACGGATTTTGAAATTGTTAATAACCCTAGTGAGTGGTTTGAGGAGGAAAATTTACTATGAAAAAAACATTAGAAGAAATTTTAGCAGGAGTGACCAGTGGAATTAAAACTGGGATTAAACAGAGTAACGAAGAATACAAGAAAAAGATTAGAGAGAATATAAGTAATTCAATTACGTATTCACAAATGGATATGGTGAATGACTTATATTCTGTATTCAATAATGGAAATTATGCAGTAATTAGAAAGATTGGAAGTTTCCAAAATATTCGTCCTGCTGGATGGGTAGTTAGAGGAAATGACGTTCTTTTTCGCTATTGCCTGTCAAAAGAGACAACTGCACGTGTTCCAAGTGTAGTTTTGGACAGTATTCGTGACAATATGAATACTGATTTAAGAATGGTTGCACAAATTCTGTTTAATAACATGGGATTCGAGGCAAATCTGTTATATCCGTATTTAATGGCGGGAATTAAAGTGAATAATGTAGTAGACCTTGAGGCAGATATAGTCATTACCTGTACGGTCAATAGAGATTTTGGTTCCTATTAATACATAATACAATAGTGATCTATAGTGGATTAATTCCACTATAGACTTTTCTATTATTTCCTAAAAAGCCGTCATTTATGTTATTTAGGATGTGGAGGTATAAGTGATTAAGAAAGGGAGGTGATTGAGTTGTCAGAATACGACAGACAATCAAAAGCATTTATGCTGACACAGAACAATCCATCAGATTATGGGTTAGACAGAGATAAAATTATTGAATTGGTACATAATACCTTTCAAAAAAATAATCTCATCTACTGGTGTATGGTGGAAGAGGAAGGAACTTGCCGACATTTTCATATCTATGTTCTTTTAGGGAAAAAGAAACGTTGGTCAGCAGTCCAGAAAAAATTCCCTCATGCTCATCTGGAATCGGATGTGAAAGGCAGTCCCCAACAGTGTCGTGATTATTTACTTAAAGCCGGAGATAAGTTTAAGGACAAGGCAGAAACCCAGATTTCTGGAACTTTCTATGAGGAAGGAGAACTTCCAAAGTATTATATTTCTTCTGATAAAGTTGAAATGTTACAACAGATTGAAATTATGCTCGAACAAGGAATGAGACCAGATGATATTATGTCTCAAAGCATTGTATTTCGGCAATATGAAGCCATTATTCGTAAACAATTTTTTGCGAAGAGATTTGCTGACACTCCACCGCTAAGAAATGTAAAAGTAGTATGGCATCTAGGGGCAAGTGGAAGTGGAAAAAGTTATAGTTACGTAAAACTCTGCAATGAATATGGCGCAGAAAACGTGTATTATGCCAGTGATTACGCAAATAACTGTACTGCATTGTTAGATACCTATGAAGCACAGAAAATACTTTTTCTTGATGAGGTAAAAACAGATAGTTTTAAGTTTGGCTATCTGCTCCAATTATTGCAGGGTTACAGAACACCTATTCATGCAAGATATAGTAACGTTTATAGCCTGTGGGATGAAGTTCATCTTACATCCATTTATACAGTCCATGAACTTTATCAAGAAATGGTTAACATCAGTAATCGGGATATAGATAGCGAATACCAGTTACTGAGACGTATCACAAATTATGTATACCATTGGAAAACAGATGATGGACAATACCATGAATATGAAATTTTAGCATCTGAATGGGTATCATACGAAGATTTAGTTAATAAAGCAACTGGAAATGATGGTTTTACTTCAATAGACAATGATTCAGAAATACCATTCAATTAAAAAGCCATGGTGGAGGGCATTATACTCCACTAATACATAGAAAGTGAGAAATTAATATGCGCCATTTTGAAAAATTAATGAATGTTGCAGATACCAGAAGCTATGGCAATTATACCGCTGTTGCTCAATACTGGGGAAACACTCGTATAGAGATAGATATATATCTATATAGGACACTAATTTGCGTGATTGGATTACACAATCATACATTTGAACTTACAAATTATGATTGGACAACAAATACCACTCTTAAGGCATTAAAAGAGTGGAAAGAATACTTACAGAATTTGGGGTATAAGCTTGTAGACCTACAGTTTACTGGCTCTTCACCAGACAGATTTAATCTTGCAGTTAGAGTTCCTGCAAATGCACATCAAGGAGGATATATCATGAAAGACAACCATATTCTACAATGCAACCATGTAGGTAAATCGGACAGACAGCTTCAATCTTTACCGGTAGATGAGTTTTACATAAGTTCACCTGTTGAGTATGAATTAGGAATACAACCGAGGGGATGTTACATGCGTGGACGCAATGAAAAAGAAATAGCAAAATATGTTCGGGAACATCGGGGAATAGAATTTACATTACATTTTAATTTGTCAGAAGTTCCAGAAATGTATGGTGCATGGGTATATATGGAAGAATTGTATATTTTTAAATTTCGTGCGCAGAAAGTAGCATATTATCGTGACTTTCAGTCGGTTAATGTTGCATATACTGCCACGGAAATATACAAAGCGATAAATGAAACTCCACTTAATCTGGCTCGCATGATTGGTGTAGAGACTTGCGCCTATAATCTTTACAATGATATGTTGGATCAATTTGAATGTTTATCCTAAGTAGTAAAGACAGCCATTGATGCTATTTCCTTGTTCGTAAAACGCTTAGCGTCTAAGCTGGCACAAAGCACTTAGAGGGTGTTTTTTAGCCTCTTATGTGCGACTGACTGATACGGCTGTATCTTTCCTCTTCCAAGTTGTTTTATTATTATCATAAAATGGCTTTTTACATAGATTCAAAATAACCACAGAAAGGAGCATAGATGATGCAGAGAACAAAGCATAAATATCTTTCCTACTCAGATAGATACTCTATGAGTATTTATCATGAACGACAACATAAATAAATTAACAACCTTATTAAATGATGATACAATTGATTTAAGGGATGTCCGTTTGTTATATGCAATGAAAGAAAAAGAAAAAATCTTGAAAAAATATACATTCCCAGAATGTGCAGGAGGTGATGGATACTATCGGATTTATGTAAAAGATGACACAAAAAAATCTGGACGTAAGCAATTATTTGCAAAAACTATTGAACAATTGAAGGACAAAGTTTACTCATATGAAACAGGAACTCTTGGAAATGGAAGAAAGACATTTGAAGATGTTTTTAAAATGGTCGAACAAGACAAGAAAAAATACATAAAAAATGCCGAAAAGCTACTTAGCGTGGAAAATTCAATTTCACGAGATTGTTCAGAATACAAAAGATTTTTTCATAACACAGAAATTGAAAAGATGTATGTAGATGATATTTCTAGCAAAGATATTGAAGAAATTATATTTTTAAATTTATCAAGATATGAACTTAGAAAAAAAGGATTTTCTTCGTTAAAGTCAATTTTGCGAGGCGTATTTAGAAAAGCATTTACAGAGGGATGGATTTCTGAAAATGAATTTGAACGAGTAAATATGAAAAAATTTGATTCAATGCTGATCCCGGATGTTCCGATTGAAAAACGATGTCATTCAAATGAAACAGTTAACAAAATACTTGATTATTTACATGAGTATCAGAAAAAGAAACCTAAGTATTTACCAGCGTATGCACTAGAAATGCAGATTTTGTGTGGATTGAGGAGAGGCGAAGTACCGCCTTTGGAATGGAAAGATATTGATGATTCTGTAATAAAAATTAATAAAGAACAACTTACAGTCAGAAATGCTAAAACTCTGGAAGAACGATTTGCTATTGTTCAACACACAAAAACATATGTAAATAGATGCTTTCCAGTATCAGATGATGTTGCAGAACTTTTACAAAGATTAAAAAAAGTGCAAGAAGCGTATTATCCAAATAGTGAATATCTATTTCCGGCAAACAGTTTTAATGGGGTTATCACCAATAATGCAATATATAATTTTTATCGTAGAACGTGTGAAAAGCTTGGAATAGAAATAGATCAAGATTATATAAAGGGAACTCATAGTTTTCGTAGAAATGCAATTACAGATGTGATTAATGCATCTGGTGGTAATCTTGTTCTTGCATCAAAGCTATTCGGAAATTCGCCAGAAGTAGCAAATAAAAATTATTTTACAGGTATTAATATGGCTGATGCATTAGACTGTTTAAACAAGAGAAAATTTTCTTAACCAAAAATGAGTAGTTATTAACCAGAAAAACCTCAAGGCTAGGTAAGCAAAAACCCTGTAAACTCAAGGCTTACAGGGTTTCAAAGGGAGCGGAGATAGCGGGATTTGAACTCGCGCGCCGGAACATTTACCGACCTACCGCATTTCGAGTGCGGACCCTTCAGCCACTTGGGTATATCTCCATAGAAAAACGAGATACGCTTTTCTTTTTGTATAAAAATACTTGTTTAGTATACCATATTTTCTATAATCTGCAAGCTTTGAAATAGTTGTGTGCGCAAAAAAAATATATTATAATCTATTTAGCAATGAAATAACTTAATATAGCGTTGAGAAAGGAATGTTTACGTATGAAAAGAATCGGAATGTTGACAAGCGGCGGCGACTGTCAGGCACTGAATGCTGCTATGCGTGGTGTGGTAAAAGGACTGAGCAATAATGTAGATGAACTTGAGATATACGGATTTCACAATGGATACAAAGGGCTGATCTATGGAGATTACCGTCTTCTGACGTCAGCAGATTTTTCGGGAATCCTTACGAAAGGTGGAACAATCTTAGGATCTTCCCGTCAGCCATTCAAACAGATGCGTGTGCCGGATGAGAATGGTCTCGATAAAGTGGAGGCAATGAAACAGACCTACCATAAATTAAATCTTGACTGTCTTGTGATCCTTGGCGGCAATGGAACGCAGAAAACGGCAAACCTTCTCCGGGAAGAGGGCTTAAATGTGGTTCATCTTCCTAAGACGATCGATAATGATATTTATGGAACAGATGTCACTTTTGGCTTTCAGAGTGCGATCAACATTGCAACAGAGGCGATCGACTGCATTCATACGACAGCAGCTTCCCACAACCGTGTATTTATTGTGGAAGTTATGGGACACAAAGTCGGCTGGCTGACGTTATATGCAGGAATTGCCGGTGGTGCGGACATTATCCTGCTTCCGGAGATTCCATATGATATCAATAAAGTGATAGAGGCTATCAACAAGAGAACAAAAGCAGGAAAAGGATTTACAATCCTGGCTGTAGCAGAGGGAGCGATTTCTAGGGAGGATGCTTCACTTGCGAAGAAGGCATACAAGGCAAAAGTGGCCGACCGCAAATATCCGTCCGTTTCCTATGAGATTGCGGATCAGATTTATGAAGCAGCAGGCGTTGAGGTCCGTGTTACGGTTCCGGGACATACACAGCGGGGCGGAAGCCCATGTCCATATGACAGAGTGCTCTGTACCAGACTTGGCTCTGCAGCAGCACAGGCAATCATTGAGGAAGATTACGGCTGCATGATTGCAATGATCAATGGAGAGACAAAACGTGTGCCATTGGCAGAGGTTTCCGGCAAATTGAAAACTGTTGATCCGGACTGCCAGATGATTCAGGAAGCAAAACGTATCGGAATCAGTTTTGGTGATTAAAAACATAAAAAACGAATGCCCGGCAATCTGCATCGTCAGAGCCGGGCATAACTAAGAGAGGAAAAACAGCATGTCATATACGGCGTTGTACCGGAAATTCCGTCCACAGGAATTTGAAGATGTAAAAGGACAGGATCATATCGTAACAACTTTGAAAAACCAGATAAAAGCAGATCGTATCGGACATGCCTACTTATTTTGCGGAACAAGAGGAACCGGTAAAACGACGATCGCAAAAATTTTTGCAAAAGCAGTCAACTGTGAGCATCCGGTGGATGGCAGCCCTTGTGGGGAATGTCCGACCTGTAAAGCAATCGCGGCGGGCAGTTCCATGAATGTGATCGAGATCGATGCGGCGTCCAACAATGGTGTGGACAATATCCGTCAGATCCGTGAGGAAGTGGAATACCGTCCGACCGAGGGAAAATACAAAGTATACATCATCGATGAGGTTCATATGCTTTCCATAGGAGCGTTCAACGCACTGTTAAAAACGTTGGAGGAGCCACCGTCATACGTTATTTTTATTCTTGCCACAACGGAAGCACACAAGATTCCGATTACGATTTTATCCCGTTGCCAGCGATACGATTTCCGGAGAATTTCCATTGATACGATTGCAGGACGCCTGACGGATCTTATGGAAAAAGAGCAGGTAAATGTGGAGGAGCGGGCAATCCGTTACATTGCCAAGGCAGCAGATGGTTCCATGCGGGATGCATTGAGCCTTTTGGATCAGTGTATTGCATTCTATCTCGGGCAGGAACTGACATATGAAAAAGTGCTTGAGACGCTTGGCGCAGTTGACACGGAAGTGTTCAGCCGCTTGCTCAGACAGATTTTGGATAAAAACGTGACCGGGGCAGTTCAGGTGATTGACGGGATGGTCATTGAAGGACGCGAGATGGGGCAGTTTGTCACAGATTTTACATGGTATCTGCGAAATCTTCTTCTTGTCCAGAGCTCAGATAATATGGAAGATGTACTTGATATTTCTGCGGATAACCTTGCATTGTTAAAAGAAGAAGCGGAAATGGTCGATCCGGAAATCTTAATGAGATACATCCGTATTTTTTCAGAACTCAGCAATCAGATCAAATATGCAACGCAGAAGCGTATTCTGATTGAAATAAATGTAATAAAGTTATGTAAACCAGAAATGGAAAAAGATTATACATCACTCATAGACCGTGTGGACAGTCTGGAAAAAAAGCTGGAAAAAGGTGTTGTTGTTGCACAATCCCAAAGCCCCAGGCAGGGCAGTGAGGTAACTGCATCGGAAGAAATTGCAAAAATGGAGCTCCCAAAAGCAATCCCGGAGGATGTCAAACAGATTATTGGAAACTGGAAGGGAATCCTGTCCCAGCTTACCGGAATTACCAAAACCTATCTGAATAAGGCAGTTCCAACACTTGGACCAAATAACTGTCTGCTTCTGGTATTTGAAGATCCGAATGCGTATGAGTACATTTCGGAAAATCGTTCAGAATGTCAGGACAGTCTGAAAATGATGATTGCAGAGCGGATTGGAAAAGAAGTGGAACTTCAGGTGAAACAAAATGACACCGGACACGCGAGTGAGGAGATTTATCCGGATCTCAGACAGCTTATCAACTTTGAGATTGAGGAAGATGATTTCTAATTTCTGGTGGACGAATTTTAAAAATTATATTATCATGAAGCATAGAGTCATGATTGTTGCCGGATGGGATCAGTCCGGAGGTCTGATAGATCATGAAATGAAATTATTACGGAGGAATTACAATGGCAAAAAGAGGTGGATTCCCAGGTGGTATGCCGGGAAATATGAATAATCTGATGAAACAGGCACAGAGGATGCAGCGTCAGATGGAGGAAGCTCAGAAAGAGTTAGAGGAAAAAGAGGTAACTGCGGCAGCTGGTGGCGGAGCAGTTGAGGTAACAGTTTCCGGAAAACATGAAGTGACAAAGATCAAATTATCCGAGGAAGTTGTTGATCCGGATGATATCGAGATGTTAGAGGATCTTATCATGGCAGCTACCAATGAAGCATTCCGTAAACTCGATGAGGAAAGCCAGAGCTCTATGGCAAAAATCACCGGAGGCATGGGTGGTTTAGGGGGACTTCCATTCTAAAACCGGAGTTTAACGTATGAACTGCCGCCTGTAGGTGGTGTTACGGATTTTTGCAGGTTATGTTAATTGTATGCCAACAAAATGTATAGAAATATAAAAAATAGAACTGTTTGTTTTCAGGAGCGCTTCCGCTTGTTGTCGCTGGCAGCGGTACTAAGAAAGCATCCATCGTGATTTCAAAATCCAATTACATTGGCTTTTGAAATCGCAATGTCTGCTTTCTAAGGACCGGCCGCTCCCAAAATCCTGAAAACAAATCAGTTCTATTTTTTATTAAGCCAAGACTGTGTGGCATGCAATATCCAGATTGTGAAAATCCGTCAATCCATGTTACAAGCGGCAGAACCCAAAGATGAAACTTTGTGATGGACGCCTATGAGAGAATGGCAAAAATCAATCTGCATTCTCAAAGTAAATTAATTATAACTTCTGTAAATCAATTTTAATAGAATGAAATAGGATTGTAAGTGTAATTATGGTAGAATGATGATATTAATAAAGTTGATAAATCGGAAGTCGTCGAACTGACACATTAGAAAGGATTATATATGAGTGAGTTGATTAAGGCTGATAATGAATATAAGGAGTGGATTGCCGGAATATCCACTGATTTTAGAAAAAGCCAAATCAGGGCTTCTATGAAGATAAATGATGAGATGCTAAGATTTTATTGGAAACTTGGTAAGGGCATTTCATCTATGAGTGAACAATTCGGATATGGAATGGGCTTCTATAAAACGGTGAGTGACGATTTGAAATCCATTTTGCCAGATGTGAAATCATTTTCTCCAACTAATTTGAAATATATGAGATACTTTTATGAGATGTATCCTGACGCAGTGATTTGTCATCAGGTTGAGGACGAATTGATTACAGATGCAAATCGTCCCCAAGTTGGGGATGATTTACAAATCATTTTTAGAATTCCATGGGGACATAACAAAATAATACTTGATAAATGCAAAGGAAATTCCGCAAAGGCATTGTTTTATATCAGAAAAACTATTGAAAACAATTGGTCAAGAGATGTTTTACTAAACTTCTTAGGAACGGATTTGTATGAACGCCAGGGCAAAGCAATAACTAACTTTTCTAATACACTTCCGATAGAACAGAGCGATTTAGCACAAGCAATTACGAAGGATCCATATAATTTTGATTTTTTGACTTTGCGTGAAAGGTATGATGAAAAGGAACTAAAGGATGCGCTTATAGAGAAAGTTAATAATTTCCTTATGGAGTTAGGTACTGGCTTTGCTTATATGGGCAGGGAAGTGAGAATTGAGGTAGGAGATACTGAAAAATTTATAGACATGTTATTTTACAATACGCAAAGGCATTGCTATGTTGTTGTAGAAATAAAGACAGGAAAATTTGATTCTTCTTACGCAGGTCAATTGGGAACTTATGTTGTGGCTGTTAATCATCAGATGAAAACAGAAGCTGATAACCCTACTTTGGGACTTCTGATTTGTAAAGATATGGATAAAGTAGAAGCCCAGTATGCATTAGAATCTACTAGCCAACCACTTGGTATTTCTAGTTATGAATTATCAAAACTTATACCAGAAGAATTCAAAGGTAGTATGCCTACCATTGAAGAAATTGAGGCTGAATTAAATGAATAAATTCCGATTGTCAATTATAGGTGACATTGAAAGCTCCTATGGCTAAGAAGTATGATTGTGATTATTGTAGAAACAATATTCATGAAACCAAAGCAACTTATGCTACCTCTTTTATAGGCATTCATCCCATAACCGTGAGTTCCATAACGTAAATTACAGATTCTGTGGTGCAATTCATGACGTTGACCGGGCATGTATAAGCGTCCTCTCACAAGTCATCCATAACG
>ERZ772937.677-NODE-677-length-27892-cov-9.740058_pt1 | contig 27892 bp, 35 predicted proteins | sample MGYA00512113_ERZ772937 | MGnify/ENA primary metagenome ERZ772937 (study PRJEB29015, sample SAMEA2737649) | human gut metagenome | biome: human gut; feature: human-associated habitat; material: faeces | place: China | collected 2012 ... | reverse complement strand
AAAAATTATTATCTGAAGGTGTAATCAGAAACACAAGACGAGGATATGTAGATCGTAGAGGCGAACACATAGGTTATTACAAGACTTGTAGTGGAAAGCGTTACATCGAAGATAAATTCGTCAAGTAGGTGCTGGCTATGAAAAATCGAATAGAATATAAAGATTTTTATATTGACAAGACTGAAAACGGCTATCGTATATGCAGAAAAGATGACACAGAAAAACATACTCATCTTTCAAATCTTAATCCATCGTATAAGCTTATAGACAATGTATTATCAAATAAAATTCCTACTCGTTGTGGGTGTTATTATTTGGAGTCACATATTCGTTTAAGTTACGATGAAAATTATATTAGCAAGATTCGTGAGTATATTGAAGTAAAACAGAATAAAACGAAACAAATGTATTTTAATCCTGGCAGAAAGCGTTCTGGTGGGAATTTTTAATTTTATGGAGGATTTAAAGGATTATGGCAAATTTTGTTTTTAAAGAGACTAAGCAGACTTCTATGAAGATTGCAGGTATCATTGACACAGATAATATGACCATTGATGTAGATGGCGAAGAAAAGAAGCTTGCTACTCTTCCATCAGTATTTAACGGTGGCAGTGTTGAAATAAATGTGAAGGTAAAAGAGGAAAGCGAACTCGATGAACCTACTGAATCTAATGAAGAATAGAGAGTAGGTGGACTATATTTATAATTTCGAAGAAGAATTAAAAAAATATGGGCTAACCCCATCAACTTATGAACAGGTTTTACAAGAAATTTCGAATAAAATGTCTGGTATTTCAGATATAGATTGGAAAGAAATTGTAGATAAATATGATATAAAATGTCATTATGATAGCGTTAGAAAGGCTAGTCAGACCATATTTGGCAATTATTTTGTTAGAGAATATTTAAAAGCTAAAAACATAACAGAAAAAAGTAGTACTCTTGATGATGCTAAAGAAGTACTAGGTGAACAATATATTGTTAAACAGCAAATACATAATGATAGATTGAAACTTAATAAACTTAAACGAGATTTAGTTCCTTGCATTACTGTTGCTGATGAATTAAAACAATATATGAAAGATAATAATTTCTCAATGGAAATTCCTACATATATGTACTCTTCTGTTGAAGAAGAATCTGATTACACTATGATATGTCATATTACTGATTGGCATATTGGCTATATAATTAACAATTGTAATGGTAATAATTTTAATTGGGAAATTGCTAATGAAAGAATAGATAAATATATTTCTGAATGTAAGAAGTATATTGAATTATATAATATCCGTCAGGTTCTGGTTATATCAACAGGTGATATGATCGAGAATTCATATATGAGAGAAACACAAGCACATAATTGTGAATTTTTACAATCTATGCAGATACATAAGGCTACTAAACTAATATATAGATTATTAGTCGCTTTAGCTGAAGATTGCAATGTTGTATTTGGTGGTATTGCTGGAAATCATGATCGTATGTCAGGTGACAAGAAAAAGAATTATGAGGGCGACAACGCAAATGTGCTTATTACTGAACATATTAAAGATTTGGTTGATGTAAGTGGCTGTGAACGCATTTCTATATTAGATACAAATTATAATGATTCTGAGATAAATATTACTGTTTGTGGTTTATCTTGTAAATTTATTCATGGTGATAAATATAAAAATGATAGATATAATCTTGCAAAAATTATTTCTAGTGATAATCAGTTCTATGATTTAATCTTTAGTGGACATCTCCACAATTTTTCCATTCAGTCAGAAAATCATGGTAGATATGCTATATCTACAGGCTGCTTAAGCGGATTCAATGATTTTTCCAAAAATTTTTATTGCAGTAGTGTAGCATCTCAAACAATAGCAATTTTAAAAGATAACGAAGTTGAAATGATAAAAGATATTCAGCTTAGTTAATTATATTTTGTTCTTATGAGGATAGTTTTATACTATCCTCTTTTATTTTTATTTATTTTGTATAGGAGGAATATAAAATGGCTACATATAATGTACATGCAGGTCACTGTCCACAGGATCAGGGTGCTTATGGTGCAGTTGGTATTTTACAGGAGTCTGTTGAAGACAGAATCGTCAAGAATGCTGTAATTGCAAAGTTAGAAGCACTTGGACATACAGTTTATGATTGTACGTGTGATGAAAACACGTCACAGAATGGTTGTTTAGCAGCGATTGTTGCTAAATGTAATTCACATAATGTTGATTTAGATATATCTATACATCTTAACTCTGGTAGAGATGATTACGAAGGCGATGATTCTACTGGTGGTACAGAAGTTTACGGATATGACACTGGAACAGAAGAAATTGGTTCGAAGATTTGTGAGGCAATTTCAGAAAAACTTAATATTAGGAACAGAGGATTTAAAACCAATTCAGGACTTTATGTTCTTAGAAACACAAAAGCCCCTGCTATCTTAATTGAATGTTGCTTCGTGGATGATAGAGACGATGCTAACAGATGGGATGCTGAAGCCTGTGCGAATGCTATAGTCGAAGCCTTAACAGGCGAAGTAGTATCAGAAGATTCAAGTGAAGATTGTTCGGATAATAATGAAACTACAGGTGGTAGAACTAATGATTTAGGTCATGTTGATGTTTATTATAGGGCTAAGTCAAATAATCGTTGGTGGGATGAAGTTCATGATAGAGATGATTGGGCTGGTGCTAGTGATGATCAGGCAATTACAGGTATTGCCATTGGTGTTAGTGAAGGTTATGTAAGATATCAGGTTCACTTACTTAACGGCGATTGGCTTCCAGAAGTTGATGGCTATGACATTAATGATGACGAAAATGGTTACGCAGGTAACGGTAGAACACCTATTGACGCATTAAAAGCAGTATTCTATACACCTGATGGTTATGAATACAAGTGTCTATATATACAGGTATCGCCACAGGGTATGGACGAATATTACCCTGTTCAGATAGATGATCAAACTGTAAATGGACAGGACGGATATGCTGGTTGTTTTGGTAGATATATTGATAAGGTTCAGCTTTGGGTTGAATAAGATTTTTTTGAGGGAGTAGATCGTATTGACTACTACCCTCTTTTATTAAATCAGCACTTATTATATTAAAAGTGCAAAAACATTATAGATTAAAAGGAGATTTTTTATTTATGAATAAGACAGAATTAGTTGCAAAGACACAGGAAAATATTGATATAAATGTATCAAAGAAGGATTTAACTACTATTGTTGATGGTGTAATAAAATCAATAACTGATGAACTTATAGCAGGTGGCAAGGTTCAGTTAGTTGGTTTTGGTACATTTGAAGTAGTTGAAAGAGCTGCTAGAGAAGGTAGAAACCCACTTACAGGTGAGTCACTTCACATAGAAGCTTCAAAAGCACCTAAGTTTAAAGCAGGCAAGGCACTTAAAGATGCCGTAAAGAACGCTTAATTTGAAAGGTTGTGATTATTATAAAAATATTACATTTTGAAGACTATGAAGATTTTACCTGTACTGTTTCAGACGTATACAACAAAGTAAGATCTGATGATGAATATAATTCAATAGATGTTGTTGCTAAATATGAAGATGCAAAAGAGATTATTCGTGAACTTATTGGAATGGGTTATGGTATTGCATTTATCAATGAGTTAGCAGATCCTGAATGGGATGGATATGATGACGCTTTCGTTATCAGCTTATTAGATGACGAAATTTGGTGTGAACCTGTAAAGCGAAAAGATGGTTATATCTTTGTCGAAGCGGATGTCGTATACGTCTTTGATGATTGCAATTCTAAGATTATTCCGAAGATTGAATCTGATGAGGTATATGAAGTAGAAGTTGGCAATTATGATGACTGCGATGGTGATTGTGAGAACTGTCCTTCACATGATGAAACTTATTTACATACTTCTGAAAATGAAGATGGAAATACTCACGGATTTACTGCTAGTAGGTCAGATGGTGACTCTTATATGAGCTATTCTTACTACTCTAGCAATAAGTTAAGTCATGAAGATATTCAGAAGATGTTAAAGGCTTTTGGATTTTAGATTATTTGGAGTGTGTGGCGTATGCTGCACACTCTTTTTGTATGGGTAGGTCGTATAGCGGCAATTACACCTGACTGTAAATCAGGCGCTTCGGCTTCGTTGGTTCGAGTCCAACCCTGCCCACTAATTCAATGTTTTTGAGTTTGAGAACAGAGAATATAAATATAGGTTGAACGGATAGTTCAATAAAGAGTTTGTAGGATGGTTTGCACTCTCCTATCTCTACCTTTCTGTTGATGATACGCATGTATAGGGTATGTTCATATTGCATCGACAACGGAGAGTTTGCAGGATAATTACCTGCCACTCTCCTATTACTAATAACAATTGTTTTTAATAATAGGAGGATTTTACAAAATGAATGAATTAAAAATCAATGAAACAAAGAAACAAACTATAACAACCCTTGAAATTGCTGAAATGATGGAAACATCACATAAGACTATTTTGAGAAAAATTGATGGCTCGAAAGATAGAGCTGGATATGCAGAAATTTTAACTAAGCACCAAATGGTTCTCAGTGATTATTTTATTCCTTCTGTATATAAAGATAATTCTGGAAAAGAAAATAAATGTTATCTTGTTACAAAACTTGGATGTGATTTTCTTGCTAATAAATTTACGGGTGAAAAAGGGATATTGTTTACAGCAAAATATGTAAAACGTTTTAATGAAATGGAACACACTATTCAGAATCAGTATAAATTACCAACGACATATAAAGAAGCATTATTACAGTTAGTTGAACAGGTTGAAGAAAACGAGAAATTATTAGCTGATAATAATCATAAACAGAAAGTTATAAATGGTCTTACTGATGATATTGATATTTATAAAAAGAAAGATATTATCAATAGAATTTGTAGGCGAAGAAGTAGTAATTATGCAAGCAGATATAAAGAGTTATATAAATGTTTCAAAGAAAATTTTCACACAGATTTAGAGATGAAATGTGAAAATTATAATCTAAAGCAAATTAAAAAGAAAGATCAACTATCTATTATAAAATATGCTGAAGATTTTGGATATATTGATGATTTATATTCATGTTGTACAAAACTGTTTGAAGCAGAAATTGACGAAGTGTTAGATCAAATTAACACAATACATAGTAAATAAATTAGAGAAGCGATTTAGTCCACTACTATCTCGCTTCTTTTGTTATGAAAGGAAGTGATTTAGTGGCACATGTAACAAGGGTAAAATATTTTACCAAGGATAAGGAGAAGTTCATAAATCCTGATAACTTGAAGAAATACAAGAAATATCTCCAATCAAATATTATAAAAAATCAGGATGTTAAAGATACTACATATAAAAGATATGAAGGATTGTTTCGTCATTTTCTTATGTGGTTAGGCGAAAATTATGGCGATTTAGATCTATATTCAGATGAGTTTATGGAGAATGCCGTTGATATTATGGAAAATTATATCATGTTCTGTCAGGAAACACTTCTGAATCATAAAAAGATTATTAATATGAAAATCTCTGCTGTTAGTTCATTCTATATTTGGTCTATGAAACGTGGTTTTGTTAAGTATCATCCTTTTGATGGTAAACTTGATAGAATGAAGAAAGCTAATGAGGAACATATTTTGAACTCTTACTTCCTTACAGAAGAACAAGTTCAGACAATCCGTAGAGAATTATCTGAAAATGATAAGTATTCAATTCAGGATCAAATTTTATTTGAGGTAAGTTTTGACTCAGCAAATAGAATTGGTGCGTTGTTAAGGTTACAATTATCTAAACTTGATTTAGAGAATAACATGTTTGTAGATATAAGAGAAAAGGAGGGTTATCATACGCAGGTTGTTTTTGGGAGTGTTGCAAAAGAACTTATTCAAGAGTGGCTTGAGATGAGAAAGAATGATTATGACCATTTAGAATGTGATTCGTTGTTAATTACAAAATACAAAGGAAAATATAAGCCTATGGGTGATAGTGCTATTAGAGACAGAATGAGAAAATATGGTGAAATCATTCAAATTTCTGATTATCGTCCCCATTGCCAACGTAAATCGAGATTAAATTTGGTTTATGAAGAAACAGGTGATTTAGCGTTAGCAGCCGAGCTTGCCAACCACAAATCGACAGAAACAACCCGTTCCTTCTATTGCAAACCTAAAACTAAAGCAGAAGTTATGGAAAAAATCAATGCTTTAAAAGAGAAAAATGAATCTGAAAGCAAATAATCCTTCCGAAACCACTCAGATGTATGTAATTCGTGAAGACACTGACAATCCCGATGATGCTTTCGTCTAACCCTTGACAAATTCAAAAAACATGCATTCTTAAAACAAAAGAATAAATAAATACAACAACTTATCTATAGGTTGAAAATGGTTCTCTACACACTCTTCGGAGTATCTGAGATGATGGATACACCGCTCATCATAGATAAGTTATACAAGCTGCTCACATCCAAAAGAAGTGAGGGCGGTCTGTCAATCCGTTGATAGATTTTTACAAGTGAGCTGTCACTGACCGATATGTGACATAAATATAAAGGTCGGTTTGCGAAATTATTGACCTTTGGAATGGTCTAAAACTTCCCACTGCTACTGCTCATTGGCGGTGTTATGGAAAGGTCTTGCCTTAGTAGACGATTAACATATTTTGGCATTTACTATTCATATAGCATTGTAAGTCCTAAAACGGTCAATATCAACCATAGAAGTGATCGTGCCTCTCTACGTTAATGAGAACCTTTAAATTCAAGTTTGTACTACAGTGTCTTTCGAGCTTGTGGTCTAAATATTAAAAACCAATGTCTATTAGGCTTTTATATGAAATGGAATTATCGCTAGTTTCTTTTCTGAATTTTTGAGATAGATAATAGCGAATGATTACTGGGCGGTCTGACATCTGGAAAGACAGATAAATATGGAGTGTTACTATATAAGCGCAATATATTTTGGGTGACACAGGTAGTAATCTCCTTCTCGTGTGTTGGTTAGCGAGTAAATCTGATTAAAGTGATTTTGAAAAGCATGGATACCTAGTGTGTCTAATTTATAAACTGGATGTGTACAGTCCAATATCAGCTAGTTAGTGCTTTATGCTGATTATCATAGCGGAATGACGAGCAATGGAAGCTCACTTGGCTCATAACCAAGAGAATGCAGGTTCGAGTCCTGTTTCCGCAACTCAACGATTAAAAGGAAAACGAAAAAAAGAAAGGAGCGTATATAATGGCAAGTAGATTGATTATTGAGCAAGAGCCATTAAAAGTTGGACAGGTTCGTAAAGTTACATCCAACAATGGTGAAAAAATAGATTCTATTACTTTACTGTTAAACAACAACGTGGAAATTTTGTTCGTGCCACGGAATGACGGAACATTAGATTTTTCAGTAAGTGATCCACAATTTGATACGTCAAATTTAGATTGCTCTATTGATAAAGAAGTATTGCGTGATTTATTTATGGCTATTAGAGACGGATATAAACAAGTAATTGCAAATGAAACTGAAAGTGAGGGAACAAATTCATGAAATTAAATATTAGTAAAACTATTGATGAAAATATTATTGGTGTAGATATTTCTGTCGCAGAATTAGGTACATCTGATACTGATGCTGCTACTGAAAAAGATATGTTACATAATTTTGTCAGAACAATCGAATATTCTAAAATATCATTTAAATCTAATATGAAAGCTGACTCTAATGGCGATCCAGTTACAACTGATAGCGAAGTTGATGATTCAACTATTATCTCTGTTGAATTAAAAGATATTATCAACCAGTCATTTGTTGTAGATGAAAACCTTCACATTACATTCTCTATAGATGTTACAAAGATTCCAGAATCAGAAATCAAAGCACCTTTTGATAGTGTTGAGAAACTTGGTAAGGCAAAAGTTGAACTTTTCGCTACTAAGATTCAGGAAGAAATCGGTAAGAAGCTTGCTGAGATTCGTGCCTTGAACACTAAGTTTGAAGGTAAAACAGAAGTTATTCTGTAAAAAATAATGGGTGGTACTCTTCCACCCTAAATATGGGGCATTAGTCAAAAGGTAAGACAATGGATTTTCATTCCATGAGTATCGGTTCGAGTCCGATATGCCCTGTTTCGTCCTTTGCGGTCTTTGGACTGGTACTGTAGAAACAATAGGATGCGTCCTATGCAGCCTAGATGAAAGCTCGGAGTTTGAGGACTCAATGAGAAAGACAATATTATTTTGGGATTTTATTGAATATCAATTTTCTTAGCTTAAGTTGGTATTTATCGTAATCAGAATTCCAATCAAATTCTTTTGTGTTATTTAAAATCGTTTCTTTGAGATTTTCAAGTTGTTGTTTATCAGTTTTATGTTTCATTATTGGTGGCAATTCATTTATCTCATTTTCGTAAAATAATATAGTCGCAATAATACAATTTTTATTAGGAAATAGCAAAACTAATTCTTGTTTAGTTCCCAATACAATTTTGGTAACGGCTACTACTCTATTTGTGATCATAGCTTTGCGAAGAAGCTCATATGAGATTTCTGACTCCATTTCAGGAATTAGATAGTATGATTTATCTATAAGTAACTCAGATATTTCTTTTGATTTACAGAAATATTCTATAGAAAGCATTCTATCTTGATCTGTTGTTATAGAGTCTATATCAGACTGCTCCAATATAACATATTTATCCTCTGCATATCTGTAACCTTTTACAATATCTTCATTGTGAATTTCCTTATTGCAGGATGGGCAGAATTTGATGTAACGCACCCTCTCTTTGGAACCTTTACAGAGTTGGTTAAGTTCTATGGAGTTGTTATGTGATACTTTTATCATTTTTACAGGAATGTATAAGTCTTTAAATTTGATTGCGGTTTTATATGATGCGTTCATAAGTGTTCTCCTTTGATGGTTTTAGATTAGCATGTGGAGAAATTTTAAAAATATTATCTGGATATAATTCAGTTTAGTAGAATGCATGATTTTGGATCATGATGCCACATGTTCAAGTCCTGTTATTCAGATTGAAGAAAGAGCCGTTTCATGTGTTGAGATGGCTCTTTTATTATATACACCTTTAGCTTAATTGGTAGAGCAACGATCTCCAAAATCGTCAGGTCTATGTTCAAATCGTAGAAGGTGTGCTAAGTGAAGTGAATTGCACTTTCATTGGAAATTTAATATTGAAAATTATGAGAAGTCATTTCGTATGAAGTGACTTCTTTTTTATATTGGAATAAAAGGAGGTGGTCGTTAGTTTGGCTACGACAAAAGAAACACAGCCTACAAAATTAACGGCTGCACAATTAAAGAAAAAAGTTGAAACACAGGAAGAGAAAATCAAGTCACTTAAAGAAGGTGCTTGGTGTTACATGTGTGATACACATAAAGCAAGGGATAAATTTTATATGAGTACAGATCCTATGTGTAAAAGTGGTCTTACTCCTATTTGTAAGGACTGTGCTCGTAAAATAGCATTAAAAGTAGACGACAAGAATGTTGAGCATGAACCTGATAAAGAGTCTGTAAAACTTGCGTTGAAATATTTAAATAAGCCATACCTTGACAGGATATGGGACTCAAGTATGCAGGAAATGGAAAACCTTGCTTCTGGGAGAGTTAAATCTAATATTTGGGTTGCATATATTCGTCAGATCTCAATGGGACAATATAATGGTATGACATATTTTGATTCCGATTTTTATAAAGTCAAAACAAATATATCAGAAAATAGTTCTGATAATTCTTCCGTAGAAAATGAAGATAGTTCAGATGAAGAAATAATGTCAGCTTATGAACAGAATAAAAAAGATGCTATTAGGCTATTAGGCTATGATCCATTTTCAAAAGAATCAACTGCTGAACAGCCTTTTTTATATGCAACACTTATTGGTTATTTGGATGCCGCTGAAGAAGCAAATGATGATAGAATGCGACTCTCTTCTATCATTGAAATTGTAAAAGGGTTTAACCATATAGAGAAAATGAATGATATTATTGCAAAGCTTATGAATGATTACACAAATATTGAAGCAAATATATCTACTATCAAAAATCTCGAAGATACAAAAAGTAAAATAACCGCTTCGGTTTTAAAGCTTGCAGCAGATAATGGAATTTCATTGAAGCACAGTGTTAATTCAACTAAGGGTGAAAACACATGGACTGGGAAAGTCCGTAAAATGAAAGAAATGAATTTACGAGATGCAGAAGTAAATTTATATGATGCGGAATACTCTGCTGGTCTAAAGCAAGTTGCAGATATCAGTAATGCTTCTATCTTAAAGCAGATTATGTTAGACGAAAATGATTCAGCAGATATGATTATTCAACAGAGAGAACTTATTACAAAATATAAGAGAATTGCTGATGAGTATGAAGAAAAAGCCCGTATTTTACTCAGAGAAAACATTGACTTAAAAGCTCTCGTAAAAGAAAACGGAATCAATATTGAGGAGGATTAGTTATGGCGTTTGAGACTACTGAATCTGGAATATTGATACCCAAAAATTATGAAATTTATGTTAAACCAACTGAATTTCAAATATCTGAAAGGAAGTTGGAAGGATATAAAAAATTAGCGGAAATAAAGCAATTTGGGATTAAATACCCGACAAAATTTATGAAAGAATTTATAGGAGTTGAGCTTCTTGATGCTCAAGAATATACTTTTATGAATTCATGGACAAAACCATTTGTGTTATGGTTGGAAAGTCGTGCCGCAGGGAAGACGACATTACTTGCTTTGTTTACCATAATAAAGGGACTTCTGTTCAACAACTACAGAACGTACATTTGTTCAGGAACAGCAGACCAGTCCCAAGAAACTTTTAAGAAGATCGAAGATATTGCATTAAAAAATATTGAATCAATGACTGGTCTTACAGATGTTTTTAAAAATGAAGTTGAAATATCGCAAGCAAACTCAAATGGATTTATCCACAATCCAATGGGCTTTACATATAGACTGTATAATGGTAGCTTTGTAAAAACATTGAATAGTAACATCAATGCCAAAAGAGGTAAGAGGTGTGAGTGCGTCTGTTTTGATGAGGGTGGCTGGCTCTCAGAAGAAGAATTTAATGTTATTGGTGCATTTACAACTCTTGATTCAAATTTCAAACTTGGTGGAAATATTGATATATCTTCTCTTCCAAAGGAATTTCCACATCAGCTCTTATATGCTTCTTCTGCTTCTTCTATTGACACAGCTTTTTATCAAAAGTATCGTGATTTTTCCAAGAAAATGATGTTAGGTGATCCAAAATATTTTGTAGCAGATATTAACTGTGATGTTGTTATTAATGCTACTTTTCATGGTAAACCTTATGTTCCACTTTTGAATAGAGAAACCGTCGAGACAGAATTAAGAAATAATCCAGAAAAAGCTCAACGTGAGTATTATAACAAATTCACTCAAGACGGGAATGCAAATCAGATTATTAAAAGAGCTTTAATTGTTAGAAATTCTTATACTCGTCCACCTGTATTATGTAATGATACAAATGAAAGAACATTTGTTTTAGCATATGATCCAGCACGTTCAACCGATAATTCAATTCTAGGTATAGGTGAATTACTTTATAACGAGGAAGATGGATATACAATGGATATTGTAAATGTTGTATCCTTTTCCGATTTAGGTCTTAGACGAAAGACACCCATGATGACTCAAGACCAGATAAAAGAAATTAGGAAAATACTTCTTGATTATAACGGTGAAGCTTTGGATTATGACAATATCGAAATTTTCTTAGCCGATGCTGGTTCTGGTGGAGGTGGAAACTCTTGGGTTCGAGACAGTTTAATTGAAGATTGGAAAGATAAAAAAGGTAATGTTCACCGTGGTTTATTGGATAAGGAATATAACAATGGTGATGTGTATGCTAAAAGATACCCTAATGCAGTTGAAAAACTGAAATTAATTGAACCGTCAAAATATAAATCTGAAATGTTTGAGGCTTTAATAAAAATGGTTGAAGCAGACAAAATTCATTTCACAGAAAAATATGATAACAAAGGTTATCTCAATATCATGGAAGTTGATACCAAACTTATGAATGAATCGGAAGAAAAGATTCGTGCAGAATTAGACAAATTGGATTTGAGCATTGATGAATATGAAAATGAGCTGGAAGAAAGACTTTCATTGATTGAAGCTGCTAAAACGCAAGTATATAAATTAACACCTGATGAAGAAGTTGCATTAGTTCAGATTGATGCAATGAAAGAGGAAATTGTTAATATCTGTAGAAATAAGCGTGAAGGTGGTAAGGATTCATTCAAACTTCCTGCGTATAAAGACGCTGATACAGGAGCTTCAGAAGCTACTATGCATGACGACCGTGCGTATGTCTTGGCTATGCTTGGGTGGTATTTATCTGAAAAACGAATGGATCATATCAGAAACAAGAAACGTACAAACAACTTCGACATTACCAAAATGGTCGGTGTCTCAAAACGCCCTAAAAAATGGGGATTCTATAACTAAGGAAAGGAGGAAATCAGAAATATAAATGGCAACACAGAAAACAAATAATTCTGCAAAGAAATCGGTACAGACAGAACCATCGCCAACTCGTAAGAATGAGTTGACTACTTCTACTCAGAAGTATGCGCAAATGATTAACTTTCAGGAATTACAACGTATCTTACAGCAGAATATATCAAAAGGTACATCGAAGACATATACTCAATACACAAAAGAGAAACTTCAATCATACATAAAAAGTCCTCTTGCCAATATTGACAATCTTCGTGATATATCTGCTTTCTTATATCGTATCAGTCATAACTATAAAAAGATTATAGAATATTATGCTTATACTCCTATCTTTAGTTATAACGTATCTTACAATACTCCCGATTGGGCAAATCCCCCACAGGATGCATCCGAATACATTAAAGGATATCAAGAACTTTGTACCAGGTTAGATAAAATGGATTTGAAAGAAATGGGTTCACAAATGATTGCCACTTGTTTAAGAGATGGTATCTATTGTGGATTTTGTTACGATGATGGAGATTCGTTCTTTATACATCCACTTGATCCAAAATATTACAAAATCGGTTCTCGTGCAGAAAAAGATACATGGATTGTAAAATTCGATGCTTCTTATTTTGATTCTGGTAACAACAAGGATTTCTTATATGGTACTGGCAGCGAAACAGATTCAGAAGAAGGATTATGGGATGATGTTTTTGTAGAAGGCTACGAAACATATAAATCAAAAGGTAATGACTATAAATGGTTTGAATTACCACCAGAGAAAACCATCTGTATTATATGTGGTGATGATCCAGTTGTACCACTACCATACTTTCTACCTGTATTCGTATCCCTCTTAGATTTACTTGACTACGAAGCTCTTATTCGTTCTAAAACAGAACTTGAGAATTATGTTCTTCTCTTATCAAAAATCCCTATGAATGAAAATTCAGGCGAAGTAAATGACTTTGCTGTAGATCTTGAAATTGTACAAGCTACTCAAGCTGCGATTGATGAAGTATTACCAAGTCTTGTTGGTTCAGCGTGGACTCCATGTGAAGTTGAAAAGATTGAGTTTGGTAATAAAAATCAGGTCGATGATACCAATGTATATTCACAAGCAATTAAGAACTTATTCTCTTCTCTCGGTATATCTGAAATGATATTCAATGGTCAAAAATCTGGTTCTGTTGGTCTTAAACATTCTATCACAGTTGATATGACCCTCCCTATGGAATTATTAAAAAGAATTGAAGCAAACATTCAGAGATATGTCAAATTAAATATCACAGAGGATTTTGAATTTTATTTCCATTATGTATCTGTATTTGACCTTGATGAAAAGATGTCTCAAAGAAAAGATAAAGCTACGTTGGGTATAGATACAATGGATTATGCAACGTTGGATGGTTCTTCACCTTCAAGAGTTGTTAATAATGCTTTTATGATGAGGTCATTAGGATTAATGAATTACTTTACTCCTCTCTCATCTTCATATACGCAAAGTGGTACGAGTGATAATGAAGGTGGCGGTCAGACTAAGAATGAAGACGACCTTTCAGATGAGGGACTTGCTACCAGAGAGGGTGAAAAAGATGTTGGCACACAAGCTGGTAATTAAGGAGAAAAAAGGATGAAACAGAATTTTATAAAGACATCAGATTCTGAAACAGCTTCTAAGATGACAAATCTTGGCTTTCAGAAAATTGATGAACAAAATGGTATTTATACTTTTCTGAATACTGATAAATTGATGTTTTCAGATGATATAGATAAATCAAAGATTCAGTATAGTAATATGCTGAACATTTAGCCACTCTCCTATTTCGAGTGGTTTTATTTTTGCCTAAATTTTGAAGAAAGGAGAAGAAAATGGCTAAGAAAAGACTTCGTTATATAGAAGATTTGTATGATTTTTATTCAAATAAATACAAACGTTCTACGAAATTCAGTGCCGAAAAAACTGGTGAACCATTGGTTGTTCAAGTACATGGGCGTATAAATTTTGATGAGTCAGACAAGAACAAAGATGGGCTTCTTCCAGTTCATTTACAGTCATGCCATACAGATTTAAATGTAAACGGCTCTAATATTGAATCTTCTGTCATGGAAGCTGCCCTTCCATCTTTTAGCAATCGTCCTATTCTTGGATACATTCACAAGGTAACAACTGATGAAAATCCAGAAGGTCAGTGGGAATTTTATTCTCATAATATGCATGAAGACGAGAATGGTGATGTGGTTTATGATGAATATCCAATTGGAATCATACCTGAAAGTTGTAATGCACAGTTAGTTTATGATGAAGAAAAAAAGAAAACTTATTGTGAAGTCGATGGATATATTTTTGAGGAATATTCTAAAGCTGCTGAAATTTTACAGCGTGAAGAAGAATGCTCTGTATCAGTCGAATTGTCAATCCGAGAACTCAGTTATGACGCAAAGAAAAAGTTCTTAAATATTGAAGATTTTTGGTTTTCTGGTGTGACAATTCTAGGGAAAACACCTCAAGGCAATGATGTAAAGCCTGGAATGACTGGTTCAAATATTAAGTTGGCAGATTTCAGTTCTAAGAATAACAGTTTATTTGAAGATTATGAATCAAAAATGGTTGAACTACAAGCACGAATTGAAAATTTAGAGACTGCTTGTTTCAATAAAGAACAGAATTCTTCTGTTCACACATTATCAAAGGAAGGAGGAAATAAAGAAAGTATGACAAAATTTGAAGAGTTACTTGCTAAATACAATAAAACAGTTGAAGATGTAACCTTTGATTATTCAGAATTATCAGACGAAGAATTAGAGGCTAAATTTGCAGAAGTATTTGGTGAAGACAACAATACAGATGGTGACAATTCTGGTGATAATACAGCGAATGAACCTTCTAATGATAATGAAGGTGATGGAGAAAACACTACTGAGCCAGAAGGAACTACTGATGGAGATAATGAGGGCGAAGGTCAGAATTTTGAGAATATGACAAAGACATTTGAAATTTCTCATGATGACATTCGTTATGCTTTATATAATCTCTTATCTTCTTATGAAGACGCAGATAATGAGTGGTATTACATTACTGGTGTATATGATTCTTACTTTGTTTATGAAAGTTGGGATGGCGGTAAAATTTATGGTCAGAAATATACAAAAGATAATGACAATGTATCATTTGATGGTGAACGCTATAATCTGCACAAAGAATATCTTACCGATTCAGAATATACAGAAATTCAGGACATGCGTTCCAACTACTCTTATGTTGTAGAGGAATTAAACACATATAAATCTGCTGAAGTATTTGCAGACAAGATGACTGTATTTGATGACGAAGCATATTCAGAATATCTTGATACAGATGAATTCAAAGCACTTATGTCTGAGGATTCTGTAAACAAATATTCTAAGGAAGAGTTATCTGAGAAGGCTGATGCAACTCTTGGAAAACTTGTTAAAAAAAATAAGACATTCTCTTTTGCAGGTGAAACATCACAGAAGAAACATGTGAGCAGAGTTGCATTTAATGCAGAAAAAGAAACGGAAGGTACATATAAACCATATGGTGATCTGTTTGATTAAAAAGTGAATAAAGAGATCTTGTTGGATAATTACCAACCACTCTTTTGTTATAAACGGAGAATAAATAGATAGGACTATTACTGCCCTGTCTATTTTTATTGTCCTAAACAAAGGAGGTAGAAAAATGGGTAAAAGAAAAACTCACGAAGAATTTGAAAAAGAGTTTTATAAAGCTCATCCAAATTATAAATTATTGTCCAAATATCAAGGTGTTCGTACTCCAATAAAAATATTATGTAACAAAAAGCATATATGGGAAACACAACCAAACATTGCTATAAAATGTAATTGCGGAGAATGCCATAAGTTATTTAAATATAATCAAAAAACAACCGATAGTTTCAAAAAGGAATTAATTGAAAATGGAATTAAAGCCACTCCACTAGAAGAATATAAAGGTGCAAGAGTCAAAATATGGTTTCAATGTTTAGAATGCAAAGAACATAAGTTTCAGTCTACGCCAGATAATTTGCTTAATAAAACCAAAAGATGTGTTTTATGCGCTAACAAAATTGGTGGAGAAAATCATAGAAAAAGTATCACAAATAAAAATAATCTATTTTCTACAGTACATCCAGAATATGTTAAATATTTAATTGAACCAAATCTTGCAGACAAATATTCTTATGGCTCTCATAAAAAAGTTAAATGGAAATGCTTCGATTGCAATAATACATATATGCAATCTTTTAAAGAGATTTCTAATAGAGGTGCTGTATGTCCTTATTGCAGCAAATGGAAAAGCTACCCAAATAATTTCATGAAAAACATTTTAAATCAATTAAACGTTGAGTATATAGCAGAATATAGTCCTGATTGGATAAAACCTAAAAGATTTGACTTTTATATTCCGTCTGTTAATACCATTATTGAAATGGATGGTGCTTTTCATTATATAGAAAGACAAAAATCCAATTTAACACTTGAAGAAGTAGTTAGTATAGACGAATATAAAGAAAAATGTGCTATAGAACACGGTATAGATGTTATAAGAATTGATAGTTATTATTATAGTTTCTCAACTCGCCAATCTTATATTTCTAAAAATATACTTGAATCAAAATTATCGCATGTTTTTGATTTTAAAAATGTAAATTTTGATGAAGCAAATATCTATGCATTAACACCATCTTTTAAAAGAGTTTGTGAATTATGGAATAATGGTAATCACAATATAAATGGCATAGCCAAACAATTGAATGTAGATTATACAACGGCTTTACGATGTTTAAAATATGGAGAAGAAATTGGCATATGTGACTATGTTCTTTCAGAACAAAAAGAAAGACAACGAATAATTTCAGCAAAAATTGGTGCTGAATCTGGACAACCAGTATTATGTAATGAAACTGGAAAAGTCTTTTCTTCTATGACCAAGGCATCGGAATTTTATCATTGCAATTTATATAATTATTTCAAGAGAAATAGTAAATATTGTGGACAATTGTCGAATGGGACAAAACTAACTTGGATAAAAATTTCAAAACAAGAATATGAAAACATTAAATCAAGAGCGTCTTAACTGACGTTCTTTTTTATTGCAAAAAATTTTAAGGAGGAAATAAAACTATGGCTAGTAATTTCATTTCATATACTAAGCACGGTGTTGCTGAGTCAACTTTACTTAAGGCTACAAAAGTTGGTCATCACTACAACTTAGTGAATGAATCTAAGGATATTGATAACGGTTCTGTTGCTGTAATTGGAGACAGAAAAAGAGCAGACGTATTTGAGGCAAAAGTTCCTGCAAAGGGAGACAAAATCGTTCTCATTTTAACTGCTCCAAAGATTTATCAGGAATATGAGACTCGTATGCAGGAAGAATCTAACTTCTACAACGGTAAGGGTGAAGTTATGAGAGCTTACGAAATTCAGGATACTGATAGATTCACACTTTCTACAGAAGCTTTCAATTCTGATGCAGAATTAGCTGTTGGAAAATATGTATTCGTAGATGGTACAGACTTCAAGCTTACAACTGGTGAGAAACCAAGTATGACTGAGTATGGTTTTGTAGGACATATCTACGAGGTTGCTGCAAATGGAAATTATCGTATTTGGGTAGATAAGAATGCCCAAGTATATGTGTAATTCGGTAGAAAGGAGGATTAATATACTATGCAGAGATTAAGATTTAATGAAATGAGCGATGTAATCGTTGAAAAGTTTGATGAGACAAAATATAAGAACTTCTCTCGTCTGTGTGTTGACACAGCAAAAGGTACTGTAAAGCAGTATTCTATCGAAGAAGCAAATGATAAGATTCGTAAGACAATTATCGAGATGGCAGGTCTTTCTGAGACTCCGACTCCTAATGAGGTAAGAAAGGCATTTAAGAAACAGTCTGTAAGAGAAGCCGTATTCGAGGTTATTGAAGAGACTGTTGAAGATACTCTTGTATCTGGTTGGACAAGTTCACCTGTATTCCAGAAGTATGTAGAGGTTAAGACTCTCGCTCTTGGACAGACAAACAAGTTCTATACAAAAGATCCTTGTATTATCACTGTTGCTGAGATTGCTGATGGTCATCACAGCATTGAGAGACAGAGACTTGGTGCTGGTAAGGAATTCGGTGTAACCGTTAAGTCTTATGGCGCAAAGGTTTACATGGAAATGTCAAGATTCCTTCAGGGCGTTGAGGATTGGAGTGAGTTAATCAATAAGATTGCAGAAGCATTCACAAGATTAATTAATACTCTTCTTCATGAAGCTGTTATGAGTGCTGGTACTTCTCTTCCTGTTCCTGCTAAGTGGAATATCCGTGGTGAGTTAAATGCAGCTAACCATGATAAGTTTGTAAAGCTTATTTCTGATGTTCAGCTTGCTACAGGTGGTGTTGCTACTATCGTTGGTACAAAGGTTGCTCTTGCAGGATTAAAGAACCTTGGAGATATTCAGTGGGTTTCTGAAGCTGCAAAGAACGATGTTTATAACACTGGTAGAATTGGTACATTTGAGGGTACTCAGATTATCGAGCTTCCACAGGCATTTAAGGAGAATGATGTAGAGCATTACCTTGAAGACGATACAAAACTTCTTATTCTCCCATCTAACATCGACAAGTTTGTTAAGATGTACTATGAGGGAATGGATGAGACTAAGGAAGTATCTGAGTCTGGTGATAATGCCGATGATACAAAAGAGTACGAGTTCAAGTCTCGTTTTGGTATCAAGACTATGACTAACACAAGATTTGGTACTTGGACTATCGGTGCGTAATCCATAGAAATATTTTAGGACTGTACATCTAAATGATATGCAGTCCTTTTTGAATTGAGTGAAAGGAGAAAATATAAATGGCTTATCAGAAGAAAGCTACAACTACTTCTGCCGCAAAAACAAAGGCAGAAGATGCAAAGGTTGAAAAAGATACAGTAAAGGAAACAGTTGCAGAGGTTAAGAAATCTAAGAAGTATGAACCAGATGATTTAATTCCATGTCGCTCTATGTACGCAGGTACTCTTCTATTTACTGGTGATAAGACAAAGATTACATATGAGTTTAGTAACATGGGTGATTTCAGATATATTGAGTATCAGGACTTACTCTCAGCTTTACTTGTTCGTAAGAGGTCTTTATTTGCACCTTATATCATTATTGAGGATGAAGAGTTGCTTGAAAATGTACATTGGCAGGAAGTTAAAAAAGTATATGATGGTTTATATGATAGAGAGGATTTAATAAATCTTATCAATCTTCCTACTATGCGTTTTAGTGAAGAGTTTAGAAAACTTCCATCTGGTTTCAAAAATACAATCGCAACAATGGTTTCTGAAATGATTTCAGAAGGAACTTTTGACAGTATGAATAAAATCAAGATTATTGATGAGGAATGTGGTACTGATTTGAAGTTACTTGCTGAATAATATATTGGAGGTGTTATATGAATATCTCCTACGAAAAAGTATTTGACAGATACTTTGGTTTAATTGATGATGTCAAAGAATTGTCTTTAAAAGAGTCTGATTTGCATGAAATATTAGCAGAACGTTTACATTCTGCTATCTCTAGTCCATTTATTCGTAGATTATTTTCCACATTAAAACTTGATGACGAAATTCAGCAACTTGAATTTGAATTAACAACTTCTGTTGATGAGTATTCTGATGAAGAATTTGTTATTGAACTGTTTAGCAAAGGTATGGCTATAAAATGGCTTGAACCAAAAGTTAAATCATTGGAAAATACTGTAAGGTTTTTCGGTGGAAAAGAAGAAAAAAAATTGAAGGACGATTTTTCACTAAATAAGGCATTGCTGAAAGAAATGAAAATTGAACAGCAGAAACTTATTCGTGATTATGGTTTTGCTTTTAAACCATATTCGTCAACGGAGTCCTGATATGCAATATATATATGGTGATTTCACAGACAAGCAAATCAATGAAGCAGTTCGTGCAATGCATGGTGACATTCACAAACTACTGCTCTACAAAGATAAGACAATTGAAGAGAAAATATTTGAAGATGATGAAGCATTTCTCGTCTTCTTTGAGAATGTTATGTTTAAATTAGGTGGCACAAAAACCTTATTTAATGATAACGGACTTATGGTAACTCTTATGGCAACCTTACAAGGTGCTATGGATAATTTTAAGAGTGACCATTTTAGTTACAAAAAATTCCGTAGGGCAATCTTAGATTCTCACGGATATATTAAGCAAATGTTTGAGGAGGTGGGTTGCGATGCCGAGTCTACAAACAGCTAGGCGTGTCGCAAACGCCAAGAATAACGGAGCTAAAACGATTGGTCAGATTTATAAGGAACAGTCTGACGACATGATGAATTGGACTTGGGACAACGATAAGCAGAGTAAAAAATGCTATATATATGATTGGAAACATGATGATTCACCAAATATGAATGTTGGCATGACTTATAAAAATACTACAAAAACACCAATTGATGCAAAGATACTTGTAAGTAAGTATGGTTCTATTGATAAGGACTCTCCTACTCTACAATGTCAATTCAGACCAAAACAGAAAGAATACTTTACAGAAAATGATGAGTTATTCTATATGGAAGAGTATAGGAAGAAGTATCAAATAGTAGATATTTTTGTGGGCATGTTTTTGGATGTCCCAGATAAAGATGGACTATATCACAAACATTTAATATGTATGAAAGACGTAGAACAGGATTTTCAGAAGTATTTCATTTTACCTTGCGATTATCTCTTGCAGTGGATTCAGACTAAAGCAGATAAAAGATATAAGAGAAGTATGTGGTGTGTTTTAAAATCACAGTCTAGTTACAACTCAGGAATTTGGGTAGACAACGTGACCGCAAGTCAACAGAATCAGGAACTTTTGTTCATTCCAACAAATGAAATATCTGATACAATCTATTACGTTTCTGAAGACAACAATAATAATCAACGGCTCATTGTAGACATTCCAAACTATTCGATTGAGAATTGGACACCTAATACATGGGTGGTAAGTAAGGTTGAACGAGTTAATGTCCGAGGAAGGACAAAACTTACTCTATATCAGAAACCATTCAATAGCAATACTGATTACATCGAGAAAGATGAAAATGGTATTATCACAGGTCTTTGGGCTAACTATTTTGGTGGTACTGCCCCAACAGATCCATCTACTCCAATCACTCCCCCATCTTCCATTACAGCAAGAATTTCAGCATCTACTTCAACTATTAAAGTTGGTGGCAGCTACAAAAATCTCACAGTAAATCTATTTAATGATTCCAATGAAGATATTACAACTGAATATGCTGATGCAACCTTTACATGGACTTGTTCTATTGATAATGAAGATTGGACTGATAAAGTTACATGGCGAGCTGGCACAGAGTACAACCAAAAGAAAGTAAAGTTTCCTAATAATAATTCTGTTATCGGCAAAATACTGTCTGTTAAGTGTGAAATTATTAAGGATAACTTGCCAATTGAATCTGAAATTTTGCCGTTAGAATTAACCGAATAGGAGGTGTTTTATGGCAGAAAAATTAATTACAAAGAATGATTTGTTAAATAAACTTCGTGCATATAGAACTACTCCTGATGATGATAACATTGTATACAAGCAAAAAATCAAGAATGCTTTATTGTCAAATCCATGTTTATTATACGCATTAAATGAAAAAGAACTTGAATCTGAATTGTTCGATAAAAATGGGAATATAAATTGGGAGTGGAATGAAGAAACAAAAGAGTATGAACCTTTAGGCGAATGGGATAGATTCTTTGGTGAAAATTCCAATATTCGCCCTTCTTTATTTATTCCAGATACGCAAACAGAAGTTAAGCATTATCTTTGTTATCAAGTAGGGTTTGATGAATTGCCGCGATATTCCCCAATGCACAAGTATACTGAAATTACTTTCACAATATTTGTGCATGGATCAGATAGGGTAGACAAACTTACTGGTTTACAACGTCACGATTTAATTGCCTCTATTATAAGAGAACGATTTAATTGGTCAAGTATATTTGGTCTACAAACAAAGCTAGTCTCCTCAAAGGAATCAATGATTGATAGTAATTATGTTGTAAGGACATTAGTATTTCAAATTTATGATTCTAATAGCATAGTTTGTACACCTTATAAAGAAGATTCTTATATAAGGAATAATGATTATTGGCAGTAGAAAAAGAAGAATATTTTGAGAATGACGAATTAAAAATTTACAGAGGAGAAGATTTTGTTGTTTCAAAATATATAAAAATACATCAACCAACATTGGGGGAAATATGCGATTATGGAGAACAGAGTTATTGGTCTATGTTGTATAACTTTACTGCTACACCTCAATCTATGAAAGCGCAATTATGGTATAGCTTTAATCAATTTGATTACACGACAATAACCCCATATCAATTATTTTATTCATTATTATTTAAGTTATTCCCAAAAGATAGAACAAAGATTTTATTTGGTGATTTAGACTTTTCTAAATTTACTCTTAAAAAAAGGAAAGATAATTCTATTGTGCTATGCCAAATAATTAATAAGGAATTAGTTTTGTTTGATGAATATACTTACGGATTAATTATTGATTATTTATGTAGATCTCATTTTATTGAGCGTGATTTGCAAATTCCCGCGAATGATTCTACGAAAATGATACTTATTGAAGATGCAAAAGAAGAATTAGATAGAAATAGAAGTAAAGAATATCATTCTAAACTTAAGAACCTTATTTCTGCAATGGTCAATAGCGAGGGTTTTAAATATAATCACTCTCAAGTTTGGGATATGAAAATTAATGCATTCATGGATTCTGTAAAAAGGATTTCTAAAATAAAAAATTCAGATTTATTACTTCAATCTGGATACTCTGGTTACGGAGTTAATTTAAAAGAAGTAGACAAAAATCAATTAGATTGGATAGGAGAACTCGATTAATCGAGTTCTTTTTTATTTGCCAAAAAATCAAATAAAAGGAGGAAAAACAAATGGCTTTTAATCCAAATGAATTAATTCTTGAAAGAATTAGATCCGTAGAAGAATATGATCCTGCAACAATGGAACTTACTGGTAGATATACACAGGTCGAAGATCCATCTCTTAAAACAAGTGCTGATAGTACTGATGTTACAGATGCCATGGGTACACCGATTCAAACATTTTATACTGCTCAGAAGGCTACATTTGAGTTTACTAACTCACTCTTCTCTCTTGACCTTGCTGCATCTCAGTTTGGTTCAACAAAGACTGTTGCAAGTTCAACAAGTAAAATTAAGATGCCTGTGTCTGAAGTAATTTCAATTGGTGCAGGTGCTACAGTTGAACTTAAATACGTTCCAGTTGGTACAAAGGGCGCAGAAGTTAAATACGTGAAAGTTATCAATGATAATAATACCTTCGGTGATACTTATGTGGTTTCTGCTACAAAGGGCGATGGTAAGTTCACGATTGATGCACAGAATAGAACGATTACCCTTCCAGAAGGGACAACAGGTCGTGTATTTGTAAACTACGAAAAGGAAACAACTACTGCGGTTCAAGTTGTTAAGAGAACTGATGGTGTACCTGAAGTTAAAACGCTTCTTATTCATGCAATCTTCCACGATCCATGTAATAAAAACTTAGTATATGCAGGTATTATCCGTTGTCCAAGAGCGCAGATTGATCCATCAAGTGTAGAACTCTCTCTTAAATCTGATGGTAAACATCCAGCCTCATACGTTTTAAACAAAGAATATTGCGGTGCAGATGGCAACTTATTTGATATTTTAGTATCTGAAGATTAATTTAATATAAAACCCCTGTTACCAAGCGGGGTTTTTATTCTTAGGAGGAACAATATATGGCATTAGAAAACAATGCAGTTTGTGCGATTTGTGGAAAACCGTACAGAGTTTGTCATACTTGTCAAAATATTAAATCTTTCTTGCCGTGGCGTACAATTACGGACACTCTTCCGCATTACATAATTTATCTTGCGATTTACAATTACAATTTAACAAAAGATAAAGTAAAAGCAAAAGCAGAACTGTCGGAATGTGATTTGACAGAGTTAAATAATTTCGACAAAGATGTTAAAAAAATTATAGAGGAAATTATGGCAGAGGATAAAATTGCTGAAACAAGTAAAACAAAACCCCAATCCACAAAAACAAATAAAGTGGTAGAAAATAATGATAATGAATAGTAAGTTTGTAAAATTGTAGGCTATACCGTTTACTATTCAGTATTCAGTATAGCCTATTTTTTACGCTTACGTGATAGACAAGAATGGAGTGAATGGAAATTAAAGAATATAGTGATGTATTCAATTGGGAATATGAAACAGAAGATGTAAGATTTATTCCAAATATGGCTCAAAATTATATGTATTTAAACTCGTCTTTATCAAAAGGGCAACTTGTAGATATTATTCCGGGTCAGAATAGACGCGTTGTTTTTGTTTGGAAGAAATCTAAGGAAATGAACGAGTTATATAAATTATGGTGCAATTGTACTTATAAGGAGGATTAAAATTATGATGGATTTAACATTTTTAACAAATTATGCTGTACCGATTATTGTTGGTATCTGCTTATGTGTTGGCTATGTATTAAAAAATATTGTTACAACGGATGTAGTTAATAAGTATATTCCACTTATTATGGCAGTGCTTGGTGTTACATTAAACACATGGATGAATATGAGCTTTACACCTGAAATATTACTTGGCGGTATGGTAAGTGGTCTCGCTTCTACCGGCTTGTATGAGACCTTTAAGAATTTTTTAAAGAAGTAAAGAAGGGATGGTATGTATGAGTGCAGGAGATACAGAATTTAGCGCAAATTAATTATGTGCTTGTTATACTTGGTTTATTCGCAATTTTGTTTGCTGCTAAGGAAATTCTTGAAATATTCGGTTATTTTAAAAAGAAATTTCGATTAAAGACAGGCATTGACGAAGATAGAGAAACTGTTGAAAATCGTATTAAAACGCTTGAAAAACATGATAATTGGCAGTACCAAGAAATTCAAAAAATATCCAGAGGCATTGATGATATTAAAGACAATCTTGTACAAAAAGAGATATCTGATATTCGATGGGAGCTTCTTAATTTTTGTTCTGCTCTTACAGGTGGGCAGGATTATAATAGAGAAGCTTTTGAACATATTTTTCGCACTTATGAAGACTATGAAAAAATACTTACCGAAAATCATATGAGTAATGGGTATATTGTGGAGTCAATGAAGGTTGTTAGAGAAATATATCATAATAAACTTGTTAATGGCGATTTCAAATAATTTACTCGTAATCTTTATTATATCACATATTTCATAAACCAATGTTTATTAATTTTCGCCTATTATATGTATAACAAAATTTTTCTTGCGGATAATTATAGTATGAATAATAAAGTTGGCGAATATAGGTATAAACAGAATATGACATTAAAGGAATTATCTCAGAGAAGTGGCATCTCTGCGACTACTCTATCCAAAATTGAAAATGATCAAACTAATGACATTTTACTTAGCAACGCCATTATCTTATCTCATATACTAAAAGTTGATTTGTATGAATTATTTTGTATAAACAGATAGGAGGAATTTAACATGAGGAACATGAAAATGTACTTTAATCTAATTTGCGAGGAACTTGGGATAACAGGAGGTAAAATTATCCATATTGATAAAAATGTTGGAAATATGGAAGAAGTACACAAAATTGTTTGTGAACACATTGAAGAACATCCAAATGCCAAATGGGAACTTTATCCAATGATTATCAATAAATAAAACCAATACATACAACAATTGAATATAAGAACTATAAAAAGAGCGGTTTCTTCTGAAGCTGCTCTTTTTATATTGGAGGAATAATGGGAAATATTTTAAAACTTACTTCTCCTCTCCCGCCTTCGGTCAATCATTACACTTCAGTCAGAACTATAATGAAAAATGGTAGACCTATGGCTATGGTATATGAAACGAAGGAAGCAAAAGATTATAAAAAGAAATTTAAGAAAATAATTGAAGAACAAGTTAAATTACAAAATTGGGATTTGGAAGTAAACAGTACACAGCATTTCAATATAGATGCTGTTTTTTATTTTGACAGAATTGACAAGGATTGTGCGAACTATGAAAAGTGTTTAGATGACACTATTACCGAAACACAATTAATTTGGAAAGATGACAATGTGGCTTTATTTAGACCACAGAGAATTTATTATGATTCAGAGAATCCTAGAATTGAATTGACTATCTATCCTGTTGACTACATTGGAGTTTTTGACAATGCTTCACAGTTTGATGAATTTAAGTCTTACTGCATCGGATGTAAAAGATACAAACGAAATTGTAGTCTATTAAAAAAAGCAATTGAAGGTCGAATTCAGAGTGAAATAAATAATGGAGAATGCAATAAATTCTCACCAATAAATGATTAAAAGGAGAAAAAAAGGAATATGAAAATTTTAGAATTTGTAGAGAGATACAATAACATGGCAAACCAGCAGTTAAAAGACAGATTTGTTAAAGAGAAAATCAAAATCACCCCATACATTTCAATCATCAAGAAAGATGCTTATGCACAGTTGATTGTAGATAAGACAACATTTGAGCAGGAATCTTATGATGATAACGGAGTAACAAAATATCGTAAAACAGATAAGATTAGAGTAAATTCTGTTGCTCAGTATGTACAGTTTTGTCGTGCCGTTATTGAATTATATACCGATCTTGAGATTGATGAGGATGATAAAGGCTTTATTAATGGATATGATGCACTCAAATCATCTGGCTTACTTGATATTTTAATGGTTGGCTCTGATAAAGCTGATCCGCTTATTCCTATGAGTGAGTTAAGTGAGTTTAAGACCATTTTAACAATGAAACAGTCAGATACTCAGTTTAATGAGACAACTACTCAGGCGTTTATTAGCAAGCAAATTGAAAGAATTTCTGATTTGGCAGATGCTACTCTTACACCACTTGTCAAAGTTATAAGTAAAAAGCTTGATGAGATTCCGAAAGAAGATTTAGATAAGGTTGTTGAGTTTGCTAAGAGGGGCAATTTCAAAGAGGTCTAAGTAAATTCAAATTTCTTTGGAGGATTTATATGATTGAAGGAATAATTTATGGACTTATTGGTGCATGGTTTCTCAGTCTATTTGGAGTTGATAATATCTTTGTAGAAGCGTTGCAGTCGTTTGTGAATTTCACATTAACAACAAGTCATTATTATTTCGTATTTGGATTTGTAGGGTTAATATACGGAATTATACATAATTATTAAATATTAGGCTCTATACGTGTCAAAGCGTATAGGGCTTTTCTTATGGAGAGTGGTTACTACTGCTCTCCTATTTTAGTTTTAGTGTAAAAATAGTGAAATTTTTGGAGGTGAG
>ERZ772937.675-NODE-675-length-27928-cov-22.028666_pt1 | contig 27928 bp, 29 predicted proteins | sample MGYA00512113_ERZ772937 | MGnify/ENA primary metagenome ERZ772937 (study PRJEB29015, sample SAMEA2737649) | human gut metagenome | biome: human gut; feature: human-associated habitat; material: faeces | place: China | collected 2012 ... | reverse complement strand
TGGACAGACCTACATAGCCTGTGCCGGCTACGGCGATAGTATAGTTTTTCATATTAATAATTAATATTATTGAGCATTATTATGTGGGAACCATTTCTTTAAAGTCTCTTCAATAAGAGGCTGCGCATTTCCTTTCTTTAGTTGCTTAAATTTAAAGGTATATGCTTCTTGTATTTTCGCTGGTAAATCATGTTCATCAAATACACCAATAACACAACCTAAATCATCAAGTTTACGGATAAGCTGGAACTGGTCATGAATATGCTCCGTTTTGTCATATCGTGGCATTACGACAATTTTTTTCTTTTTTTCCATAGCTTCCGATATTGCTCCCCATCCACCTTGCAGAATTAAAATGTCAGCCTGATTTATATAGTTCTGCATCTCATCTTTCGTACAGAAGTTAAAAACTTTGCTGATATTTTTATAATTGAAATCAGTATATCCTGTTTGGACAATAATTTCTTCATTTGTAGTTGCTGCCCATTCATCCACAGCTTTAGCCATTCTATAAAATGGCATATCCATAGTACCTAAACTTACAAAAATCATAAGACACCAATACAAGTTGCGTTAGGAAATATTTGTTTCATGTCTTCCCATTGAACGAGAAATAAATCTGCATATTTTTCTATCCAAATAGGAGTTTTGGATGCATGCGTAACATCAGCTGCTGAATTGATAAAAATAATTTTTGTCTTTAATAGTTTTTTAGCAAAGAATACAGTGGGAACTGCTACACCTGCTCCTGTAGTAATAATCACATCCGGGCGTTTGATTAACACCCAAAATATTGCCTGAAGGCAATTTATGATAAGTGTCCACTTCTTTTGAGGTTGGAAATTTGTAAGAAAAACATGTTCCTTGTTTTTTAAAAATGCTTTTGTTGAAGTGGTTTTAAGAGTAAGCCAATAACAATGCCATCGATTAGGAATATTACCAATAGCTAGTTGTAATTCTCTTAAATGTCCACCAGCAGAACATGCAAGGCAAATTGTGGTTTCTTTTTTCATTGTTGTAGTTTTCTTATTTTTATAGTCTTAGCGGGATTTCCTCCCACTATATGATAATCATCTACATTTTTATATACAGATGCCGTTGCTCCAACAACTGCTGCTTTTCCTATGCATACTCCTAGCCCAATAAATGCTTTTGCTCCAATCCAAGTTTTTTCCTTTATCCAAATAGGGGCAATAATTAGAGAATCATTAGCTGTATTGAGCATATTGACATCGTGAGATGCAGTACATAAATAGCTATATTGTGATACAACTACATCGTTCTCTAAGATTACTTTATCCTGATTATAACAAATAACCTCAGGTCCTAAGCATGCTCGGTGTCCCATTTGTAGATTCCATGGTGCCCATATTTTTACGGAGGAATATACCTCTGCATCCCATTCTATCTTGGCTCCAAATATTTTCAGAATTGCAATCCGCCATTTGCGGAATATTTTTGTAATAAACGGTTTGAAGAATAAAGTACAAATAATATTCCACCAAGCTCTTTTTATTTTTGTGGTCATTGTTACATGTCCTGGTGTATGCTTTTCCAAATTCATTGCTTAATGACTTTTTGGTATAATGTTATCATATCCTCGGCCATTTTCTTGGCAGAGTATTTTCTTTCTATTAATTCTCTTCCGTTCTTTCCCATTTGTTCTAACTCTTCTTCTGTACATGTTAAGAATGATTTCAAAGCATTTATAGTTGGTTCACGTCCTATTTCTGTCCACCAACCACAATGTTTTGTTTCTAGTTCTTGCCATGGTGTACCTTTAGTGGTTATCACAGGAGTACCCGAGGCTAGTGCTTCTGCTACCACAATTCCAAAGTTTTCTGAAAAAGTGGGTAGTATAAAAAGATCTGCTTGTTGGAATAATTCCCATTTCTTTTCTCCATACACGCCTCCACAAAAAGAAATTAAATTGTTGATGCCTAATGATTCGGCTTTTTCTTTCAAAGTCTGAATATAATTTATTTCTCCTTCTCCTGCGATGTAAATTGTGTATCCTTCGAGCTGTTCTTTTAATTCAGCAATTGCATCTAATAAAAATTCAATTCCTTTTTTGACATGGATTCGGGAAAGAAATAGGATTGTTTTAGTTCTTTTCCAAGTGGATTTGATTTTGATACTATTTACATCTATGCCATTGGCTATTACTTCAATCTTTTTATTATACTTTAATTTCAAAAGATTGTTTTTTTCACTTTCTGCTGTGGCATGAAGGTAATCTGCATTTTTAATAGCAGAACGCTGGTAGAGGAGAAGGGCAGGCATTTTTTTTGTCCAATAATGTCTTGCAATAATCCATGGTTCCAGCATGCCGTGTGGAGTAAGCACTACTTTATATCCTAAAGATTGTGCCCATTTTTGTGTGAGTGCACTACATGGAAGCCAGCAACAGTTTATATGGATTATATCAGGATGAATTTTATTTAATAATAAAATCCATTCTTTTTTCATTTCAAAGTAAGCAGTGGTATTACATGGAATGTAATGGATTATAGCATTTTTTATTAGTAATGGATTTTCTGACTGGGATGTTACAATATGTAGTTCGCAAAGCATGCCTAGTTCTTTAGAAAGAAGTTGCATATAAGCTCCAACTCCTCCTGAAGTTCTGTCTATACTTGGGATAAAATGAATTACTTTCATATAAATTAGATTAATTTCGTGAGATAGGTTGATATTTTCCTGCTAGAATTGGAAAATAGCTGTTGACAAATTTTATTAATCCATATAATAAGATTATCATCACCGCAAAACGCAATGGAATATCAACAAGTTTGTCTAATGTCATAATGTCAGTAACTAACTTTAATGAGTTATAAATAATTTGGTGAAATGCTACAATGATAATTGTATTTTTTCCGACAAATAGAAAAAAGTTTTTCAATTGAGATAAGGATAGTTGACTGATAATAACTGATATAATAATACAGCTGGTAATACCTAGAGTCGCAGGAATAATTCTAAAATATCCACTAACTCCATAATTTAATATTAATATTGATAGACCTATTGATAATAGCAGAGATAAAATGCCATATCTAAACTTCTGATAAAAGGATTTTAATAGAAATTTACATGAATTTCCTATTGTATAATATATAATTGGCATACTAGGTAGTAAATAACTAATAGAATCATTGCTAGTTAATCCTAATTCTTCATGATTTAACCCTCTGAGTTGATCTATAATTATGACTAATAGAAATGTAAAAATAATTCTTATTGGAGTTTTTTTGTTTATTTTCCAAATAATAAAATGCCAAACTTCTGTGATTAGTAATACTCGTAAGAAATATAATGCTAAACAACCTGTAATAAGATTAGAGAATGATTGTGCAGGTATGTAGTGGACTTTTGATAGTGATATATAAATATATACTATTAAGTTTAGTATCAAGAATGGTAATATTAACGTCCAAAATCTTCTTTTTAGAAATGTTGCTAGGCTATTGTATTTATCATTTTTGAATGTCAGACCAGACAAAAAATAAAATAAAGGCATATGGAATGAATAGATATAATCATAAATCGCTGGAGATATTTGTCCTATTCCTGTATGCCCAATTACAACTAAAATAATTCCTACTCCTTTACATATATCTATCCATTCAATTCTGTTATCTTTTGTCATATTTTTATTTTTTTCTAGTATCCCAATCTTGAATAAATTGTTTGATAGAATTATCAATAACTGTTTTAGGATTATATGTATTTTCGGCAATTTCTTTTGAGATCTTTTTTGCCGAATCTCTCCATTCTTTAGGTTTAGCTATTATTGTTTCAATCTTTTGTATCGCTTCATCAGGTTTGTTGTAGTCAAACACAAAACCATTGAGTCCTGGTTTAATAACTTCAGGATAGTTTCCCACATGAGTAGAAACCAATAATGGCAATCCACACCATAAAGCTTCAATGCAGGTTAAAGGGTTGGGATCGGAAAGCGATGGCATAAGAAAAATATCAGCAGCTTTATATAAATTTATCATTTCGGATTGTACTTTGTAGCCAAGGAATCGACAATCAAGAGCTAATTTTTTAGCTTTTTCTTTTAAGCTATTTTCCATATCTCCATCTCCAGGAATTAGGATTGTGCATTTATTTTTGTTAGAAGCTTTATAAAGAAGATCCATAAAGGTATGAATCCCTTTTACAAATGTTAGTCTTGCAGGGCAAATAAATACAATTTTGTCATTTGTTATTTGTAGTGATTGCTTAATTTCATATCTTTTTTCTTCTGATACTTTAGAAACTGTTTCATATAGAGAATTGTCTATTAGATTTGGCATAAAATAGAATTTTGCATCTTGTGCAGCATAGTCTTTTACAAAATCTAATGACATTTTACCTCCATACCAAAATCCGTCTATACGTTTAAATATCACTTTCCTTATTAATTCCCTTATTTTAAGAGATAAGTTATTATAAGTTCTTATAGAATTTTTATGGGACTCATTCCAATAGATTATAGGACAATGTAGTGTGTTTTTTCTAAATATAGCAATCCAGTTCGATAAGAACATATAGCTTCCGGCCATTAATAATATATCTGGAGATAGATTTTTAATATAATCTAAGGTTTGAGGATTATAATGTGTCATAATACCAAAAACATTGAATGTTTTTCCTTTCATTAATGTTGTAAAAGTAGAAGAATATTCATTATAGTACCAATTTCTTTCCGGTTCAGTTTCTGCCATACATAAAACATGGAATTTGATACCATATTTTTGACAGGCATTGAAATATTGTGAATAGAATGTAGCGCGATATGGCGTTAAAATATTTGTTATTAAAACTATTGATTTCATGTGGAATATATATTTATTGTTTTATGTAATGTTTAGGTTCGTATTCTTTTTTATAATAATATGGAACTGCATACAGATATCCTAATAAACTCCAAAATAGGATGCATAAATAGTAACCTGAAGTTAAAATATATCCCTCAAAGCAGGAATGTAAACAAATGAATAAAAAAGTTGCTGAAAATAGATGTAATCTTTTATACTTTCTTATATACGAAAAAGATCTTCTGAGTTGAATCATTATAATTATCAATGTCGTGAAGCCTAATATCCCTGTTTGGAAAAGCACAGATAACCACCCAGACCCACTTTCTAGTCTTCCTATGACTTTTTTGTCATAATAATAGGCTGTAGCAAAGCCGGAACCAACTATTGGGGATTCTTTTAAATGTTTAAATCCTCCTTGGAAATGTTCGCTTCTTGATTTAAATGTATTTCCTTCAGCATATTCAATTTTTGCTTGTATTCGAGTCGAGGATTTTATGTAATATGGGTATGCTATGGATAGCAAAGATACGCTTATTATGATGTAAAGAAGCAATTTCCTTAGATTTTTTGATTCAATGAATAGAATATAAATCATTGAAATTGACGATGCTATTAATGCAGTTCGTGACGCTGCTACTACGGATAAGAATATTGAAGCTAAAAGAACAATAATGTAAAATAGTTTATATACAACTTTATTTGTATTAAGAATTAGCCACATTAAAGTTGTATTTGCAATTCCAATAGCAGCGGCTAGCCACATAGAATGAGGAAAAAATGCTGAAAAGTCCCAACTGACATCTCCATCTTCTCTTGACATCATGTTAATTCCAGCATAATAACAATATAATGATGCTATTGTTAAAATAGGAAATACCATTAATGAACTGAAAATAAATTTCTCTCTGAATAACATTATCTTTCTAGATATTGTTATTGGAGTCATGAATAAAATGATGCATGCAAAGAGAAATAGTCGATAGTCAAAAACCAAATTTATGGTTGATGACAAAAGACACATTCCATAAAAAACTAGGAACATATACCCTTTATTAGAGGGTTTATTATACTTAATTGCAAAGAATATTAAAAGAGCTATTCCAACCATATAAAAACTCATTCGGTTAGGAATGAACATTATAGCATTAGATATTAAACAAAATGCTAGAAAATAATACAATATCTCTTTTTTTACTATGTATATTAGTGATGTCATATCATTGTAATAAGGAAGAATAGTTTGTTCCTTCTGTTAGAGTCTTTTGTAGGCTTCTTATATTCTTACAGAATGTTTGATATTGTTCTGATGTTGTTTGGTTTATTATGTCGGCTATCTCAGATAATGAGTTTATAGTTATGCCTATTTGTTTTTCTTTAACAAATATCGCCATAGCAGAGTCCTTCCATACAATTAAGGGTAAGCCAGCGAGAATATATAAAGAAAATTTATGAGGAGCAATAATTTTAAGATACGTACCCCAGTTCCCATTGCAAGTTTTAGTACTATCCCCATCCCAAACTAATCCCCAGCTTCCTTCTAAATTTTTGATATTATTTGGGTAAAATATACCTTTATAAACGATTTTATTACCGACTTCAATATTCTTATCTTTAAGAGCCCCATAAAGGTATAAGTCTAAATCCTTGTTCTCATGTATAAAGTCTTTCATAAAAAGGCTTTTATCTATGTTGCCAGCAAAACAAACATTCTTACTAAGGAAACGAGGCTGGGAATCAGGTTCTGCAATATAAGGAAAGCATCCAATAACCTTATATTGAATATTTTTATTTTTTAGAGTATGTTGTAGATAGTCCTTCATATTATTGGAATGGACAATTATTTCATTAAATCTAGATAGAACATTATTCTCTGTTGTCGATAATTGTCCATTAACTCTAATAGAATTTATATCGTGTATGATAGTTTGTAGATAAAATTTTCTCCACAGAGGAAGGAGAATCTTTAATAATTGAGGATTAATACAAGGATATTGAATCAATAAGTGAGATTTTGAGGGATAAATAAAAATTAGTTGTATAAGTTTGATAATTATAATTAGTTGTGTAAATATTTTAAAGCTATAATCAGGAACTGATATAAGATGTTCAGTATATCCACATTTTAATGTTATTTCAAGGATATCATGAGGAGCTTTAAAAGATGCGCCTCCTCCCATTGATTGACCTTTGGTCCTATCAATAATGTTAATACTAATAATTATTTTCTTCATTAGATTGTTAATTTTAGCACTTTTTCTATTATTGGAGCCATGTCATAATATTTATATTCTGCCAATCGTCCACCAAAAATTACATTTTCTTCTTTGTCTGCAAGCTCTTTATATTGAGAGTACAGTAAACTATTCTTTTGATCATTAACTGGATAATAAGGCTCCATACCATCTTTCCATTCGGTTGAATATTCTTTTGAGATAATAGTTTTCTTACATTTATCAATTTCTTCACCAAACATCTCAAAGTGTTTGTGCTCAATAATTCTTGTATATGGTATTTCTTTTTCTGTATAATTTATAACTGCATTTCCTTGGTAGTTGCTACACTCATGAACTTCTTCTTTAAATCTTACAGTTCTGTATTCTAATTTGCCGAAACGATAATCATAATATTCGTCGATTTTGCCGGTAAAGACAATTTTTTCAGCTATATTTTCCCAATAACTTCTGTTTTCGAAAAAATCCACATTAGTTCTTACTTCTACATCATCAAGTAGTCCATCAATTAATTTGTTATATCCGCCTATAGGTATACCTTGATATTTGTCATTAAAATAGTTGTTGTCATATACGAATCTTACAGGGAGGCGTTTTATAATGAAAGCAGGTAATTCAGTACACTTTCTTCCCCATTGTTTCTCAGTATATCCCTTAATAAGTGTCTCATATATGTCAGTTCCTATTAATGATATAGCTTGTTCTTCAAGATTACGTGGTTCAGTTATACCAGCTTTTTTCATAGCCTCTGTAGCTGCAGCTTTCTGTTCCTCAATCTTTTTTTTCGCTTGTTCTGGAGTTATAACTCCCCACATCTGATAGAATGTGTTCATGTTAAAAGGTAAATTATATAGTTTACCTTTGTAATTTGCAACAGGGGAGTTTGTATATCTATTGAATTCCACAATAGAGTTTACAAAATTCCAAACCTCTTTGTTGGAAGTATGAAATATGTGTGCCCCGTATTTATGAACATTTATTCCTTCAATATTTTCACAATACACGTTACCGCCTATATGATTGCGTTTGTCTATGACTAAACATTTCTTTCCAGCTTTGTTAGCTCTATAAGCGAATGCGCTTCCAAATAATCCAGAACCAACGATAAGATAATCATATTTTTCCATAATCCGATAATAAATTAGTCTTTAATATTCGATAAATGAATATTTTTGTTTCATTGTTAATTCGTGTATTGCAAGTCTATATCGTAGAGGAAGTTTTTTAGCCAATGATATATAGAATGGTACTTTCTTCTTCGGAACCTTTTGATAGGGAGAAGACAATGTATTTAAATAGTTGGCTTTAGCCTCCACATCTTTGATAATGTTTTGAACCGTATTATCAATGGCTTCTAACTTTTTATTTGATTTCCATATTTCGTGTAAAATATTGCCGTACCTATTTAAAATATCCATTTTATCAAGTCCCTCTCTTTGAGTTCCAAATGCAAAGTGGGAAATTAACGCATCGCCATTAAAGCAATTGCATTTTCCTAATTGAGTAGGTTTGATGCAGCTTAAAAATTCTTCATCATCCCCAGGAACAATCCCATTGAACTTGGCCATTTCACTTCCAAACCATAACACACAATTTATGGAGAATCTAGCCATTCCCATTGGATGTTTGCCGACATACAGTTCCTTATATCGGTTTTTTGTGAGATAGTTTTCCATAAACCAATTGTGTAAATCTGCAGCAAACCAACCATCATGACAGATAGTTCGTTCTGTACACATACACATGTAGTATTTATCAAGTTTAATTTTATTGTGAACTTGTAGAAGATAGGTTGATAAAGCATTATTGATGACTAGTGGAGATACTAAGAAGTATTCAGGATTCTCAACCCGGAATTTAACCATTTTCTCAAATAATTCAGGTTCGAACCAGACCACATCATCATCCAGTTTCATGTAGATGGTATCTTTGTCACAACAGTCACGATAAAATGCATTAATACTCGCTATACCATTGACAATACCGTCGGGTTGCCATACAAGATTAACTTTAGGATATTTTTCTGCTAATTGCTTGAAGAACTCGATGTCAACCATGTTATGAGTATTTATCCAAATATCGTACCTATCAACTATGTCAGCCTCAATGATGGGAGGTACTAGATATTGCATATATCTACGTCTTCCTGCTGCTGTATTTACTACTATTTTATAATTCTGGTACATATATTATCTGAGTTTTAAAATTAACTTTCTGAGATAGAACATAACGAGTACGCTATATGCAAAAGGAAAAGCCAATAGGAATTTGCGCCGTCCTAAATATTGTTTGAATTCGTTTAGCAATCCATATTTTTGGATTTCAGATAATAAAACCTTGATGTATTTGAGTCTTTCATTTATCCCTTTGCCAGAATCGATAGCGCATGTTAGGTTGTTGTAATATTCTAATATGGTGTATTCTGTTAGATGTTTATTTTGTGGAAGTGTGAGACTTAAATCTCTGACTTCTTTTGCTACTTTTATAATTATATTGGGTGCAGTATATTTTCCTCCAAGATGTTCTCCTGGGTGATGTACATAGTTATATGAGGCTTTCCCTATGGCAGTTAAGGTATGAATTTTGTTAAGGCAAGATAGAGCAAATAAGTAGTCTTCAAAATAATGAAGGTCTGTTTGGAATCGTATATTCCCGCAAATGCTTCTCTTGAACACTTTATTAATGACAGGGAACATCATATAGTCTTTTTTCATTTCCAGATAGACATCTGATAATGTTTGTGTTGTTAAACATATTTTTTGTGTAGGTATATGACTGTGACTTGTTTCACTTTTTGGAAAGTCTTTATATCCAAAAAAATACATATCTGTCGGATTTTTTGTATATTTCTGATATATTTCTTTATAGATATTTTCATCTAAAAAATCATCCGAATCTATAAACGTGAAATATTCTCCTGTGGCACGTTCTAGTCCAAAGTTCCTAGCTCTACTAACACCTCCATTAGGTAAATGATAGGCTTTAATCCATGGATATTTTGCTGCATACTCATCACAAATTTTACCTGAGGAGTCTTTACTGCCATCATCGATTAATAACAATTCTATTTCGTCTCTCAAATCTTGTTTAATCACACTGTCTATACAGTTTCTTAGATATGGTTCTACATTGTAAATAGGTATAATTACTGAAAGAAACATGCTTTTTGCTTTATTTTTTTATGTTAAATAAATAGGATAGAATCTTGGAACGTTCACTAATCCAACAAAAGATAATTGTAATCACCACGTGGAAGATAGGGGTAAGGGTATTTATCACATAAGAGCTTGAAGTATGCAGAATCATTTCAAATGCTTTATCAATTGGTAAAATACGAAGCATTATTGTATGTAAACTGAATACAACTAGTGAGAGTCGTCCATACCAAGCTAAAAAATCTTTTTTATCTATTCTGCTATTATTACTACATAGTCGATAAAGAAGATAAGTAGCCGATGAGGAAGCTAGAACATTGAATATTATATGTTGTTTAAACGTTCCTAAATCACTATGTGGCATGGAATATATGATACTAACTACACATATTATTTATAAGAATTATAAAAGATACATTGTGATTTAATGGTACTGATATTTTTCCTTTATAGGTTTTAGCTAGATTTCCTAAGGAGAAATAGAACATACATTCAAATCCATTTATAAAACATTGATAATTGATTTGTTCCATTTTGTTTGGAGCAGAGGTGATGCCTATGAATAGTAAATATGATATCAGGACTGAATATAAAACGGGTCTTGAGGTGATATGCGTCATAATTTTGAATAGCAAATTATAAAATAGACGGCACCAAAACATAGCTAATAGAAACCATAGTGGCCCTAATCCGCTATCAGTAGTTCCTGCTTTGATAAATGCATTAATCCAGTACCATACTTTGTCGGGATTTTGTTTCCAAAGGGTCACCAAAAATCCATAAATGATGAGTATAAAGGATATTAGAAAGTATGGAATGAGTAGAGTTCGAAAGTCTCTCTTGAATAATTGTATGATTTCTTTTTCTTTGTAGAAATATCCAGAGACAATAAAAAATAGAGGCATGTGAAATGTGTAAATTATGGGTACAGTCCATCCAATTCCATGAGCTAGATGACCAATGATTACGAGTAAAATAGCTATGCCTTTTATTCTATCGAATGTATTATCTCTAATGCCTGTCATGATTGTATGCTTTTATTTAATCATATAGCTATTAAAAAAGAATCTTTAGATTATTCTTTTTAATTTATTGATAATTCTTTTAGTAAAAGAAACATGTAATATTTTAGATAGAAGATCTTCTACCGGGGTGTCAGCCTTTTTTTTATAAAGAGTAAAGAATTGCTTTCTTTTGTCAGGTTCCTTTACTGATTCTTTATAAGAAGGATTGTGTGCAATAGCTTTTTCAAAGTCCACAACTCCTAATTCTAAATCATTACATTTTATGAAATCATTTCCTTTGTCTGTATGAGTTAATACTAGACTAGTGCCTTTCCTTTCATAAAGATTAGGATAAACATTGTTTACTCCCCAGAAATCCGCCAAAGTAATATCGCTTTGAGCTTTACCATTTTTTGCAGGACAATTATAACATGATGGTCTTATTATAATATTAGCAAGGAATCCATTTATATATATATTTCTGTAAAAGACCTGAGTTTTTAGAGGAGTAGAGTGTTGTCTATTATATATGGAGAAGCTAAAGTTTTCCCATCCTGTATTCTTATCTCTGAATTGAATCTTGATATCTTTGGGTAATAGTGAAAACTTTTTCAGCTCATTATCAATATATTTTTTCCATATACCAGGACTTGGTACACCATGGCAAATTACATCAACTGTAAGTAGTTTATCGTATTTCTTTTTTAAAAATAAGTTTAGCCCCATTATTTGGCAAGATGTTCCTGAATAAAGAACATACCTGTTTTCTTCAAGAAATGTACGACATTGAACATACGTAGTATTTATATCACTTTGAACGTACTTACTACCCATTAGTAAGTGTAAATCTTCTATTTTGTCTACATAGATATGTTGTACTTCTAATGACTCTGTAAATGCTGCTCCAAAAACAACTCCTCCTTTTGCTATTATAGTTTCTGCTAAAGCGGTAAATACTCCACCAGAAGAGCTATTGTTTCTTTTTACTTCATTTTTGTTTTTAGCAGCATACACAGTAATAGGTTTTTGGGCTTCTTTTGAATTCAGAAATGGGCAAACCTTTTCACACAATCCACAGTTTATGCATTGGGATACATCTACATTTGGATAGTAGAAACCTTCCTCATCCTGCAGCATGGTTATGCATTTTTTCGGGCATTTCTGTATACATGCAGAACAACCACAACATTTATGTTTATCCGTTATGTTGATCATATTCTTAGTTGTCTTTACATGAGATGGGTATGCAGGAATTCTAATCCCTGTTGAGCACTAGCGTTTAATGTTTCTTTTAAATTTTTGGGAAGGCTATAATCTTTTCCTGGTATATAATCGGCACTGGAAAAGAGTAAATTCTCTTTTATTTGAAATCTTTTAAATAAAGAATCAAATCTAGCCATTCCTCTGTCTTTATTCCCTATAACGACAAATGGCTTATTAAAAATGATACTAAATACGCATGCATGAAAGCTGTCTGTTATAATAAATTCAGCATCTCTAAAGGATTTAAGCCAATATTCTATAGGTTGTTTTATGAGTCCGTTGATATTATTTTTTACATCCCCATTGGATTCAGTCATTGCAAAAGGAACGAGCTTCTTTTCGTTTGCAATTTGTCTTATAAGACTCTCTTTATCAGGTGTTGAATCTAATATATAACAAAATAAATTTCCCTTACAAGGAGGAGTTTTATAATTATCTATAAGTTTTTCATAATCTTCCTTTTGTAGAAGCATTGTGGGGTCTATTACCCATTGAGCATCTACATTGAGATATTTTTTACATAGATAAACACCAGATTCTTCACGAACGGAAATAGCGTCAAACAACTTGGCAGCTTCCTTACATTTTTCTGTATCTGTTTTACTGTAATCCCAAAAATCTATTCCAAAGCTGGCCGCGTATGATATTCTTTTTATTTGCCAGCTTTTAGCAAAGGCCAAAAAAGCATTATCGATAGGTTGATAATATTTATATCTCCAAATCTGATCACTGCCTACAATGAAAGCATCATATTCATTTTCTTTTATGTCGGAAACTGTTGGATATATTTTGCGATGTAAATATTGCTGCATAAAACGGTCTAAGTGTTGCCTTATGGTAAGCCTTAATCGTTCCATATCTCTTTCAATAAAGATATGACAATTTTTTCTTAGAATATATTTATAAATAACACGTTTACAGATTCTTAATGCCATCTGGAAGAAGAGAATCTGATTTGCTTTATAAGGTTCGTCTATAATTGTTACCTTATGGCCCATTCTTTCAAGAGTATTTTGCAACGCATAACATTGCAAAATTCCTCCATAATTTTCTCGAGGTGGAAGGGTTAATATAGCAATTTTCATTTTGTATACTGCTTTAGTGTTTCCATTACATAATGAGCGGTACCTTTAGGGGACAAATGTTCATTGTAGTATTTTATCCCAGCATCAGACATGCTCTGTAGTTTGTTTTTGTCTTTCAATAATGTAGAAATTATTTCTTCTATGTTATTCCAATTATCTACTTCTATGTAGTATTTATTGTCATAAAAAGTACTTTTTGTTGGTTGAGGTTCTGTTATGACAATGCATCCTTGTCTGAGAGCTTCATACAATCTAAAACATTCTGTATTAAAGAAACCTTTAGGAGATAATATTATTTTGGAATTTGCTAACATCTTGGCATATTCGTTAATATCTAGACCTGATTGAAAAGCTCTTGTGAATCGAATATATGAATTGGGAAATATATTATCAAAATTATAGCAATTGATTCTAAACAGTGTACCTTTGATTTTTAATGATAAATTACGTACTTTCTTATATTGACTTAGGCGTTGTAGAATTGAGATTAGAATTTTTGCTACTTTCCATTTTAAATTGTGAGTTTGATATTGCAATAATGCTCTATAAAAACGAAGTCGATTATCGTTTATGTTACCTGAGTAGAAAATATCGTATTTTCTATCGTCCATTTTTTTTATTGGGAGTAAAGGGGTATTGCTAGGCATACCGAGTGGATAGGGTGCAAGGTTTGTATACTTATCAGTTTGAAAACGTAAGTGTGTTTTAAAAACAAAGAAAAATGCTTTCATGACTTCAGCATCCGGTTCGTTTCCTAATTGATCTCCAGTTTGTATAAGAATTTTTTTTTCGTATTTATCATTTATTGAATTGGGAATAATTCCTTCTGTTGCATGTAGAAAGTAAAATTTGTAGGAATTAAAGTCCTTCATTGAGATTGATAACTCATCAAGTAGTCCTTTTACGTATGCTTGCATATATACCTTTTCCCATGGATAGATTGAAGCTGAGTCATAATATGCATTTGAGTATCCAAATAACATGATAGCGATTACTTAAAATTGTTTTAACTCGATTTTGTTTACAACTGTTGTTTTTTCAGGTATGGTTTTGTTAGAAATAAAAGTGCCAAACCCCACATTAACTTCTTTATTTAATGTAGTTCCTTTAAAAATAACGGCATTTTGTGCGATCCAACAATCGGATTTTATAATTATTGGTTTTGTGACAGGATTTTCAGTCTCGAAACCAAAAAATGGGAAATATTTTTCTGTCATTTCTCTTCTAGTTTGAGCTTCATAGGTATTATGGGTATTTGTATCCCATATCATTACATTATATGATATTTGATTATAATTGCCGATACTTATATATTCGTCTGCCCTTAGCCAACTTCCTTCATTTATGTTATTATAATTACCAATTTCTATTTTTGCATTAAATCGAATCCAAAATCTGTTCATAAATCTATTGTGGTGGCCAATGATCAATGAACCATTGAAAGTTGTTAACATGGGAGTTCTACTCATTTGTTTAAAAATATTATATTCCCCACATTTAAAGGAACCATAGCATTGTAGATTTACATTTTCAAAAGAGGAATTTGCTCCAATTATGGATTCATTAAGCCCGTTATTACTATAGAATGCTAATGTAGAATTTTTTATTTCACAGTTATCAGAAATCGTTACATTGTTATGATGCTTCACTACAATTTTAGCCTTTTGAATTTTACAGTTTTTCCCGATAGTCAATCTTGATCCTTCTTCTACTATCACAATAGAACCTTTCAATAAATATTTCAACTTTACTGAGACTATTTTCTTTATTATAGACATATTCTATGTTTTGAATTTCAATAATTAATTGTTTCGCTTTATTTTTCTCTTGATATAGTGCATCACTTTAGTTCTTGTATCTTTATCTAATCCACAAGTAAAAATGGTAATTAATACACATGATATGGATGAACATAGAATGATGATAAAACCTTTGATTGTATTTTCGTTTGTATAATTATAAATAATATAAGGAATAGGGAGAGAAATAACAGCAATGGTAAAACATTTATATATTACTCCGTATATCTCTTTATATGTATAGCCTACGACTTTAACAAGTATGATAGGGTCAATGATGATTGCTATTAATATATTGACTATTAGGCTGGCCCAAGATAATACTATCGGGTCATATCCTAATTTAAACAAAATGTATACAACAGGAAACATTAAAATTTTAGTCATAGATGAGGTTAAAACAAATTCTTTTAATCTTCCTTTTGCATAGATAGCTGTGTAAAAACAACTTACAATTGTGGAAAACAGGTTTTCAATTAATACAACTTTTGCAAAAAGTAGTGTATAATCAGGAACTTCCTTCAGCCATAAATTTAAAACCGGATTTATTAATAAATAAAGTGGTAGACTAATTAAAAGTACAAGGTAAAATGAAAATTTAGTAGAAGTTAATAACAAATTATGTGAACGTTCAATGTCACCCGCTGCAAAACTTTTTACGATTTGAGGATTAATTGCTTGTCTGAAACTTTGGACAAATCTTGTTGCCTGACCGCTTACAGTAAGGGATATAGAACGTGCGGCAACTATTGCAGGTGAAAAGAACATATTAGTTAATATAACCATTCCTTGTCCGCTAAATACAGTCCCAAAAGTAGAAATTACATTCCATAATGAATAGCTTGCTATTTGCTTAAAAATGTCTTTGTCAAAAATTAGTTTGAATTTTGATTCCTCAAAATGCCTTATACAATATATACGAGTAATACTCATTGAGATTAAACTGACCACCATAAGTAAGAATCCATATAATATCAGGCTATCTATAAATGTGACTAATGGTAAGACTAATACAATCACTAGTTTTGCTAAAGAATCAAATATTGTGATACCTGCAAAAACGCCCATTTTCTCTCTTGAGGTAATGATGGAAGTATATGGAACTTGAGTTATATTAAATACAGCTGTTATAATTGAGAATTGAAGGACAAAAAAAGCCGCATATAACCGACTATCTGGTATTACTAATTTATTGTAAAGAAACCATAACCCGATACTTTCAGCTAATAGGATGATAGTGATTGCTACTCCTATTTGGATATACATGGCAGTGCAAAAGGTTCGATGTAATTTGATGTTATCACCTCTTCCCATTTCAAAGGTTAAAAATCTCATTACACCGTTTACCATAAAGCCGTTTACCATATCTAAAAATCCAACAATACCACCAACAGCCTGATAAATACCATAATTTTCTACTCCTAGATTTATTAATACAATACGAGATGTATATAATGAAACTCCCATCATTAACAACATTCGTATATAAAGGTATATTGTGTTTTTAGCTATAGTCTTATTGTTAGTTGTGTCATTCTTCATAAGAAATATTAAATATTAAATCTTTTCCCAATTGTTGTTTCGCCATTGTCATAATAGAATAGACTTTGTATAATGTGAAAGTCGTCGTCAGATTTGGGGCGTAATCCTTTTTCAAGTAGGAATAATGGTACTTCTCCTTTTAAAGATGCCCATCGGCTAAAGGTACTAAGCGGGCCTATTATTCTGTCACAATGGGATAATGCTTCTAAGTCAAATGCTGCAGAATTATTCGTTCCAGTTATATAAGGAATATGAGAGAATATGGATGTATTTATTGTTGCATTTGAGGAAAAATAAAAAATCACTTTCTTATTTTTATATAGATCTGAAAGGTATTGTAATAATTCTGCATATTCTTCTTGTGAAAAATAATATTGACCTCCTCTCCAGGTTTTATAATCTCCTTGCCTTATATGTACTCCAATAATGAAATAGCCTCGATTATGATATGTTGATATTAATTTTTCAACTTCATTTTGTATCTCTTTAGATGGTTGAAATAAGGACATAACGTCATTCTTTATTTGTGGATAATATTTATGTGAACCACAATAATCCCAGCCTTTAACGAATCCTAGCTTTTTTCCTATCTTGCTGTTGAAAAATTTAAAAGAAATCCTGTTGTAAGCTAATTTGTAATAAACGCCTTTTTTTTGGCATGCTTGTTCAAAAAAAGGAAATTTTATTATCTTATTATTTAAAAGGGTTGGATAATCTTTAAAACTTTTGTCTGGAAATAAAACATATACTTTTTTACCTTTTAGCATTGCTTCTCCTGCTAAATCAAGAAATGACCAGAATCTATTACATGTTTGTCCTGGTATGTCGAATATAAATTTCATGTAAATTAATAGTATTTGTTACTGGTTTTATTATTTAATGTTATCCAGTCGTTTAAGTTCTGCTAAAATTTCATTTAGATTTTCATCCTTCGTCATTTCATTTTCTCCTAAATACTGGATTTCGAAAACGATACGATTGTCTGGGGTTAGAGTAGGCAATAGGATATGGATACAATCGCGAACATTTGTTTCAATGGCCTGCAATTCAATAGAAGAAAACATATCATGTAGTAGTAAACTGAGATGGCTCCAAGTGTATTCTTCTACTTGTTCTATACTTAGCGTACTGACTACAAGCAAAATTTCCCGTAATAACTTCTGTTGAAAAGGACTGTGAATTGCCACAGTTACGTTTTCGTGTAACCAATCCAAACGATAATAGAGGACTCCGCAGTAGTAGGAGATACCTTTTGCCAAAAGTTGGGTTTTATCGTAATAATCCTGTACCTGAAACAGGGTAGTAGTAAGCCCCTTGATCATAAATAGTGTTTAAAGCAAATCGTTATAAAGTGAACGAATCTTTTTTCTTCCAGTACTTTCTGGTTTTGATAAATGGCTTTTCTCAGTTTTTCCAGCAGGCTGAAAATCTGTTCCGGATCATAGGAAAGTTTGACATTATAGGAAGCAAAACATTCATGCAGGTCATACAGACTCAGATTATAGGCAAAATCGGTATCTGATTTTCCTCTTTCTGTGATTTCGAAAATGACAGACCCGCTTTTCAACAGGAGACGGTAGTTGTTTTTTTCAGACTTTCCCATGAAGTTTTTGTTCCTTGTGAATTGTCTATAAGTCTTTCCAGAAATTCCTGTATTGTTGATTTATTTTCCATATATATACTTCAAAATGATCTGATCCCAGAGTCCCTGCAAAAACTGTATTTTTATAATGCCGGAGGGTTATTTTTCTTTTTCATAGCCGTAGCCGTAACCATAGCCATATTTCTTCCCATAGCCGTATTTCCCATATTTGCCATACTTTCCGTAACCATAGTAAGAACCATTCTCACGCTGGTTCATATCAATACCATTGAGCAATATGCAGGGGTGGGGCAGTTTGCCTTCTTCCTTCAGGGTATTGATCAGCTTGAATTCGCTCTTGGATGTATAGCCGGATCGGCAGACATAGACACTCAGATCTGCTACACGGGCAATCAGTTGTGTATCGGTCACCATACCGATCGGTGCAGTATCCAGAATGACGTAGTCAAAGTGTTCTTTCAGAATCTCCAGTGCATGATCCAGCGATTTCCGGGCCACCAGTTCTGTGGGATTGGGAGGTATGGAGCCGCCCGGCAGGATATAGAGGTTGTCGGATACGGTAGATTTCTGGCAGAGACTCAGCAGGTCTGTATGTTCCGGATCGGCCAGGTATTGGGAGATACCGACACCCTTGTGAGATAGTTGGAAGACCTTGTTCAGTCCGGGTTTGCGGATATCAAGACCGACAATCACTATTTTCTTGCCCATAAAGGCGAAGCTACAGGCCAGATTTCCGGCACTGAAACTCTTGCCCTCGCCGGAAGTGGTGGAAGTGAAGAGGATTACTTTCTGTCCTTCGCTCAGCATGTACTGGACATTCGTGCGGACGGAACGGAAAATTTCTTCCATCAGCTCGTTGCGGTTTTCTTGTACGACAATCGCATTATTTTTCGCTTCTTCTGTCAGGGGAATGTCACCGATAATGGGCAGTCTGGTAATGCGTTCCACATCAGCACGGGTCTTGATCTTGAACTGGAGCAGACCCCACAGGAAGAGAATGCCGACAGGGAATCCCAGTCCCAGTACCAGAGCCAGCATATAAATTTGGGAGGACTGCGGAGAAACCTGTCCGCCACCCAGCGGTTCGTCAATTACGCGGGCATTGTTGGCTGTGGAAGCCAGAGTAATATTGTTTTCCTCACGCTTCTGAAGAAGCATCAGATAGAGGTTGGCCTGGATTTCCTGCTGGCGGGACATGCTGAGGTATTCTTTTTCCTGAACCGGTGCATCGCTGACCTTCCCTGCAAATTTGCGGGTTTGGGTTTTCAAAGCCTGGCGGTTGATCTGCAGCCCTTTTTCTGCGGTCTGGATGGCGGCCATGACACTGTTGCGCATCACTTCGATGCTGGCATTCAGACTTTGTACGGCAGGGTTGTCTTCGTGGGAGGTACGAAGCAGCCGCTTGCGCTCGATCAGCATTTCATTGTAGCGTTCCACGACGGTATTCAGGTCGCCGTTGGTCAGTCCGATGTTGGCGGGAATGACTTCGTACTGGTTCTCAGAATTGAGAATATGATTTTTCAGATGATTCGTCAGGCTGAGCTGGACTTCATTTTCGGCATAGGCACGTTCATAACTGGCCTGTTCACCGGCAGCCTGAGTGGCATCACTGGCAATGTCAACCACACCTGCCCGCTGCTTGAAACTGGCCAGTTCGCTTTCGGTGGTTCCCAGTTCACGGTTGATGATGTTGATTCGTTCGTCGATAAACTCGGCAGTCTTCGCGGCTACTTCATTCTTGTCATTATTCCCTTCTTCGTTATACAGTTCTACCAGCTTGTTCAGGAAATCGCTACCACGGGCTACCTGGCTGTCCGTAAGACTTAACTGGGCGATGGTGGTAGTCTTGTTGGTGGCGGCTACATTCAGTCGTCCACGGAAAGAGGCTGCAACCCAGTTGGGGGAAGTAATTTTTGCCTGAATCAGTTCGGGAACATGGGAGGCCGGCTGAAGGGAGTCGGCCGAGAAGGTAAAGACACCTGCCGGGGTGGAGAATACGGCAGGCAGTTTTTCAATTACTTTCTTCCATTCCTGAGCGTTGTGCGTAATGGTGACCTCGTACAGTTGATTCTGTTTAAAATGCAGATCTACCTTCGCACTGCCCAGACGGTCGGCTTCTTCGGGAGTGATCCATACCTTGACCGGAGACTGCTTGTAAAGCTCGGTCGGCCGGAAACTTCCGGGAAGGGTATAGTCAATGTAGAGATCCAGACTGGTAACGACTTTTTTTAATAAGGTGCGGGAACGAAGAATTTCCAGTTCGTTGTCAAAGTTCTGGGTAGAGCTGGTAACAAAGCCCAGATCGGCCAGGCTGGCTCCGCTGTTACCTGGCTTGCTGTTTTCGTTTTTGATCAGGACGGAAGAACTGACAGTGTAAAGCGGAGTCTGGGTCTTGAGGTAGAAAAAGGCACCGACCAGCGCTGCGAGTACGCAGCCGGTAATCCATGGCCAGTACATTAATAGTTTGACTAAAAAGGTCTTATAGTCGAATCCGGAAGTTTCTTCGTCTTCCATCAAGTAATTATTGGGTTCTGTTGTCATGATTTCAAAAAAAATTATCGGGTTAAGGCCAGTACGAAAGAGGTTACGGAAGTAATGACGCTCAGGATGGTGATCCACATGGAGGCGTTGCTGTTGAATGTGTTGGTGCGCACCTTGGCCTGAGTGGGTTTCACATAAATCACATCATTCTGCTGAAGGTAGAAATAAGGGGACTGAGCCACATTTGCCTGCGTCAGATCAATGTGATAAACTTTGCGGATCCCCGTTGAATCTTCCCGGAGCAACTGGACATCGTCACGAATGGAAAAAAGGGTCATATCTCCCGCCTGAGCCAGGGCTTCAAAGACAGTCACCTTTTCGGCATCGGTCGTATAGGTTCCCGGCCTGTTGACTTCACCCAAAACGCTGAATTTATAGTTGGCTGTGCGGACAGTCACATTCGGAACTTCCTTGAGATAGGGCTGAAGTTTCTCACGCAGCAGGGCTTCGCATTCGCGGTTGCTGAGTCCCATCACCTTGACCATACCCAGTACGGGGAAATCAATGTAACCGTTATTGTCTACTAAATAAGACAATAACTTGGCCCCATCCATACCGATGGAAGAATTATTCCCTCCATCTTTACTTTGTCCGATTTTCCGGTAGAAAGGAGCCGAGGCTTCGGGGTCGGTAGTGCTTACGGTGATAGTCAGTTCGTCTTTGGGCATGATCCGGAAGTCATAGAGCTGTCCCTTTGTGGATTCGTTAAGAACTTCCTCATGCTGTAAGTAGAGGGATTTCTGATAGGAGGTGCATCCGCCAAGGGTGGCGGCAAGCATCAGCGCACAGAATGTTTGGGGTAACTTCATCTTGTTTGTTGATTTTAGGTTTCCTTTGATGTTACTAAGCCGTCGCGATTCCGGGGGCCGGAATCTGACTGACTTTCCGATTTTTTGCTGAATAGATTCATTGTTGACCACCACGCCCCGGGGGCCGGAACCGTGGTCACTTCCTCGTCCGGGGGCCAGAGCGAAAGGAAGCTACGTTTGGGGTGCGCTTCGCGGTTACCTCTCCCAACCGGGGACCGGGAAGAAGGGATAAAACCGGAATTTTTTAGCTGCAGATGCAATTGTTATTCACAATTGCGAGACAAAGGTAACTATCTTATTTTAATTTAAAACAAAATTTCCAATATTTTTCAAAAACAACTATTAATTTTGTGTTGGACTTCTTAAGAAAAAGAATTTCAAGGAGATTTTATGAGAATTTCAATTCGATTTCGTTCTCGATTTTAACGAGTTTAAAGAATCTTAAAACCGGACATTTTTTTTCATTTGGCCGGTAAAATATATTCACCCATGAGACAAAAAGAAGTAAAAACAGAAAAACGGGAGCAAAAGACAGAGAGTGAGAAACCGAAAAGATGGCTGCGCCACACACCCGAAGGGTATCAGTTTACGGAGGCCGAGTATGCACTGAATGCACTGGGGAATTTCCTGACCCTGATTGCCTGCGGGAAGATCAAGCTGAGCTGGTCGGACGAGATGCAGCTCAAGCGGCTGACCAAATATCTGGTCCGGATGCTCTTCAAGGGGCCCTGGAGAAGCGTACGGAAGAAGATCCTGGAAGATTAGGGCTCCGCGGACAGGCCGGAAATACCTGCCCGGAAAATAAAAAAAGGCTTCGGCGTTTCCATGCAAACGCCGAAGCCTTTTGACTGAAACGCCGAAACGTTTTCAGGGTCCACCTGGGTCCACTTTTTCTATATGGACCCTATTCCGTGGAATGTACCTTGCGGTAGATGCCGTTGTCGTATGCTACCAGGTTCTGTTTCAGCATCTTCTTGAGCCATCGCTTGGCAGTGGAACGGGAGATGTCCATGGCAGCCGTCGCGGTGAGATATTCCATGTAAGTGAAGCTCTCGGGCAGCTTCTTGTAGCACTCCAGCACGCGGTGGAAACAGGTCATCTGCGAGCGTTTCCGTTCCGTTCCGGGCAGGATGGTGGAGAGGGAGAGGCTGTGTTCCAGCAGCACCTTGACCAGCTCGATGGTGATGTTGAAATCCTCGTCGCTGCAGGTGACGTCCTTCATGTTCCAGCCGGCTTCCCACTTGCGCAGGGCGGTGAGCACCATGGCGATGCGCATCGTCAGCAGTCCGTGACGTCCCACAATGGCTTCGTTGCCTTCTCCGTCCTCCAGCGAGACATTCTGCATCATGTGTCCGAACAGCTTGTTGTGGATCTTCCACTGTTCGCGGGTGAAATGGACGGAGGTGGGGGAGTTGAGCAGGAAATGGTAGGCCTGAAGCACATCATCTGCCAGATTCTCAAAGAGTTCGTCGCCGTCGATCCATTCGTCGTCCGAATCGGGAGCCGCTGAAATCCAGCCGCTTTCACCTTTTCCTGTGAGCAGGGCCAGACGGCTGTACATACCGTCTTCCTTCGATGACACGAAGTTGACCAGCTGTTGCAGGGTACCGGCCATGCAGATGGCCATGCGGGGGCGCTGGATGAGAATGGGGTGGCCGTCGATCTTGTAGTTCTGTCCCACGGCTTCGTGGTGGTAGATCATACGCAGTTCGGAGGCATGCTTGCCGTAGTCCGTTCCCAGGGCAGCGGTGAAGGAGTCGATCTCGGTGGTGTTGCAGATGATTCCGATCTCGCCGGAGTTGTAGAGGTCGGTCATCAGCTGGCTCTTGGAGGTGTTGGGCGGTACGTTCAGCACGTGCCACCGGGGCTCTTCGGGCTTGAGACTGATGTCGGGCTTGCGTTTCTCGCGGAAGGCCCGTTTCTGTTCGGTCTCCCATTCCAGCATCTTCTGCTCGTATTCCTTGCGCTCCCGGCGGTTGTTTTCCTCCATTTCGCGGTGAATCTTGCTGCCGAGCAGGGCTGACAGGGCTACCACTCCCTTGCCGGAACCTGCGGGGGCGACGGCTGCGAAGAAGAAATGGGGGGAGTAGAGACGGTGGGCATAGAGAGTGCGCACCAGCGGAACGCATCCGCTGAGGTTGGTGAGTATGGACATGAGAAGCATGTCGCGCTGGCGGCCGGAGCGGGCGGCTATGATACCGCGCCGGATCAGGGGCGGGAGCTTGTCGTAAATCCACTCGGGAAACAGGGGTGCATGACTCATCAGATCATCCTCGTCGGATTCTTTTCTCACGGTGGAGGGTCCATTAGGGTCCATGTGGACCCATGGACCCAAATCGGCATGGTTGTAGCCCCAGTCCATCGCGCTGCAATATTCGCTGTAAGGGAGCTGGCCCATCATGCGGAAAGCGCTGTGTTTCAGCCGTTCAAAGTCGTACGGATTGAACCTCCGCCAGCGGATGTTGCGTCCCAGACGGAGCAGAACATTGTGCCGCTGACCCTCCTGAAACTTGTTTTTCCGGAAAAAATTCGCCAGAAAAGCTTCGGGGTCACGGAGGGGTACATAACGGCAGTCGTCGTTGGGATCTTCGGGGATTCCGAAGGGCCTGAAACCGGCGTTTCCGGAAGCATAATCAGCCGGATTCCCTGCGGTTCTGCCGTTGAACCGGTAATCCTCGGAAGAGTCGGTTCCCGTGGCCGGCTGATACAGGAGCGGATTGTTTCCTTCCTCGTAGGGAAAGGTGAGGGGTTCCGGTGCCAGATAAGCTTCGGGGTCATAAGACGCGAGCGTGAGGCGGCAGAGATCCTTGCACTGCATGTCGCAGGGATGTCCGGCAACCTGTTCAAGGGCATGCGCCACGATCTCATAGGCCCGGCGGTAGACATCGGGATGTACCACACCGATGCAGACGAAGATGCGGAGGCCGGTTCCGGAGACGGTGACATGACAGGCTGCCACCCAGGGAACTTCCTTCAGCCGGGCAAAAGCGTTCCGGAGCACGTCGGGCGGCATCTTGTCCATGTCGAACATGGCATAGCCGGTGCGGTTGGTGAGACACTTGGGATAACGTCCGCGCAGGCAGTTTCCGGCAGGTACGAGGGCAGGCAGCTGTTCTTTGACGGAGGCAGCTTCCTGTTTCTTTCCTTCGGCCATCAGCCTGCGGTAGTTCTCCACTTCATTTTTCCATTGTCCGTTGCGGACATTTTCGATCCAGGCAGACAGTTCCACGAGGGAGTCTCCCTGCGTGTGGAAGATGCGCGTGAATACGGTCATCAGATTGTTTTCCATCTTTCCAAATTTAAGGTTGAATGAAAAAAAGTAAATAATATTTGTTTTACAGAAGCAAAGTTAAGGCAACCATCCGGAAAGGTGAAATGTTAAAACAAATATGTGAAAATTATGAATTTATAATATGTTGAAAAACAAGGTTGATAAGCATATTTATTTAAAGTAAAGAATGAAGTTAGTTCAGAGGGAATTTTGGGAATGTGATCAATGAATTATAATTTTTACGGGTGTTTTATGTAAAAACAATTTGGAAATACATGTGAGGATACATGAGGATCCCGGGGAGGGATAAATTGTCTGATAAAAATAGTATCAGCTTAATTTATAAGTTAAGTTTTGATATTTGAAATAATAATTCTATATTTGTATCAGAATTAACTTTTATGTTAAGATGCAGCAAAAATATCATATCGAATTAGTTGAAGAGCATGATGCCGTAAATTTTTATAGCATTCATCTGGAAGAGGAAGAACTATCAGAGCTTGAACGTTTTTTTGAGAAATTTCCGGAAGGCTGTGGATATGATGAAGAGATTGATGTTATCATTGCATGGCTTGATAAAATCGGAGAGAATGGTGCATTAGAACGCTATTTTCGTCCCGAAGGAAGATATGGGGATGGAGTTGGAGTAGTTCCGATTGATGTAGGGAATAAGCTTCGTTTGTATTGTTTGAGGATTTCAGATAAGATATTGATTTTTGGAAATGGTGGATTGAAAGATTCTGATTCATGGCAAAATAGTAAATCACTTGCTCCATATGTGGAGATGCTGATTGATACAAGCCGTTTTATTGCCTCACGCATAAAAGATGGCAAAATCATTTTGGTAGATAAAGAATTAGTTGGTAATTTAAATTTTGCAAGAGATGAAAAAGAGTAGCATAATCGAGAAAAGACGCGAGAAGGTTAATCCTGAAGTTAAGCGTATGGTTGATTTGTCTTTTAAGATTGTGGATAGAATACACGAAATTCTGAAAGATAAGGGCCTTAAGCAAAAAGACCTTGCCCTGCGTCTTGGGAAAAAAGAGTCTGAAATAAGTCGGTGGATGCGTGGAACTCATAACTTCACTATTGATACACTGATTTCTATTGAAGATGTACTTGGAGAACCTATTATTGAAATATGTCATTCGCAAGTGTTTCATGCACAGATGAAATAGCTGACATGAGAGGATGTCTTGCTGGTGAAGCAGGCACCCTCTCATGTTGATTTTCCCCCTTTTTGATTATCTTTCCAGTTCCCCCTTTTCGTTGCGGGCCATCAGTTCCTCCACTTCGGAAACCTTGACCATGTTGTAGTCGCCGGAGATGGTGTTTTTCAGGACGGAAGCGGCCGTAGAGAAATCCACTCTTTTCTGGTTGTCGGTCCAGGCTGACTGGGCATAGAGAAGGGCACCGCAGAATGCGTCTCCCACTCCGACACAGTCGATGACATTGTTGATGTCGTACACGCGGGTGTGGTACATGGTGCCGTCGGCATAGAGTATTCCGGCGAAGGTGTGGTGTTCGGAGTTCATCACGTTGCGCAGGGCGATGTAGATGTAGCGGCACTGGGGCACTTCCCGGGCGATCTCCCGGCAGAATGTTTCGTAGGCTGCGGTGTCATACCGGTCGGCTGCGCTTGTGGCCTTGAATCCCGGAGCCTTGAGTCCGAAGAGCATGGCATATTCGCCTTCGCTGCCGAACATGATGTCGCTGGAGGCAATCAGCGGGCGGAGTACTTCCTGGGCTGTCTTTCCGTACTTCCAGAGGTTCTTGCGGTAGTTGATGTCGTAGGAGACGGAGATTCCCATTTCCCTGGCGGTTTCAACGGCTTCCCGGCACACTTCGGCCAGTCCCGGAGTCAGGGCTGCGTCGATACCGGACCAGTGGAACAGGCCGGCATCGCTGAAGATCTCTTTCCAGTTGATCATGCCGGGTTCGAGTTCGGAAAAAGAGGAGCCTTCGCGGTCGTAGATGACGCGTGAGTTTCTCATGGCCGCAGCCTTTTCCATGTAGTAGGTACCGAGGCGTTTTCCTCCCGTGAGGATGTGATCCGTACCGATGTTATGTGAGCGGAGTTCGGCGATGCAGGCTTCTCCCAGCGGGTTTTCGGGCAGGCGGGTCACATAGTCCACCTGGCCGCCGAAGTTTGCCACCGAGATGGCTACATTGGCCTCACTTCCTCCGTAATTGACTGACAGTTCGCGACTTTGCTGGAGTCTCAGGTTTCCCGGAGTGGTCAGTCGCATCATAATTTCCCCAAATGTTACAATTTTTTTCTTCATAATCGTTCGTAAATTTCAGATGTCGGATAACGCTGCAAAGATAGTGCTTCTTTTGCAGAAACCTCTACGGACTGTTTTATTCTGTTGTTCATCATTGCTTTCAGAGTGGTATCTTTACGGATATACATATAATTGTTTCCTGTTTTGGAAACTTTGTTGTATATTTGTTTGCGTGTAAAAATAGATCGTATGACAAACAGGTTGGAAAATATAGGTTTGATGATTCGGAATGAACGTCTTCGCAAAGGACTTACTCAGGAAGAGCTCGGTGAACGGGTAGGAGTCGGTAAAGCTCAGATTTCTAAGATAGAGAGAGGAAAAGGGCTTACGATAAAGACAGTTACAAAGGTGCTTGATGCCCTTGGCATGTCGGCATCTGTCGTTTTAAAAGGTGAGCAGGAAATTGACAAAAATGTAATTGCATATATTGTTGCTGCCATTAGTGAGTTTGCTGAAATCCATCATCTTTCCGATTTTTATAGGAACTCGCATTTGAAAACCCCTAAATCTTCAGTTTAGGGGATGAAAA
>ERZ772937.668-NODE-668-length-28183-cov-3.858717_pt1 | contig 28183 bp, 16 predicted proteins | sample MGYA00512113_ERZ772937 | MGnify/ENA primary metagenome ERZ772937 (study PRJEB29015, sample SAMEA2737649) | human gut metagenome | biome: human gut; feature: human-associated habitat; material: faeces | place: China | collected 2012 ... | reverse complement strand
TATTCCTTATTGGGCTACTGCCACGTTTAATTTGGGGGCTGAAGTTTATCTCGCCCGTCATTGGACGCTTGAGTTGGAGGCAGGCTTGAATCCGTTCAGCGGCAAGAACGATGATGGGAGTTATGGCCGTTCACTGAAGCATTTGCGTCTGCACCCGGAGTTGAGGTATTGGTTTTGCGAGACGTTTAACGGTCATTTCCTCGGCGTGCATACTCCGTACCTATTATATAATGTAGCCGATATCAAATGGCTGGGTACAGAGGGCGAGCGTCACCAGGGATGGGGCGCGGGAGCCGGTATCAGTTATGGATACTCGTGGCTGCTGTCTCGCCATTGGAACTTGGAGGCCACGGTGGGCGTGGGCTATCTGTACTTGAAGTCGGACAAGTATCCCTGCGCGAATTGCGGTCGCAAGCAAGAAGGGATCAAGAAGCATTACTTCGGGCCTACGCAGGCGGCGATCAATCTGATTTACCAATTTTAAATCGATGGAGGACTGAAAAATGAAGAATCTACAAGGATGGATGATACTTGGGATCGCCTGTTTGGCCGGTTGTGTGGGTACTACGATTCCCGTACAGGCGCAGCAGACGGCTACCGCCATCGTCGTGAAGGAGCGGTTGGTGGAGCATGTGGGCGATCGCTTGATAATTGATATGAAACTAGCGCTGGATGAGTTGTCGCTATCGGCCAACCGGAGTTTGGTCTGTACGCCGCTGATCGAGCGGGGCGATAGCGTAAGGGCTTTGCCTTCCGTGATCGTGAACGGGCGTAACCGCCAGATCCAGTACGACCGGTCTGGGCGCGATGCGACGGCGAACGGAGAGTTTGTCTTACGCCGTCACAATGGGAAGGAGCAGACGTTCGATTACCATGCCTCCATTCCTTTCGCCAAGTGGATGGAGCGTTCGGAGGCGTTGAGTAATGACAAGTCGCCGCTTTTCCCGATCCGAATCGCGGAGCCTGTGGTATTGCGGCCGCTTTTGGCCTACGTCACGCCGGAGGCGGAGCGTGTGAAAGAGCGTGTGAAGGAAGGAAGCGCCTTCCTCGACTTCCCGGTAAACCGCACGGAGATATATCCTGAGTATCGCGACAATCCCTCGGAGCTGCGCAAGATCCTTGAGACCGTGTCGTCAGTGAAGGAGGATCCTTACGCTACCATCACGGAGGTATATATCAAGGGTTTCGCATCGCCGGAAGGTACCTATAAGCATAACACTTATTTGGCCGAGCATCGCGCCAAGGCGTTGATCGAATATGTGAAGGGCCTTTACCACTTTGAGCAGGCCCGTTTCACGGTGGATTTCGAGCCGGAGGACTGGGCCGGATTGGAGAAACGGGTGGAGAACTCCTCGCTTGCGGACAAGGAGGAGCTGCTGGCCATTATCCGAGCGGACGAACCGAAGGATTACGACCGCCGCGAGGCGAAGCTGAAGGCGTTGAACGGGGGGGCCTCGTATCGGGTACTCTTGCGTGATATTTATCCCGCCTTGCGCCATTCGGATTACGCGGTGCGCTACACGATCCGTTCGTTTACGGTAGAGGAGGCCCGTGAGTTGATCTATTCGGACCCCAGGCAGTTGAGTCTAAACGAGATGTTTCAGGTGGCGCAGACGATGGAACCGGGTAGCGACGCTTACCGCGAGGTCTTCGAGATTGCCGTGCGCATGTATCCGGACGATCCGGTGTCGAATCTGAACGCCGCCCTTACGGCGATCGACGCAGGTCGCTTGGAATCGGCCCGCCGTTATTTGGCGAAGACTTCCGATTCTGCGGAGCGTACCTTGGCGGAGGCGGCCATCGCCATGCTGGAGAACCGCTTGGACGAGGCGGAGGCCCTGCTGGGTAAGTTGTCCGGCGATCCTTCCGTAGCCTCGCAGGTGGAGGAGAACTTGAGGCAGATCGCAGAGAAACGGCAAGAGTAAAAATAGGATAAGATAACAGACAAAAATTTTAATATTATGAAAAAGAAAAAATGGTACGTAGCGATGGCAACGGCACTTTTATTGGCGGCCGGTTGTTCCGATGATCTCGACAACGGAAAAAATAACACCGGGGCGGAAGAGGATGGCGAGAAGGTCTATATGACGGTGAACGTCTCTACGGTTTCGCAAGGAACGCTAACGAAAGCAGATCCTACTCCTTCTAATCCTAATTCGGGGGGAGCCGGTTGGGGCGAAGATGGTAATGGTTCTCTAGGTGAGCTTTCCGGCTCTAAGGAGGGTATGGTATATGATGTTAATATATTCTTGGTGCCAACAGATGAAGAGTCTTTGGGGGATGGCAATCAGCTAGAGTTACTAAATACTGACAATGGTAGTAGTATACAGATCGCAGGCCAAGGTTATTATTCGAATCTGGAAGGTATTGATGCGAGTTTAGGTGGAACTGAGCCTGGTCATGGTGACGGAAAGGTTACGATGAAAGTAACCATGAAGAATCCTCTGACACAAGATAAGAGCAATTATCAGGTATTTGCCGTTATTAATGCGGGAGGAAGGTTGACCGGTATTAGTACGTTGGCAGACTTGCGCGATAGAGTTGCCGCAAACGATAGGGCATTGTGGACTCCTGCTAGTAATATGGCGGAGTACCATCATTTTGTAATGTCTACACATAAGATGATAAGTGGTGCTATTCCTTCTAACGGCAGTTCTATCGTTGAACTTTCTGCTGCGAATATGGATGAGACATATCCGGCTCAGACAACGGTGTTCGTAGAACGTTTAGCCGCTCGTATTGATTTGGCATACTCCTCGAATTTAGATCTGACTAATATACCGGGAACTTCTCCTGTAAAGAATAAGGGTACGTTCACGTTGAAGAGGTATAAGGTAGTGAATCAGTGGAAGGGCGAGAGTTATCTTTTTAAGCAAGTTTCTCCTACGGTACAGTATAACTATGGTGCTAATGCGGTATTGCCGGCAGATGGTACCAACGATCGTGTTCGATATTTAGGTGATGAGAAATGGATATGGAAGAATAATGGCACTGGTGCCGGATCGTACAATTATGTGTTAGATCCGAAGATCCGGGAAAAGAAATTGCCGGAAGGGGAAAGTTCTTCTTGGGATCAATTTAAAGATTCATATGTCAATTATTTTAATCCGAGCAATTCAACTGATTTGAATAACTTGGATAAGATGGTGTCTATGCCTACTTCTGGATTAAGCTATACACAGGAAGTAAGTGGTGATAGTCGGACATATTACCCGGTTGTTTATACCAAGGAAAATACGTTGGATCTGAACTCGCAGGTACATGGCTATACTACTGGTGTAATCTTCGAGTCTGAATTTACTCCGAGTAACGACTTTAAGGTGAGTTCCTATGAAAATGGGGAGATCAAGTCTGTGAATTTGCCTAATGGTGATAAAACGTTTCTTTCCGCGGCTCATTATAATAGTAATGGTTCTGTGTCACGTCTTGTTTATAAAGATGTGAAGAGCGTTGCCGCCCGTGCGTTCAATTTGGAAAACGACAAGAAAAATTTATTGAAAGGCTTTATGGATGGTTGGGACGATATAACTGCGGATGTCAATGCTGTGAAGAAGGCGGTTCAAGATATGTCTTCTCAAAATGGATTAGAAAGCGCGTTTAAGGAATATTTGGATGGGATTTTGGCTGGTAAAGCAACTCTTGATGAGGATCTTAAACAGAAATTGACTTATGCGGCTTTTAGGAGACAAGCTTCGCATCTTCCTTCTAATATTACCCCTGTATCTCAATTCAGCTCAGAGCAGATCGGCAATTTATACCAATACTATAATGTTTCCCTATACAAAAGCGGAAGAAGCTATCACAAGTTTTGGATCCGTCATAACGATAACGGAAACGATGGTCTGATGGGCGTGATGGAATTCTGTATCGTACGCAATAACGTGTACCAGTTGTATGTGAAAGGTATTCGTGGCTTGGGCGATCCGTTACCTTATACCCCGGGTAAGGATGATCCCGGTACGCCGGATGAGAGTGATGATGTCACTATCGACGTGACTATCTACGTGAAGGATTGGGTAAAACGTACGAACAAAGACATTATCCTATAACTTTACCCTTCGGGGGATTCTTACGATGGGCATTGTAAGCACTTTATGCTGCCCATCCAAGCAACCTTACGATGCCCATCATAAGAACCTTATAATGGGCATCATGGTTTACCTCCATTTCCGGTAGTACGGGCGGAGGATTACTGTGTATCTTAATAAAATGATTATGAACCGTTTATTTCATACCTGCAAACAGTTGATTGGCATAGCTGCCTTGTCCGTGGGGCTATACGCTTGCGATTGGATACACGACGACTCGCTGCCGCTTTGCGAGTTCCGCCTGTATTTCAAGTACGACTATAATATGAAATTCGCCGACGCTTTCCAGCATGAGGTAGACTTCGTTACGCTCTTCTTCTGCGACCAAGAAGGAAACTTCCTCTTCCAGCGGCGGATCGAGAAGAGCGAGCTGGACGAGCGGAACTCCATCGCCCTCGACATGGAGCCGGGTACCTATCAGGTAGTCACTTGGGCCGGGCTGGACAAGGGCAGTTACGCATGGAACGACCCTGCCGAGACGTCGCAGGCTGTCGAGAGGGCGCAAGACGTCAAGGTACGTACCTTGCGCGAGGCCAATACGACACAGCCCAACGAGCTGCACCCGCTTTGGCATAGCCTCGATACCTTCACCGTGACGCGCGACATGCCCGAGGAGAAGGTGATCAGCCTCGCCAAGAATACCAACAAGCTGCGGGTCGTGCTGCAAAACGTGATGGGTGAGGACATGGATGTGAACAACTTCTCCTTCCGGATCGTGGCCGACAACGGGTATATGGATTACGACAATTCCCTGCTGCAAGATCCCACCATCCACTACCTGCCTTATTATACGGAGAACGTGGAGTTGGGAGCCGACCCGCCCCCCGGCGCTACCGTGGGCGGGCAATACGTGGCCGTGGCCGAGATGAACACCATGCGCCTGATGGCGGGCCGCAACTACCGTCTCATCATCCGTCACCACGGATGGGAGAAGGATGTGCTGAACGTGAACCTCAACGATTACCTCCTGCTCACCAAGATGGAGGGGCACCGTATCTCCCCGCAGGAGTATCTGGACCGGCAGGACGAGTATTCTATCATCTTCTTCCTTACACCGAAGGTATGCCCCGATTGTCCGGATAAGCCTACGCCTCCGGATCCTCCGGGACCTGACAATCCTGACAATCCTGACAATCCGGATAACCCGGATGGTCCTGATCCGGAAGACCCTACGATCGTGGGGTACGCCTGCTTCAAGATACAGGTGAAGGATTGGGTGATTCGTATCAACGATGGCATATTGTAAACAGAGATTTATTAAATATCGCTAATGATGAGACGCTATACCATATATAACCGATTGACGGCGGTCGCCGCTGGTCTTTGCCTCTGTTGGCTTTTTATGGCTTGTGGTGAAGACCGGGGGGGCGATCTCCCGGATGACGACCCGAACCATTGTGTTGTAACTATCACTTTGCGGACATCCTCGTTCGGTACGCCCGCCGCAGACGAAGGCCGGAGGGATGATGACGAAGGCGGATGAAACTACTGAGACGGATTTCTGGGCAAAAGATGAAGAATACGAGCGAGACATCACGAACTGGCTGGTGGTGGCCTATGATGAGAATGCGGATTTGGCCGGATATATATCCGGCAAAGATGGAACATGGACTCCGGATATCAGTAATGAGGATTCTCGTACTACGGTGGAGATGAAACTACCCTTTGGCACATACCATTTTTATGCGTTCGCCAATTTACAATCGTTGGAAGACGGTACATCGTTGTATCAAAAAATTACCGAAGCCCATTCCTTGGCGGAACTGTCGGAGGTGAAGATATTGGACTCGGGAACGAGTATTGATACAAGGAATGAGGAGAAAAAAGGTAAATTCGGAGGCGAGGAAGCGTCTCGAAAGCGTATTCCTATGAGCAGCTACGCCCAAAAGCATACGGTATTGCCCGCTCCGGCAGAGAACAAATTCGAGATTCCCTTGATCCGCATGATCGGCAAGGTGCAAGTGGAGATAACCAATAACTTAGATAAATCCATAACCGTAAACCAATTGGACATCATGAACCTCCGCAAGGGAAGCCTGCCGATCTGGCTCTTGCCTTGGGGAAATGAGAATTATTTGGAGTTTAAGGATAACAAGGACTTGGAAGAGCCTTTGGCTCCATCTTTTCCGAAAGATGCGAATCCTCCTGTAGTAAGTCTAGAGGATCTTTATACTGAATCTATCAAACCCGGTGATAATGAAAAAGAAATACAAGCCAAACCTGTGGACGGCGAGAACGGTAGTAAACGAGCTTATATTCGCTACATTCCTGAGACCAATGCAGCCGTCGGAGAGAACGGCGGTGGCATCCACCTCGGTGTAGAGATCGAAGGCCGCCCTCGTACGGAGCACCTCACGGGCTTCGACTTCGTACGCCGCAATGACCTGCTGGTCATCCCTGTCTTGATAACCAACATCACGACGAATTTGGAAGTAGCCGAGCAACGCCTCCCCATCGGGGTCTACCCGACCGCCTTGGTCTATGGCGAGAAGACGGGCGTGCAAATACTGACGCCTGTTGAGCATACCTTGCAAGCCGCCGGCGACTTGTCGATCCGTTTCGAGATATCTAGCATAGAAGGCGTGACAGGAGATTTCACGATCAAAGGTCTCCCGCAGGAGGGAACGGTTACGGAAACAGCGAAAATCAGTTCGATCCAAGTAAAAAGCGACGAGAAACGTCTCATTACGGCCGTAAACGGAGAGGATTGTGACAAGAAACAGCGTTTCTACCTTCCCGAGGCTTCGATCAAGGAAGGAAAGAAAGGTTCCTTCACGATCCGCACTCGGGAACTGGGTGGAAACGTGGATGCTACAGTCATCCTCACGCTCATTATAAACTATTATGTGGGTCAGGAGAAGCAAGAGATGCAAATCCCCTACACCATCAAGATAAGAAACTACAAATAACAACCATAATATAACAACAATAAACTAAAAAAGGAGGACCTGACGGATGATACCATCAATCAACCTACGATATAAATCCTTGTTATTAACTTCCTCGTTAATTTTTTCCGCTGGTGTGGCTGCGCCGGCGTGGGGGCAGACGTACACGATCAATTATAAGAATGGTTCACCCCAAACCAGTATTACCGAACGTGTGGATACGGTGTATGTGGCAGATGGGGAAGAGAGGGAGTTGTTTATTCCTGAGTTGAGAAATAATGATGGCTTTTATAATGCGAACTATCGGTGGTATGTACGTTGGTATCAGCTTAATGAAGGTAATTTAAGTTGCGAAAATATAAAAGGTAAGGCTATAAATCCTAAGTTAGATGGTTCTTTTGTACAGGGTGGTGCCTTACAGGATCTTATAAATCTCTATCCAAGCTCGTTGAGAGACGCAGGTACTTCTTTATTTTTTTATAAAGACTTTTATAAGATAGAAGGTACAACTGCTATAAATAGCTCTGTCCCTCTCGGAGCCTCTACGGTTGAATATTCAGCGGTGAATGTAAAAGAAGATCTTGTTGTTTGTGATGTGAGTTTAAATAACAATTATAAGGTGGATGGGACTACATTCACTGAACCTACTTTGTCCATACGTTATAAATTTGTGATTCGTCCGGCAAGCGAAATTGCGAATCGCATAAAAGATTCTAAAGCGGATGAAACCACTCCTTTTATGGATGAAACCATATATGTCCCGCAAAATAATGGAACGATTAATATACAATTGGGTAGGATCGCTAATAATTATGCGTGGTATGACGGAGATCAAATAGTACAGGGAGAAACTTATCAATATAAGAAAGACAATGGCGAATGGAAAGATTTGGGTAATCGCTGGACACAGATTATAAATAATTTGATAACGGTTGGAACACAACCTGTAAAATTAGAAATTCGGGCGGTGGGTAAAGATAAGACGAAAGCGAGTCCTCTGTTGGTGCGATATAATCTTATCCCTGGTGATCATGGTTTCATGTTACAGGAAAAGCAAGAAAAAGATTCTGACCCAAGGCGTAATCCGGATAACTATCCGGAGTTTTATGAAAGAATAGGATATATAAATTTTGACCGGAATGATTCGATATCTGTAGACGATTTGAACTCTGTTAATAATATGGCAAAGATTGGTTTTTCTGATAATAAAGAGGATAAAGGTAAATGGTTGGATCCGGAGATCACGGGATATGCTCCATTTAATTATCAAATTCAACCAAATAAGGATAATCGGATTCAGACCTTACAAAACCAATATGGTTTGTTTCGAACAGCGGATGTGGAAAAAGTATCAACGAATAATGAAAAGGTTGAGGGAAAGACTTATTTTTGGTTTGCAAGTGCCCAAAGTAAGCCCAAAGTGGCAATCTATGACCGGACTTATTACAATACGGGGAAAAAATCATTGGGATATTTCTTTTATGTGGATGCGGCCAATTTGCCGGGACGTTTGGTGAAAATTCCGTTGGATGGTAATATCTGTGCGCATACGGGTATTTTAGTGAACTTTTGGGTGAATGATATGACGACATGGAAAGATACTCAAGCCGAAGGAAAACCTCTACCTCCTAATGTAAACATGAATTTTATCGGATTAAAAGCAGATGGTACAGAAGTTGTTTTACATCGTTTTACTTCAGGGGATGCACTGACTGATTATACCTCGACTTCGGAAGGGCGGCCGGCTAATAACAATATTGGTAAATGGCAGCAATTAATGTACTCATTTTCCTTGTCACAATCGCTTGATGATTATGTAGGATATTATCTGGAGGTACAAAACAATACAGCTCATTCATATGGTGCGGACTACGCCATCGATGGTCTGCGTATTTATCGCTCCATACCGCAAATCGACGTAAAGCGAGTAGACGTGTGTTCTTCTGCCAGCCTGACCGTTGCCACGGATTACGAACTTCTGCTCAAGAATATGGGTTGGAGCATTAATCCGGATGTATTGTCCGATCTGAATATGGGGAATAGCATAACGGAAGATTCAAAGCATATATGGAAATACCGCTATGGTTTGATGGGTGGAGATCCAAGGAAAAGAAATGAGAATCTTAATAAAACGATCGGAAATGTTTATATTGGAGCTACCGATAAAAAGGAAAATGGGGATATAAAGAAGCCTGAAGATTGGATTACATTAAATACGGATTTGAAGGATTATAGTAATGAGCGCTATAACAACCGAAGCAAGGTGTATCGTATTATCGTTCCGACTAAAGAAGGGTTGAAGCATCAAGGATTTGAGGATCTGACAAATCATGAAACTGCGATGCGACAACAAATTGTCGTAAACCTGCGTATGATCAATGATTTCTTATATGATGCCGCTGAGCATAAAATTTGGCAAAAAGACATACTAGATCATGCCCAAAAAACAAATGGGGATAAATTCCCGGAAGAAGAGTATATTGCGTACTTGAAACAAAATTTGAGTGTACTCTGTGGCAAATCGGATTCAGAGTGGGACTATAAGATTCCGGAACCGAAAGACCTATCTAACCAGATAGATAGAATAATGGAGGGGAATGACAATAATCTGTACGAAGAACTGATACGGGCCGTTTGTTCGGTAATGGGTATTTCTCGTCCTCGTATGCCTTGGTGGGATGAAGGAAATAGCAATACCATCCATTTGAGTGCCATTGATGTGGACAAGACTGAGTTGAAATATAAAGGGGAGCAAAATTTCGGAAGTAAAGAGAATGCCGCCTCCGGTAGGTATGATGTGGTAATCTTTAGTGCGGCCGCGACAGTTACTAGTGATGAAATCGTGAATTTCCCGAATGCCCATGCGGGAGATAGTTTCAACGATCCTTGCTTGCTGACTACCCCTTTCACCGTACTCCCTTCCTTCACGATCGTGGCAAAGACCAAGACAGATTTGCCGGAGGGCATGATCGCTTGCGAGGGACGGATCAGTCAGATTGAGGAGGCAACCATGTGGGTTGAAAGATATGATGAGAACAACAACTTGATGACCGGAGAGACAGATAAGTTTGTAGATAAATATGAGGGTTATTCATATACGTTCGACTGGTTCTTGGGAGACTCGCTGGAATTTGCTGCGTTCTATGATGAATATGGATTCGCTTTAGAAGATATATTGAAGTCTTATAGAAATACCCTTCCCGATGGCGAGAAAGCTTCGTCTTTCCCCGCGAAAAATTTGATTGAGTATTATGAAAAATTAGACGCATATAAAGATAAGCCTGGGCTTATTGCGAAATTGAAGACATTGCTTTTAGGCGATGTAGATACAGAGCCGAAATTGGTGATTGGCGGGAATTTGGGATATGCGGAGTTTCGTTGGGTAAAAAAAGTGGTAGCGATTCCTTATCTACCGGAGAGTATTCCCGAGAAGGACAGACTTTGGCTTTTCTGCGATAGACCTCAAGAACGATCACTGAAAGCCGCTCCCGCCCCGAAACTACTTGTTGGTTTCCCGGACGTGAAGTATCCGGAAGGAATGGAGCATTATCCCAATGTTCCCCTGCGTATTGGCTTGCCGAATATCATGGAGAAAAGCATAACCAATATTCCTATCCAAAGCAATGGCCTAAAGATGGGTATGACAGAATCCAATCAATTAGGTCTGCCCGAAAGCAATACTACGGATATCTTCTTGCGGCAAGGGGCTACTTATACAAAGGTGGGTAATTTGACAAAGTTGTCTGCGAAAGCTAAAAGTAAAAATGAGGCAGGTGGAACTGACTATGGCGGTGGATTATTCTCCATGACTTTTGACGATAAAGCTTATACAAATTTTGACGAAGGCCAGATTTATGCCCTCTATATCCCATTCGGTGAATATAAGGACGAAGCTTTCGTAAAAGGCTCTTGCGAAGGATACGCTACCTTACTTATCAAGATCGTGCCGGAATATCTGACTTGGAAGGGTACGAACACCGGTGAGGACGCTGAGGCATGGTATAATGACGCAAACTGGCATCAGTCTACGAAAGGGGAATTGTACATAGATCCAAACGGAGAAGATAAAACAGACGCCAACGGCAATGATGCAGACTTGACCGCCGCCTTCGCCCCGCTTCATTTCACCCGTATCACGATCCCGGAAAAGCAGATGCTGGAATTGGAAGGCTTGGAGACGAAAGATCATTTGTTACAGATTCCCGAAGCGAACTCATCAAAGGCTACCGAGTATATCCAATATGATATGGCGGTAGACAAAGACGGAGATAATACGATCGTAACCCCGTACTATATAAATAAGGTAAAGGCTATCTATTTCAAACCCGAGGCGCAGTTACGCCGTCAGCAATTCCTGACGTACGACACTGCCCATGTGGAATTCGAGATGACACCTGATGCGAAATATTGGATGGCATCGCCCCTGCAAAGCGTATTCGCCGGCGATATGTACACCGTGAAGAACACGGGCCGTCAGAACACCTATGCTTTCGCCGATATCACCTACAGCACGGCTGACAACGACCGCCAAGCCCCAGCCTTCTACCAGAAAGCTTGGGACAAGGCGATCACGATGTACGTGCCGAAGAGCGAAGCAGATCAAATAGTTTCTTTTCCGGAGAATGGTTTGGATACAACTCATTACGAGGTAGTCCAATCCAACTGGAGCCGTGAATATAACGATGTGAATGTGCCCTACGCTTTAGGAAAGGGATTCTATGCCAGCGTAGAAAAGAAGAATGCGACCGGCTTAGGTGAGAAAGTATTGGTACGCCTGCCGAAAGCGGATGACTCCTACAAATATGAACCGTGGAAACCGGATACGAAAAGCGCTACATTGAGAGCCGCCATGACCAAAGCCCCGACTTTAGCAAATCGGATCAATGCTGGTAAACTGGCAGATAACAAGTCGATCAAGGTGGTATTGACAGATGTGAATGGAACGGAAGATTGGTGGAATACGGATAATGGAACCGTCCGTGTTATTGCTGATGGTGACGGCAAGCACTTCCTGTTGGGTAATCCTTATATGTATCCGTTGGATATCGTTCGTTTCTTGAAAGAGAATGAGGCTATCTTAGAGCAAAAATATTGGACATTGGATGTGAAGGAGGGGCTTGTTGTCGGTACACCTGATGTGGCATGGGAAGGTGGAAATGTTACTGATGCTACATCCGGAGCCGTTATCGCCTCCATGCAAGCCTTCTTCGTAGAGCTGAAAGATGCGGCTCAAACGAAAGCGGAAGGTACGGCAACCGGTACCGATCTGAAGGTGGTTCATTTCGATCCCTCCATGATGCAAGGAGAGTCGGAGAAGGTCTCTTCTTCCTTACGTACCGCTACGGCCAAAAACCCGGTATTGAGGCTGACAGCAGAGCGGGATGCATATCGTAGCACGGCCTTGTTGATGCGGCAGGATGATGCCGCGAATAGCTATGAGGCAGATAAGGATGCCGTAATCTTGCTGGATACGGAACTGGAGGAGATCCCGCAGGTGTACACTATCGCCGGGACTCGTGCCGTGGGTGTGAACGTAGTACGACGGATCGACCAAGTGCCCCTTGGCGTATATGCCGGCGAGGGTAAGGGGGAGGTTACACTGACGATAGAGGGTATCGGCGATTGGGCGGAGACGCTTTACCTGTACGATGCCGTGACCCGTAAAAGTACGGAGTTGTCGGACAATACGTATACCTTGCGTTTGGACGGCAGCAGCCATGGACGTTACTTCCTAAGTGCGGGCTCGCCTACCGGTAATGAGGGGGTGGACAACGTAGAATCTATCTCTGTCTATTCCGCCGTATCGGGTAGGATAGTGGCCAGTGCTAGCGAGGCGTTGAAGCGGATACAGGTGTTTACGCCGATGGGTCGTTTGGTACGTACCTTATATCCCGCCCGTCCGACTTATACGTTCGATCTCCCGGCAGGCATCTACATTATCCGCACGGAGATCGCCCACGACCAAAAGACGGTGAAACTACGGGTATTGTAAATAAACCCGCTATAATAGACAAGGGGGTGCGGTTCACTTAGAACCGCACCCCCTTGTTGTTAGTTCGTTTCTACCACTCCATCCTTGATATGGATCACCCGATCCGTGTTTGTGGCCAGCTGTTCGTCATGCGTCACGATGACGAACGTCTGGTTCATCTGGTCTCTTAACTCGAAAAAGAGGGCGTGCAATTCTTCCTTGTTCTTGGTATCGAGGCTTCCCGAAGGTTCGTCGGCGAGGATAACCGCCGGGTTATTGATAAGCGCACGGGCTACCGCTACCCGTTGCTTTTCTCCGCCGGATAGCTCGGCGGGCTTGTGTGCCATACGATCGGAGAGTTTCAAGAAGTCCAGCATCTCTTTCGCCCGCTTCTCGGCTATGGCCGATTTCTCCTTGGCGATCAGGGCTGGGATCATCACGTTTTCCAAGGCCGTGAACTCCGGCAATAATTGATGGAACTGGAAGACGAAGCCGATATTCCGGTTGCGGAAAGCCGCCAATTCCTTATCGCCCAATCGTCTTGTCTCCGTGCCATTGATAACCAGTCGCCCGCTATCCGGTGCGTCGAGCGTGCCGATGATTTGCAACAAGGTTGTCTTACCCGCCCCGCTGGGGCCTACGATAGCGACAACCTCGCCCTTGTTTATCGTGAGGTCGATGCCTTTCAATACTTGTAAGGCACCGAAACTTTTCGTTATTCCTTCGGTTTGTATCATATCAAGTTTCTTAGGACGTGCGAGGCAAGGAAACAACCGAACGTTGCCGGCATATAAGAGACCGTTCCCGTGGTCGTACGTTTACATGTTTCGTTTTCAACTTCGATCACGGCGTCCGGATCGGCGAACTCGGTGGAAAATACGACGGGAATCCCCTTGCTTACGCCTAGAGGACGCAACCGTTTCCGCACCGCTTTCGCGAGGGCGCAATTGATTGTCTTGGAGATATCCGCTATCCGTACCAAGGATGGGTCTACCTTAGCGCCCGCCCCCATGGAGGACACGATGGGGATCTTATGGATATATGCTTGGTACATCAGGTATACCTTGGGACTTAGGGAATCGATGGCATCTACCACGAAATCGAGAGGGGCCGATAAGAGTACCTCCTCCGTCCGTTCGTCTCGCAGGAATTCATTCAGGACGGTTAGTTGCAACTGGGGATTGATATCGAGCAAACGCTTGGCCACGACCTCGGCTTTCGGCATCCCTAGGGTGGAATGAAGGGCGGGCAATTGGCGGTTGATATTACTCTCGTTTACCGTATCGGCGTCTATGATCGTCATCTTTCCTACTCCGGCCCGACAAATCTGCTCGGCGGCATAAGCTCCCACACCTCCTAGGCCAACTACCAATACATGGCTACGGGATAAGCGCTCCATACGCTCCGCTCCGAACAAAAGTTCCGTCCGTGTATTCCAATTGTAACTCATTTATCTATTTTTGAGCACAAAAGTAATCAATTGTTCCGGTTCCTCCAATACTTGCTTTTATCCGAAAGCTTTGTGTCTTGTTACTGCACGGGCGTTGCAGCGTTACTGTATGGGCGTTGCAGTATTACTGCATCAGCCTTGCAGTACCACCGCAACCCAGGTTGCAGTGGATGAGTTACGTCAGATGGGTTGAATATGAAAGACCGATCCTCCGTCGGAGGCCAGCGGAAGGGTGATTTTATCCCTGTAGGTGATCTCCTCAACCTCTTTTACGAGTTTGTTCGAGTCTATATTCGTATCTTCAGCATCTTTATAGATCGTTATCTTATATTTCTTGTCCTTATCCAAGAACTTGAGGTCTACATCGATACTGCGTGCTTGGCTGTTATTGATCGTACCGACAAACCAATCCTCTCCCTTTTTGCGGGCGATCGTTACGTATTCATTGACGGAAGCGTTCGGAACGACTGTTTGGTCCCAAGTCGTAGGCACGGCTTTCAGGAACTCGAATCCCGGTTGTCCTTCGTAAGCCTCCGGCGTATCGCAAATCATGCCGAGATAGCTCTCTAATACCACGTACATCGCTAACATATGGCAGCGGGTACTCATTACGTAAGGGTTACGTTCTTGGTTCTTGAACTTATCCCTTGGCAAAGAGCGGAAACCTCCTAAATGATAATCAGTCGCTCCCGCTAATAAACGGGTAAAAGGCATATGGATGTCATGATCTGCGTCGGTATCCTTATCCCATTTGCAATGCTCGTAATTAAGCGTACCCTCGCGGGTGAACTCGTTGGGATAGGTACGGCTCAATCCAGACGGCTTGCAAGCTCCGTGGAATTGCACGAATAGATGATGCTTAGCCGCCTTCGCCAAGAACTCTTCTTGGATGCGGATCATCTCCTGATCGTCTCGATCCATGAAATCGATCATCATGCCGGCGATTCCCCATTTCTCGAATTGGGCGAAAGCCTCGTCTATCTTTGCGTACAGAGGTTTCCAGTTGGTCCATAAATGGATACGTACGCCTTGACTCTTGGCGTAATCGCAAATCTCCTGCATATTGAGGCTCGGAACGACTTTCAAGATGTCCGCTTTAGGACCCGGAGAACCGAATCCGGCTCCATCCTCGTCATACCAAGCTTGCTCGGCGTTCCCGTAGATCGAGTGATAATCCAATCCGTTACGGGCTACGAAATCAATGTAATATTTATTCGTGGGGAAATTGTTTCCGCCAAGGAAAGTCGTATCCGGAACGACATTTCCGTTCCACCACGTAAAAGTAGTCTTACCCGGCTTAATCCAAGACGTATCCTCTATCTTACAAGGCTCATTGAGATTCGTAAGGATATTGGACGCTATCAAGGAACCGATTTGATCACTGATCATCAAGACCCGCCAAGGAGATTGATGGGGTAGGGATGCCTCTACCTTGATACGCTCTTGTCCCAGTTTAGGTGATAGTTTCCCGAGAAGAGTCCCGTTTTCTTTCCATAGGTACATACCGGCGTAATCACGAACCGCCGCCTCGGTAATCGCCATATAAACATGGTTCGGGAAAGAGAATAGGGAGGGCATATCCATCAATCGTTTATTATCCATGTCGGCATAATCTGTGACCGTATATTTACCTTCGTGGGAACTTTGGTAGTTGGGGAGGAATAAAGTAGTTACGTTCGGATTCCCTTGTAGGTTGAAGGTGGTTCCCTCGTCATACATGATATACGAATCCCATCCTTTTTGCTTCGGAAACTCATAGCGGAAGGCGATACCGTCATCGAAAGCCCTTACGACCAGATTAATCTTGCGAAAAGGCTGAACGGTTTCCTCTAGCGGGATGATTACCTCTTTGGAAAGGCTATGTATATGTTTCGCCTTACCGACGATCAATTCGTAGGTCTCTTCCTTCGTGCTGAACACGGGTTTGTTGATCTTTACATTTTCCCCGAACGCCCCATTATCGAAAGTCAGCGTCAATGGGGAGTCTTGGATCAAGGTCTGCTTATTAAATGTTACGCTGTATACCGGGCTATTCTTATCCAAAGCCAAGGAAAACTTGGTCTTTCCGTTTGGAGAAGCCAACCGCACGCTTTTATTCGCATATAAAGAGTGAGCGCAAAGTATAAAAAATGCCAGAACGAGGTAGATTGATTCTTTTTTCATGGATGATAATTTTATAGGCCAAAGATATACATATTTATTTTGTACGGTTTAACTGCTTCAACAATTCCTTAAGACTGACGGTCTCATTCTTGACCAATGGTTTTGCCCAATAGGAAATACTCAAGATATAGCCCAGCGTGATAAATAGGAAAAACATGGAATAGCGCAACCCGATCAGATCTCCAAGTCCACCAATGATGAACGGAATCAATGCCCCACCGAAAATACCCGTACACAAGATACCGGAAAAAGCCCCATGATGCTTATCCACGGAGTTAAGGGCTAAGGCGAATATCACCGAAAACATGATCGAGATCGAGAAGCCGCAACAAGCGAAAGCGATAATCGCTACTTGCGTAGGACCGAAGAGCGCTATCGCTAAATTAAAGATCGCTATCATCGAGAAGATACGTAACATCAGCTTTGAGTCGATTAACTTAACGATCACCAATCCCAACAAGCAGCCGATGGACATCAATCCCCAGAACCAAGCAACCGTAGTAGCCCCGGCTCCTTCCGGGCTGACCCCATGATACATATTCAAGAAAAGGCTCATCCAATTCGCCAATCCTTGCTCGGTTCCCACATAAGCGATAATCCCTAAGAAATAGAATATAACTTGTTTTTGCCTGAGCAATTCCTTATAATTCTGTACCGTTCCCGCCTTCTCATCTTCCTTTAATTCTACTTTCGGGAATTTGACATAAGAGATAACCACTAACATGATGACAAAAACAATCGTAAAGATAAAATAGAGCGAGCTCCAAGGTAAGCTCTCCGGCGTTATCCCTTTGAGGAAACGGATGAAGAAGTCGTTTGCCGAATCCTCACCGGTTAATTTCCGCATAAGTCCGGCCAAGACGAACGGGCTCATGAAAGAAGCGGCCCCGAATACGATCTGGGCCAATACCTGATTAAAGGCATATTTTTTCTCTCCACCCGCCTCACGCATCAAAGGCAATATGATCACCTGTAGCATCGCCATGCCCAGACCGATAGCGAAAAGGGAAGTTAATACGATAGGGTAGGTCGGGAATATGACGAAAAGCCCCGCACCCAAAAACGCCAGACTGAAAGCGATCAATAAGGAAATCTTTCCCCCGAAACGCTCGATGATCATTCCTGCCGGGATCGACATGATGCCATATGCCAAGAAAAACGAGAACGGTAAGAAAGCGGCCAATGTCAGGCTCAGCCCAAAACTATCGATAATCATCGGTAGCATAGGGCCTAATATATTGGTAACAAAAGAAATGACAAACCAAATACACAAGATGAGGAGTACGATCCAATTATTCTTATTCATGATAGATAGATTCAATGATTAAACACCAATGCCGCCGCCCCGAGGCATCCGGCCTTATTTCCTAATCGGGCAAGCTCGATAGTCGTGAAGTACGAGGTTTCCTTCATCACGTATTTCCCGACCTGCTCCCGTATATTGTCAATGTAGAAATCTCCGGATTCCGAAATGCCTCCGCCGATAATCACCTTTTGCGGAGCGAAAATGTTGATAAGGCTCGCTACGCCTAGGGACAGATTCCGGAAATGATCCTCCATAGCGAGTACGGCCTCTTTCTCCTGAGCTTTATAGCGCTCTACTATATATTTTCCATCGATACGGGAAGGTATCTCCCGTCCGTTCTTCTCCAATAATTGCCGATATAAGGTGATCAACGCACTTACGGAAGCGTGTGCCTCTAGGCAACCGGACGCTCCGCAAGTACATTGATTCCCATTCAGACCATGAATAATTAAGTGCCCAAGTTCGGTGCCCCGGTTCCGGTAGCCGCCATAAAGCCGGCCGTTCAAGAACAAGGCGCCCCCTATGCCGGTACCCACCGTCAGGAAAACGATATCGGAGAGACCTTTAGCCGCCCCATATATCACCTCGCCCAACCCCATAAGGTTTGCGTCGTTGTCGATGAATACCGGTAGATTAAATTCCGCTAACGCAAGATCCAATTGTTGGTTATCTAGTTCAGGAAGATTATTGGCAAAGAGAACCACCCCATTATCTACTACGGAAGGTACACCTATGCCAATTCCGTAAATCCCCCAATCCCGGGAACGGGCGTAGTCTGTCATTTTCCGTACGATACTTTTTATGGTATCGGATAATGGGCGTGGATTCTCTTTTGATTGTGTGGTTTCCGACGATTCGTAAAGAATGTCGCCATTCTGGTTCACAAGAGTATATTTTATGCTTGTTCCTCCAATGTCTAATGCGATAGCGTATTTCATGATAATTGTAAAAGCTTAATTAGAACTATGCGCCGCTTCCCTGTCGATCAGGCAAATCACGTTCGGGTGCAGCCACAATAAGGAGGCCGGCAACTCCGTCGAGATCTTCTGTTCAAGGAAAGCTTGAGTAATCTCCCTTTTCTTTATCCCGTTGATAAGAAGGATAATCAGGCGTGACTGAAAGATATTCGCCATGCCCAATGTCAGTCCGTATCCCGGTTTCTCCGTATCCCCGGCGATCATGGGATGTTGCAAGGATTTCTGGGACAGATGAGCCACATGGCAATTCGTATGCAAGGAAGGAGCCGGCTCGTTCAAGGCGATATGGCCGTTCATCCCTATTCCTAATATACAAATGTCGATAGGGCCTTTTTGATCCAGTATCTGTTGGATCCGCTCACATTCCGCCTCAGGGTTCTCCGGATCGCTTTGGAACGCTATATACCGGTCTTCCGGGATTTGAAGCGGACCTACGAAATAGTTCCGTAGATACGACTCGCACGTACCCGGGTGGTCCATCGGGATCCCTCCCCATTCATCAAGCTTTAGTACCGTGAATTGGGAGAATAATTCCGGTTGGCGACTGGCTTCCTCTACCAGCAACTCATACATCCGGGTAGGAGAGCCCCCAGTGGCGGCACAAAGCGTAAGTGCCTTGTGCTGCCCTAACTCTGAGGTAACAATCTCTTTTGCCTTAAGGCTTAATGCCTCATAAGATTGACAAATCTCTATTCTCATACGATTTTAGAGCTCTTTGATTCGGATATTGCGGAAGCAAACACCATAACCGTGGTCTTGCATACCGATGTAACCCGGTTGTTTTCCGCATTGTAGCATCAAGTCGTAAGCTTCCGGGCATTTCTCCGGACTCGTGCTGAACTTGCTGAACTTACTATGATCCACTAACGCACGCCATACCGGGGTACCAAATTGGAACTCCAGAATTTTCACGTCGTTCATGTAATGGATCACGCGTTGGTTATAGACAACGATTCTCGTCTTGTTCCAGTTACCGTACGGTTTTACGGGTTGTGGATCCGGCATAATCATGTCATATACGGCACCGGCCTGACGGTTACCATCGCAACCTTCCCATGCGTCCGGCATATTCTCGTTGTCGAGTAACTGATATTCTGGGCTGGAGTAATAAATAGGTGTACCCTCAATTTCTTGCGCAGTATAGAAGATACCGCTATTACCGGCCTTGTCGATCTTCCATTCGATCTCGAAAACGAAATTTTTGAACTTCTTGTCGTAGATCAAGTCGCCGAAGCCCGTGTCTGCCTTATTGTCGCTACCTTTATAGGTGATCGATCCGTCTTCAACCACCCAACCTTGGGGTACATCCTGACGGCAATAGCCGCGCCATCCGTTCAAGGTTTTCCCGTCGAACATGGTGATCCACTCGCCTCCCGTAGGGATACCATCGCTATCGAGGGCTTGGGTTTGGGCGGTTTGCGTTCCGGCATTGTTCGTATTGTTATTGTTGCCAGAGGTACATGATAGAGCCGATGCGAATAAGGCTACGGCCATAATACTGCTATAAATCTTTTTCATCTTTGTATAGTTATTTAAGTAAATTATCTAGTTGTAGAGACGGGGTGTGCCCCGTCTCATCCCATTGTTGTTCGCTTTTATAACTTGAGATCTTCCCATCCATTGCGGTATTTCCGCTTGATGAATTGGTTCGCTTGCTCGAAGTTGGTGATACGCATGTTCGCTCCGTCCCACTGGAAAGTCTTGTTTCTTCCCGGATAGATAAAGCCCTCGCGTTCTCCGTAGATCGAGTCGTTATGTTTCACTTGTTCCCGGATATTATAGCTGCGTAAGATCAGGTTACCCATCAATACGGTCTCCGTCAACGGACCGGCGTAACCTTCGAATGGTGATTCTACGTCCGCCTTGTCGTATCCTGCGATACAAGAGTCGATCCACGCCCAGTAATGACCGTTCGTGCCGCCTTCGATACGTTTGTATTTATGAGGAATGTTCACGTCCTTGTCGAACAGCGGTTTCTTGTTCGCCTTCTGTCCCTTTGGCCAGAATCTCGGGTCGGAACCGCCCCAGCCGCAAGAAGCCATACCTTTCGTACCTACGAATACGGTTGCGCCTTCTACGTCCATCATATCCAAGTCTCCCATCGTGCAGGTCATGTCTGCATCCGGATCGATCTCCTCGAAACGCTCCGGCATGATACCACCGTCCATCCAATAGAGATTCAGGTCGCTTCCGTCTTTCTTCTTGAATTTATAACGGATCGAGCTGGCTACCGGGCAACTCTCAGGATAATAAGCCTCCTCGAAGATACCGGAGTAGACATTGGTCGTGCTGCAAGAAACCTCAGTCGGATAACCTAATTGAAGCAATTTGAATGGAGGGCCGATGATGTGGCAACCCATATCTCCAAGAGCGCCTGTACCGAAACGCCACCAACCACGCCAGTTGAACGGAACAAGATTATCGATATAATCCACATACTCGGCGGTACCTACCCATAAGTCCCAATTTAATCCCTTGGGAACCTCAGGCTTCTGGCTCGGCCAAGGAATACCTTGCGGCCATACAGGACGGTTGGTCCAGCAATATACCTTCTGGATGTCACCTAACAGATCTGCCTCGAACCATTCACGAAGGGTACGCATACCGTCGCAAGAGTTACCTTGGTCGCCCATTTGGGTCACGACCTTGTATTTCTTGGCGGCCTCGGTAAGGATACGTGCCTCGTAAATATCGTGCGCGATCGGTTTTTGCAGATATACGTGCTTACCCATCCGCATAGCGCCGAAAGCTTGGATCGCATGGTTATGATCCGGGGTGGAGATACATACGGCATCGAAGTTCTTGCCTTCCTTGTCGTACATCTCACGGAAGTCGTTGAAATACTTCGCCTTCGGGTATTTCTTACGAGCGTCGGCAGACTGACGGTCGTCTACGTCGCACAGACAGGTGATCGCTGCGTTTTTGTGCGGCGTATTCATCAAGCTACCCAAATCGGCGGCTCCCATACCGCCACAGCCTATTTTCGCGATATAAAGCTTATCGCTGGGAGCTACGTGTCCTAATCCCGCTACGGTAAAACTGGGCAGGATCGTAAGGGCGGCAGCACCTGTGGCTGCCATCCCAAGGAATTCCCTTCTCGAGATTCCAGTCGGACAGGATTGTTTATTTACCTCTTTCATAAATTTGTTCATATTATGATTAATAATTGAATTGGGGTCTAAAGAATTGATATTAAAAACAGACTGATATGATTAGAATGCCGGATATCCCGGGTTCTGAACCAAATTATTATTCTTCTGCCAAGCCTTGAACGGGATCGGGAAGATCTTACGATATTCCGGAGTCTGTTTCGGCTTCATATATCTCGGTTTCAGATAAGTCCCGAAGCGGATCATATCTTGGCGGCGGACAAATTCGAATGCCAACTCATAACCACGCTCGTTATAGATATCGTCCAATGTCACGCTCGTGTAATTATGATCGGAATTGCCGTAAGCCCTTTCCCGGATAGCGTTTACCAGACGAGTAGCTTCACCGAGATCCCCGCCCATACGAACCAAGGCTTCCGCTTTCATCAGGTATACATCGGCCAGACGGAAGATAGCGATATCGTTCTCCATATTGGTATTTTGCATGCCTTTCTCATATACCCACTTATTGATACGTGCGCCGTCTTCTTGGTGAACCTCGCCCCACGGGGTTAAGTTACCATCCGCATCGGTTTTCTCAGTTCCCGGTACCACATTTAAGTCGATCGTATGGATCAAGTCATGTCCTAGGGTCGTTTTCAAAATCTCTCCCGTGCTAGGGTCGATCATCGGGCCAATCAAGAACGAACCTTCGTAACGAGGATCTTCCGTATCAAATGTGCGGACAAAATCCGGCTGGGCGTTGATACCATTCCACATACCGCCGGTGAAACCTAATACATCGGGATCCAGATAATGCAATGTCCAAAGATGAATGGAGTTACCCCAAGCATCAGATGCCTTGTAGCAGATCGGGAAAATAATCTCTCGTGATACCTCGTTATGAACCTCGAAATTGGTTTTCCAATTCGGCTCGATGATATATTCGAGTTTCATGATCTCGTCGCACTGCTCCACTACACCTTTCCAGTTCGGCTCGCCGATCCATTCCTCGGCGTTGAGGTACATCTTTGCCAATACCATACGGGCAGCCCCTTGCGTGAACTTACCGTAGCTGGCGTCTGATACATCGGAGCGCAGGTTCGGGATGATCTCGGTTAATTCCTTCACCACGTATTTATACAGATCCGCACGGCTCGTGATGGAGGGCAAGGAGGTATCCTCAAAATCTGTCACTAATGGAGCGTTACCGAAAATATCTACGATTACATAATACCAGAAAGCGCGTAATCCTCTTAGCTCAGACAAGTATTGAAGCTTAAGTTCATCGCTCATCGCCTCGCTTTTCTCTATAATATTATATACGGAATTAACTGTGGTTAAACCTTCCGTACAATATGTCCAGCAATTCTCTACGGAGTAAGAGTTCGGTTTCCAACTGTGCATACATTGTTCCATGTATTGTCCGCCGTCCCACCAGTCGCCACCTACACGTGTAGGTGCTATCAAGATATCGGCTGTCATATCGGCCGCTCCCCAAGGACCGTCATAAGCCAGCATGTTCTTTAGGGATTGGTATGCCGGAGCCATGATCGCATTAATCTGCTTTTCTGTTGTCCCGAATTCGTCGGTAGGAAGCTTGTCGTATACGTTCTCGTCCAAATCCATGCAAGAGACAAGTGCTACCGGAGCGAGTACGGCACATATTATATTTTTGAATAATCTTTTCATGATCGTTACTGTTTGTGTATTAGAAATTCAAGTTTAATCCAACAGAGAATGTGCGTGCCTTCGGATAAAATTCACGAGGTTCTACACCCGGGGTCAAACCGTCTCCTGAATCCATAGGAACTTCGGGATCAAGACCTTTATATTTCGTGATAACGAATAGGTTTTGCGCCGTGAAATAAACACGGATACCATTCAATGCTTTGATCTTATAACCTAAAGTCAAGTTGTCGAGACGCATAAAAGAACCTTTCTCTAAGTAATAGTTGGAGAATCTTGGAGTTTCGCTTAACGTATAGGTCAATGGATCATCCAATGCGTTTGTTCCCGGCAAGAATCCGGATTGAGCGTATGCCATGCGGGTCGCGTTCAATATATCATTACCGATCGTTCCACGCAAGAAGAATGACAAATCAAAATTCTTGTAGCGGAAAGTATTGGTGATACCATATGTCAGTTTCGGTTGAGCGGATCCGATGTAGTCATAATCCGCCGGATCGGAAATCTCGCCGTCACCGTCTTTATCTACCATGATATATCTGCCGTTCTCATCGATACCGTTGCAAACCAAGCCATAGAATTGTCCGATAGGGCGTCCCTCTTCCAATACGTGTGTACCGCTGGAGCTTCCACCCCGGATGAATACGTCACCTAATAAGATCTTATCCATTGTAAATACGTCGTTGGATAGACGAGTCACTTCATTCTCATTATGAGCCAAGTTTAAGGAGATGTTCCAATCGAAATCCTTCGTGCGGATAGCGTCTGCGTTCAAACTCAACTCAATACCCGTATTACGCATATCGCCCACGTTAGCCATGATCTCGCTATATAGGTAAGGAGGGGTTGGCACCGGATAGGTATAAAGCATGTCAGAGGTCTTTTTGTTATACCATTCGATACGACCACCTAGGCGGCTATCCAATACGGAGAAATCAAGTCCGATGTTCAACATCGCTGTCTGTTCCCATTTTAAGTCTGGGTTTGCGTTTTGGCTGATTTTATAAGAAGGTAGCCAAGAACCGGTATCATAATATACACCATCTGTGCCGTAAAGCTCGAGGGTTTTGTAGGGGTCCAATCCTGTTTGATTACCAGTGATACCATAACCGACACTTAACTTTAAGTCGTTAAGCCAGTTTACTTTTTCCATGAATGACTCTTGGGTGACATTCCAACCCACGGAAACGGAAGGGAAGGTACCCCATTTGTTATTCGTTCCAAATTTAGAAGAACCATCCCGGCGTACGGTAGCTGTCAACATATATTTCTCATTGAAGCTATAATTGGCTCTTGCGTATAAAGAGATCAGGCGACTTTGCCATTTTTGAGACTCTGCGTCTCCCGGATTCAGATTTTGTCCTGCGGCTAAATTGTTAGCACCTAATAAATCAGTGACGAAACCACGGGTCTGTACGTGAGTCTCCTCATAATTCTCTTCTTCCCAAGAGTAACCGATCAAGGCATTGATCTTATGCTTATTGAACTCAGCTGAATAATTGGCGGTCCATTCCATCAAGTCTTTATCACGTAGTCTGGACCAACGTTCGGCCTTACCGCCATCGTTGTAACCGGCTTGAGACTCGATACTGTTGTATTTGCTCTCATCTTCCGTATTCCGGCTTTTAGCTAAAAGAACTTTAGCCTCTAAGCCATCGATAATCGTATAACCGACATCAGCGGTTCCATAGAAATTATTGATGCGGTTCTTATGTGTATTCTCTTTCTGGTTACGTACCGGGTTTCCTTGGTCGTATTCACGTGTGTCGAACCAAGATCCATCCTCTAGCTTAACCGGGCGAACGGGAATCATATTGTAGGCAAGTAAGAAATTGGTCGCATTGGTCGGCGCGTTATCTGTAACGGTAGCCACGCCGGTGATGCTTACTTTCAAACGATCCTCCAGAGCACGTTGGGAGAATTGGAAACGGGCGTTGTAACGGTTCATGGAGTTATCGCGTGCGATACCTTCACGTTGCATATAAGAAAGGGAACCTCTATAGTTATGGTGTGAACCACCTCCTGATAAAGACACGGCATGATCCTGTTGGAAACCGATTCTCGTGATCTCGTCGAACCAATCCGTGTTCGCTCCCATGTCAAAATCCTTACCGTCCTTACCCGGGGTAGAGGAAGTATAGCTACGCCATTGGTCCGCTGTTAGCAGATTCGGCTTGTTAGCCAAGGTAGATACACCGAACGCTCCATTATAAGCGATGGTCGGTTTGCTGGCGTAACCTTTCTTAGTCGTGATAAGGATAACACCACCCGCTGAACGGGAACCGTAGATAGCGGCTGAAGAGGCATCTTTCAAGATAGAGATAGATTCGATGTCCTGCGGATTAACCGTAGACATGTCCATGCCCGGCACGTTATCGATAACGATTAACGGGCCTTGGTCGTTTTGCAAAGTGGATAGACCTCTTAATTGAATCGTCGAGTTGCCCGTTACGTCGCCGGAACCTGTATTGATCGTTAAACCGGCCACCTTACCTTGCAACAAATCCGCTGCGTTACGAGTCAGACCTTGGTTGAAATCCTCAGCGGTCACGTTGGTGATAGAACCGGTAATCTCACGTTTCGTCTGCGTACCGTAACCCACTACGACTACCTCATCCAGTTTTTGAGTGTCCTCTTTCAAGTTTACATTGATCTCGTTTTTGCCGCCTACCGGTTGCAACTGTGTCATGTAACCGATATAAGAGAACTCGAGAGTTGCGTTTGAGGATACTTCCATAACGTATTTACCATCCAGATCTGTAATCGTGCCGTTGGTCGTGCCTTTCTCGACTACGTTAGCACCGATAATAGCGTTTCCTTCCGGGTCTTTAACGACACCGGTGATGCGTTTCTTAGTCTGTTGGGCAACAATGTTTTTATTAAATACATTGATATTTCGTCCTTCGATCGAATATTTCAAACTCGTGTTGCGTAGTGCTTGCGATAAGATATTTTCTATGGACTTATCGGTTGCGTTCACGCTCACTTTTACGTTCTTTACGTCAGAATCCACATAGAAGAATAAGAAATCGCTTTGTTTTTCTATAATAGCGAATAGATCGGTTAGTGGGGCTTGATCCGTCTTCACGGAAATCGTTACAGATTGTGAATAGGAATTAGTCGCTACCGCTTGGAACAGTGTCAAGAAAAGTAAAATAAAGGACATTTTTAGGACCGAGAGCATTTTTTTTAAGTCTTTGGACCTAAAAGACCTATAATACGAAACATTTTCCATATTTTTGTACTGATAAAAGGTTGATAATATGCGTCTGCCACAAAATTTGGTCGTGGAGTAGCAGAAGCAGGAATTAATTCTTTTTAATGGGGCCGGCTGTATTTTTGCAGCCGGTTTTGTTTTTTTGAAAGATAGGATCCGTGTTATCTCATAGGCATTGCTTGTTTTTTAAGATGTGTTGATATTTTTATTTTATTGAATATAGTAAGTTCCATCTCTTTGTGACCATTTGATCGGCAAACTACGAGAGATCACTTGTAAAATCTCCTTTAAAGATTGATCCTCACTGAATGTTCCGGATACAGTGACATTCGGGTCCAGCAATCTCTTGTTTTCTATATGGATCGGAATCTCGTATCTTTTCTCAAGCTCATTCAGCAAGGTACAAAGCGCTATTGATTTATACTTTAGCAAGCCGTCTTTCCATGCCAGATTTTCTTTTGCGTTGACGGATTGGATATCAATCTTGTTCGTTGAACGGATGAATGTAAGTTGCTGGTCGGGAGCGAGTAAGACTTGTTGTGTCGGGCTTTCGAAACGGATAGACCCTTCCAGCAGGACGGCCGTGATCTGATCCTTCCCTTTATCGGCTTTTACACTAAAGGTCGTACCTAATACCCGTATGGAGGCATTTCCCATATCGACGATGAAAGGTCTTTCCGGATTTTTCGCCACCTCGAAATAGGCTTCTCCTTCCAAATTAACCTTTCGCTGATCCGTACCGTATGCGTCAGAGTAGGTAAAGCGACTATTCCGGTTCAAAATGATCTTCGTACCATCATCTAGCGTAAAATGAGATTTATTTTTATCGGTTATATAGGTATAGAATTGCTGAACCTTAGCTTCCCGGGTATTTAAGTGTATTGTCGCGAAAAACAGAACAAGAAAGGCGATTGCCGCCGCAATGGGAGTAGCGATGAAACGGATCAGCCTCAATCTCTTTTGCCTGCTTTGATCGTCGATCTTCTTTCTCAAATTATCGAGGGACACATTAGGCATTAAGGAATGGCTGAACGAGACTTCCGCATCCCAATAACTCTTTAGCAACCGAAATTCTTTTTTGTTCTTTTCGTCTGCGTTCAGCCATTCGCTCAGCGAAAGAAAATCTTCCGAGGAGCTGTTGCCACTTAATATCCTTGTGATAATATGATCTATGCTATTCTCCATTTTAAGTTGTTTCTATACTAATAGTCGCAACCAAATTTGAAAACCCTTAGTGGGAGCATGGATTTTTTACTTATTTTTTTCGTAGCTCATACACGAGTTCTTTATATTCGGAGATTGCGTTGAATGAGGGGCATTGTTTGATCCATTCATCCGGCGAGAT
>ERZ772937.639-NODE-639-length-28837-cov-28.153325_pt1 | contig 28837 bp, 26 predicted proteins | sample MGYA00512113_ERZ772937 | MGnify/ENA primary metagenome ERZ772937 (study PRJEB29015, sample SAMEA2737649) | human gut metagenome | biome: human gut; feature: human-associated habitat; material: faeces | place: China | collected 2012 ... | reverse complement strand
TGTTCTGACAAGTTGTCCTCTGTTTATTTTGTCGTTCATTGTTATTCCTTCCTTATTTTAATATTTATTTACAGCTAATTCATGCTACAACTATTGTCCCGCTTCTTACCGGTAAATGCAATCCCCCAAAAAGCAACTGCCGCTGATGCCGCACTCATTGCTATTCCATCATCCGCAACACCAACTCCCCCAAAAATATCATCCACAAAGAAAACTACTGCTCCTAAAAAAAGCACACTTCCCAATGCAAAAATTCCTATCCTCTTTAAACCAGAATAATTTCTTTCCTGTTCATTTACTTTTTCCGATGCTGTTACTGGTTTTTCCTGTGTTTTTTTCTTTCTATAGTAATAGTTAATCAATCCATCTTCATATACATGATGTATTATCTCCTTATCAGGATATTCCACACTTGGAATTGTAATAGTATTAAAATACGAGTTCAAACTTATACCTTTTGCAGCTTTCCAACCATTAATAATCTGTCCATTATGATTTAACGCCTCAATATAACCTTGTAATTGACTCTGCCCTGCCGCATAATTTATAGCTCCTGGCGTATATGATCCCGGTTTTATTTCATATACTTCTACTGTTTTGGTTAATGAATTAAAATATACGATGTCTGCTCTTCCGGTTCCTGATGGATTAGAAGCAATACTGCTTGTTATTCGATATTCTACCTGCCCTCCAGATATTTCTGACATGAATTTTGCCTGAAGTAACCGATGTGCCTCATTTCCCTCAATCAGATAATCAGGACGCTGTGTCCACATGCCATTCAGGTCCACCAGATCCATTGGTCTGTTCCGGGGCTGCATCCACTGCTGCAATGCTTTGCTCCATTCTATGTCCTGTAAGTTGTCACCAGCCCTCCTGCTGTCTGATATTCAGTTTTACTGCTTCGGTTCCCGAATGCATCATAGCTGTATGTTCTTAATGTCTGTCCATTCTGCGCTACGGTGATCAAACGGTTTAATAATGCTAATCCTCTATTGCTAAACTAGTGATATTCATGGAACAAATCAATCCATATATACATGCCAAAAACAAAATACAAGACCACATTAATTTCATAGTATCATCAGAATCCATGTTTCTGAATATCACTTCACCTCTGCGACCAGAAAATGCCTTTCCAACCCGTACCATAAATATAATAAAAAAACCACCGACTGTACCAACTACTTTTCCAATTTCCCTTATCAATTTATTCTTAATTATAATTTTTCTCATTGCTAACAATAAAATCAAAATTCCAAGAATAAAAGTAACTATGTAGATTACTATACAAACAATAACTCTCTTTTCTCCAAAAATATTACCCCAGAACATTACCTCCATCAAAAGACCTAATGAACCAAACAAATAAATGTATCCATTTAGTTTTCTGGAGTCATACTGTTTTCTAAATAACCAGATCAGCCCGCCAACCACAATAAATATTGTTACAAAACCAGCTATTTGAAGCATAAATTGCAAATCAGCCCCCTGATAAAAGCCCATATACACACCTATCAGATACGGAAGCATATATGCAAAAACTCCTCCGATTGTGAACTTTAATATTTCTTTATTCTTTTTCATCATTGCCTCCCAAAAAACCCGTTAATGTTGCTGAAGTTAATGATGCCAATGCAGTAGTTGCCAATGAATAATAAATCTCCCTTTCCAAATTTACTTGCACTTTTCAAATTTCCAGCTATCCCCCTGATATCCTTTATATTCAAATTTAAAAGGTGCAAGTCCTTTGCTTGATATACTCCACCAACTGATATGCGTTTTCTTTTTTCATTTGTACTTCAAATAACATATTATTATTTTCATCAAAAAAAGTATATGCGACATTTCCTAAAGCCGCCTTAATCTCTGCAATATTTTCTAAAGAAATTTCCTGCTTTTTTCTCTTATGATAAAAATAAATTTTTTCCCCATTCATAAACACTGCTGAATAACAAAAATAATTCCATAAAAATGTTGCAAATCCCCATTGTACAGCAATGCACATAACCAAAAATACATATAATGGTACTATATTGAAACTAAATAGTAAAAGTAGAACTTCCAAAATTCCAATTAAGAAAAAAATAGTTCCCAAAATCCACACAATCTTTTTCGTGCCCACATATATCTGCGCAATTGTTTTATTTTTACGTTGCTCTTTCTTACACAGAAAACCAAACCGTACATCTACAATGCCAAACACAATATAAAATAAAATAATTAATATAAGCAAAAATGTCATTTTGAACCAATACCTCCACTCACAAATAGAACTACTATAAGACTTGTCACCCAACATGCTCCTAAAAGTTCCCTACTTATATCAAAAAACAAATACAATACAACAATTATAATATTGGTAATCTGTACACCTATTCCACATAACAATCCTAAAATACTTATTTTGCCATATGAATGCCATATCCATAGGTTTCCTCACTTCTTCCTGCTTCTTCCTTCTTCTTCCATTCCTTCTCCTTTATGTTTATGTGAAATAATATGACCTACAGCATTCACATAACATGCACACTTTCGCTATAATTTAATATCTTTTTATCCTTTTTTTCTATCTGTAATTAGATTTACTTGCAAATAGCCTTTTTCCTTTATTAGTCTCTCTGCTTCTTCACTTCTTTTCATCATTCCTGTTTCAATATAAATTTTTTTATTCGTCCGGATAAGAATCCTATCTGCCCCTCTTCCTGTTGACTTGTAACACACGGATTTGACATCTTTCCAAGAATATTTTCTCTCTAATCCCCAAATCGAACGATACATAATTTCATTCCATGTAACAATGATTCTTTTGTTATACCAATATAAAAGAAAATAGCTTCCCTCTACTCCACATAATATTAAAAATAGAATGAATACACCTATCACTTCATATGTTGCCTCTGCGCCAATATACTTTATTAATAATGCCAAAGCTTCTTTAGAATCTGGAGCGCAACTTCCCGCATATTTTACAAGCCGATCGGCTACTTTTCCAATTTCTTCATGTGAAATCAATTTTTTTAAATATGGTGCAAATTTTGAACATAATTTTGGTGCAATATTACCTATTATTTTTCCTCCATTATCTTTTCTCTAATTCATCCAGCGTATCTTGTATAAATGCAACTGCATCGACCATGTTTACGGATACTTCAAACAATTGTTGATTCTGTTTATTCATAAAACCGTACCGCACATGATTCTGATCACTTATAATTTGGCCTATCTCCTGCCTGTCAATCATTCTCCTCTTTCCAAAAAAATTACAAATGACAATTTCCTTTTCTCTCACTATGATCTTTTGCTCTCGGTACATGGAAAACCAGAAAAAAGAAATTATCAGCAGACAACTGGTACAGCAAGCCATATATATAAACGCTATATAACTCATTTCTAAAAAAATCAAAGTCAGTAAAAACACACAAACTGTCACACAATAAGTTACAATGCCTAAAATACAAATTCCTTTTGTTCTTCTCACAATATATTTTGAATCCTGTAATTTTTCGTTTTTCCTTTTAGAAAATCGAATTCCAAAACAAGCTACTATTATATGTACCATTCCATATATTAACCATATAACGCCCTTATTCATATTTCCTACAATTATTTCATTCCCAGCCTGAATCCAGCATCCAATTCCAACAATACTGGTAAACCATGACAAAAGCATAATACTTTTCCATGTCTGAATTAACTGTTTTTCAGCTTGTATATCCTTTTGTTCCATTATATTACCTCCAAAAATTCTCGTATCTGTGATACCATCCAAATAGTCGGCGCAACTATCATAATGATTCCAAATAGAAACCAAAAAATTTTCTGCCCTTTTTTCTCTTGTATTTTGCATTCTGCCAGTGACTCAACTCCTGCACCAATAAATACAAAAAATATTTTTATATGATCCATTGGTCTGTTCCAGCTCCGGCATCATTACCATCCCAGAATCTTCCCGATTTATACAATCTGTTCATTTTCTGTTTCCATTGTGCAATAAATATTTTACCATAAAGCCCTCCATGTGTCATAACGTTTTACATCTATTATTTCAATTTCTAAAATCCATTTTCACCTCCACAAGTATATACGTTCAAAAAAAAGCTGGATGATATACATCCAGCTCTGTGTCAATATAATTTCCTGTAAATGCTTTTATAAAACAACATGATCCGTTTCAAAGAGCGCTTCAAACTCTTTCTGGCTGATTTTTTCTTTTTCCAACAGAAGTTTGGCACAGGCATCTAAAACACTGCGGTTTTCTGTAATGATCTGTCTTGCCTTGGCATAACACTCATCAATGATACGTTTTACTTCCTGGTCGATCGCAGTTGCCACACCTTCCCCATAGCCTCTGGTGTGTGCCAGATCTCTTCCGATGAACACTTCATCATCATCATTATCATAGCAGATCAGTCCGACATTCTCCGACATACCATAGCGTGTCACCATCGCTTTTGCCATCTTGGTTGCCTGTTTGATATCCTGGGAAGCACCGGTTGTGATATCGTCAAAGACAAGTTCCTCCGCCACGCGTCCTCCGAGTGAAACAGTGATATCCTGTAACATCTTTCCCTTGGTGTTAAACATTTCATCCTTTTCCGGGAGTGGCATGGTATATCCTGCTGCACCTGCTCCGGTAGGGATAATGGATACAGAATACACAGGTCCTACATCCGGCAATACATGGAATAAGATTGCATGGCCAGCTTCATGGAATGCAGTGATCCGTTTTTCCTTGTCGGAAATGATACGGCTCTTCTTCTCTGCTCCGATTCCAACTTTTACAAAGGATTTCTTAATATCATTCTGTGTGATGTACGCACGGTTTTCTTTTGCAGCGATGATCGCCGCCTCATTCAGAAGATTTTCCAGATCAGCTCCGGTAAACCCGGCGGTTGTCTGTGCAATCTGTTTTAAGTCCACATCATCACCAAGCGGTTTATTCTTAGCATGCACGGCAAGGATCTCCTCTCTGCCGCCGATATCCGGACGACCGACATACACTTTGCGGTCAAAACGTCCCGGACGCATGATAGCCGGGTCTAAAATATCCACACGGTTCGTTGCCGCCATGACAATAATGCCCTCATTGACGCCAAAACCGTCCATCTCAACAAGCATCTGGTTTAATGTCTGCTCACGCTCATCATGTCCACCGCCCATACCGGTTCCGCGGCGTCTTGCCACCGCATCGATCTCGTCAATAAATACGATACACGGTGCATTTTTCTTCGCTTCTTCAAAAAGGTCACGGACACGGGATGCCCCGACACCGACAAACATCTCCACGAAATCAGATCCAGAAATGCTGAAAAACGGTACGCCCGCTTCCCCTGCAATTGCTTTTGCAAGCAATGTTTTACCGGTTCCAGGAGGTCCGACTAAAAGGACACCCTTCGGGATTCTTGCACCGAGTGCGGTATATTTCTGCGGCGCACGAAGGAAATCCACGATCTCCTCCAACTCCTCTTTTTCCTCTTTCAAACCTGCGACATTGGCAAATGTCACTTTTTTGGCATCCGGCTGCATCAGCTTTGCACGGCTCTTACCAAAATTCATCATCTTGCTGCTGCCGCCGCCCGCGTTTGCCGCTGCCTGATTGGTCATGATCATGAAGAAAATAAACATTGCCCCGAATATGATCAGATATGGAAGCAGTGTCATGATCCAGCTCTCCGCCGGAACATTCTCCATCGTATAATAAGTGATATCCTGATCCTGCAGATAAGATACGATCTCATTGACATCCGACACGATCAGCACCTTCTGTGTGGAATCCGAGAATGTAAGATTCACACTTCCGGTCGGAATCTCACGATTCTGCACAATATCAATGGCTGTTACATCCCCTGACTGGATGTCTTTCTCAAAAGCTGCTCTTGTATAAGAATTTGTGGTTGTATTTCCATCCAGGAAATACCAGACACCAACTACGATCAGAATGAGCACCAGATAAAACCCAAAGCCTCTGTAACTATTATTCCTACTATTCAAAGCTGCTCTCCTTTATTCTTCGTCCTCAAGTTCCACACATCCAATGTATGGCAAATTTCTGTACTGCTGGTCAAGGTCTAATCCAAAACCTACTACAAACTCATCCGGGATCTCAAAACCGACATAATCCACCTTCACATCACACACGCGCCGGTCCGGTTTATCTAACAGTGTGCATAACTTCAGGCTCTTTGGATTTCTTGTTTTCAGGTTCTGAAGCAGATAACTCAGTGTTCTTCCGGAATCAATGATGTCCTCGACCACAAGGACATTCTTTCCCTCAATTGTAGTATCAAGATCTTTTCCGATCTTGACAACACCGCTGGAACTTGTGCCGGCACCATAACTGGAAACAGACATAAAATCGATCTCTACCGGAGAGGTGATCCGCTTAGCAAGTTCACAGGTAAAGAAAATCGATCCCTTTAAAATGCAGATCAGATATACGGTCTCACCGCCATAATCTTTGCTGATCTGTTCTCCCATTGCTTTTACGCGCTCTGTGATCTGTTCTTCTGTCAGATACTTTCTAATATTCTTTACTTTCATGATAATTTCCTCCAAAAAAATGTACTTCTAATATCTTTTTTGTATTTTCATCGATTTTATAATCTGCACTGATCCGCTGTCCGACCGCCCATATAACATGAGAGTCTTCCGTCAGGAGCAGCATGGTATCTCGCATCTCTTTTGGGACTTTTTCGTTAATAAAATACTCTTTCAGTTTCTTTGTGTGTCCCCTGTCATCCACCGTAAGATAATCTCCTGCGGTTCTGGTTCTGATTTGCAGTCCAACTTTGATTTTATCATAATTCAGCCATTTCGTATATGATTTTTTATCAATTTCCCCGATTTTCCCATCCGGGCTGAGTCCGCAAAACCTTACTCTGCCTCCCGGCACTTCCAGTTCCAGTGTCTCTCCATCAAAAACTTTTTGCAGGCTCTCCTTTGGTATTTCTATCAAAAAGGTGTTATCCGCCCTCTTTTTTTCCGTCTCTTTTCTCAGCAAAATACCATGATAATTGCGCTCCGCCAGCACCTGATATGGCAGTTCCACATATCGTCCAACCTGTGAAAAATAAAGGTTTCTCACGCTCTCTACATGTTTTCTCGTAATATCTTTTTTCGATCCTGCCACCTGTCCGATTGCCTTATGGAGAACCTCCCGCTGCACAACTTCGTGGCACTCCTCCCACACGCCCGGATAAAGCTGTATGCCATCGCTTTTTTCAACCACATACATTTCCCGGATATGCTCTGCCTCCTCATTGAGAAAATCTCTCATTTCCTGCAGAAGCGCCGCACTCTGGTTGATATGTGCCACCGCCTGCCCATTGATCTGCTTTAGTTCCGGCAGCACCTGATGCCGGATACGGTTTCTGCTGTATTCTGTATCCAGATTTGTCTCATCCATACAATAGGACTGCCCGCATTCCCTTAAAAATGCCTCGATCTCTTCCCGCGGCTGCGCAAGCAGAGGACGGATCAATTCGTAAATCCCCTCATCCCTGCGGCGGCTCATGCCACACAGTCCATCCAGTCCGCTTCCGCGCACCATCTGAAACAAAACCGTTTCTGCGTTATCCTCCGCATGATGCGCCAGCGCAAGCCTGATCTTCTTTTCCGGAAATTCCTTTTTTACGCTTTCTGCCGCTTTCTTATAACAGTCATATCTTAAAATGCGCGCTGCTTCCTCCAGCCCAAGACCATGTTTCTCCGCAAATAGAGGAACTTCCACTGAAAATATATGACATCTGATCCCATGATCCTGACACAGGTTTTTCACAAACGCAGCGTCTTTCCGGCTCTCTTCCCCACGGATGCCATGTTCCACATGGACTGCTTCCAATAAAAAATCTGTTTTTTTCTGTAACTGCTCCAGCATCAACAGGAGGCAGACGGAATCAGCACCGCCGGATACCCCTGCGAGTACTATGTCCCCGTCTTCCACTATTTTTTCTTTTTTCCATTCGTTTAAAAGTTCATTTGTCATCTATTTCTCCCAGATGCAGGTTGCAAGAATGGTCATATCATCCGAAACCTTTCCCCCTGTAAAAAGAAGCACCCGCTCCAAAATCTTTTTCGCCAGGATGCCCGGATGATTGGTGTTGATACTCTCGATGATCTCCTGCATTGTTTCTTCCGGATTTGGTACATGCAGATATTCTAACACACCATCCGTGACCATGACAACAAAATCGCCGTTTTTCAGGGTTATCTTTTTATGCTCGATCTCGGGGTTTGTCCCGACGCCGACCGGCAGTGAATCCGGAGCAAAACTTGTCACCTCCTGCCCGTGCCTGATAAAGCTTCCCGCTGCTCCGATCTTGTAAAAATCCGCCGCCCCATCATAGAGGTTCACCATGCACAGGTCAACGGTCGAATACAGATCGCTCTCCCCTTTCATCACCATCGCCGAGTTCATCATACGGATCGCTGTCTCCACCGAAAAACCGGCTTCCAAAAAGCGTTCCACAAGATCTAACACCATCTCACTCTCTTTGCATGCGGCACTGCCGGAGCCCATGCCATCCGAGAGTCCGAGCAGAAGATCGCCGCGCTCCAGCTCCAGAAACGAGAAATTGTCCCCGGAAATCTGTGCACCGTCTTTTTTCAGCCGTGCGATTCCCTGCACACTGCGGTATTTTGTATCCTCGTAAAACAAAAAATCGGTGCGTTCCTTTGAGATAAATGAGCGGCAGTCTGCGGCAGCACGGATATCTTTTCCAAGCGCATGGCTGACCGCTGCGAGAAATGATTTCACAGAAACACAGCCGCCCATTTTACTGCGCAGTCCCGCTGTCAGCCGCAGACGTCCCTCCTGATTCTCATACAAATGCATTTCCTCAATGACGATCCCGCTCTCTTTTGCCCGGTAGCGTATCTCTGCCAACGCCTTTTTCTCCTGTGTATCCAGCAGTTTTTCCTCCTTTGCACAGTCTTTCATAATGTATGCCATCGCATCGAGCTGTTCTGCGATCGTCTGACGGTTTTCCAACAGACGGTTGTACCACGCACGATTTAAGCTTGCCTTCTCAAACACACGCACTGCCTCCTCCACCATATCTTTGCTGTGTTTGCAATAGTGGCTTAGTTCCTCCTCACTTTCTTTTGCCGGAATCCCCACATTCAGGATCGACGTGATCATGTTAGACAAAATTCCATACAACGGTGTAGATTCCTGCTCCCAGCATATCGCACAGCAGTCACAATTTGCACAGAGCCGCCCGGTCAGCTCATTTTGCATTTGTCCGAGTTCCTCCGCCGTGTACTGCTCCTTTTTTTTACTCATATTCATAAAAATCTGTGACAATCCCTGAAACGATTCCGCATACCCCGAAAGGCGTTCCTCCTTGCCTCTGTCCACGGGTTCCTGCTCTATCCTGCTTCCGCGCCCCTGCCACTCCATAAATATATGAATGACACGGTTTAAAAGGATCACCGCTCCGAATACAAAGATTCCTTCCAGAAACACTGCCAGTACCTCCGGCTGGTCTTTCCATTCCAGCAGTCCGCCACAGAAAGACAGAATCATCGTCGTGATTGCTGTCAGGATTGCCGCCAGAAATGCGGGGCAGCCCTCGTTCGCCCACTCTACCAGTTTGATCGCACCTGCAGTCACAAGAAGCGCCATTGCGTATTTTACCGTTGCCGTCAATGGCATAAAATAAAGCATTCCTATGTACATTGCAGCTGTCAGCCACACGCCGCTTACTCCCTCCAAAAATGCTGCCGCAAAATACGCCGGGGCAAGTGGATAGCAGCCCATCATTTGCATACTGCATGCAAGAACGCCTCCCGCAATCGTTATCATCTGTTTGCCTGCACTTTTTTTCATGACATAATCTCCTTTTATTGTTTCTGTGTCCATAGATAATTGCGAAACTCTCCCTAGTCTATTGCTAATTGTTCAAAATTGACAAAAACATTCAAGACACGCTCTCGCTACGTGTCGCTTGCAACGGTACTGCTCATTCTTCGCAGTACTTCGCAAATTCATTTAAAATCTGCTTCGCAGATAGGAATTTGCTCACACTTGAATCACTTTCGCACGGTCTGTGCAGTAAATGCACAGACCTGATTGAAAAAAGTTGTACCTGCCTTCTAAGTACCGGCGGCTCCCCAGTGTCTTTCATGTCTTTTGTCAATTTTTCACAATTCATTTTAGGCTTTTATGAGTTTCGCAATTATCTATTTCTGTACGCCGGACAACTTTGAAGTTTTCATGTATCTATGTTTCGCAGTTGTCCTGCAACCGTGTCCACGATTATAGGAGTTGTCCATGAAAATGTTTGTCAAAGGAACGTCGTGGTCAAAAAAAGTTTTCGCCAAAAATTCCGCTCAAATGTCTGTTTGTGGTGCTTGAAGGGAGTTCGGGTTTTTTAGGAGGCTAAGGTACTAAACCATTCAAAATAAGTTACAGAAACGAAATTTTGACACTATACACCGACACCTACGTGAAGTAAAATACTTATAAACCATCCGGTAATTGAAAAACTCATTCATAGTGTAAATTGAATTGTGAAGAATTGACAAAAGACATGAAAGACACTGAGGAGCCGCCGGTCCTTAGAAATCAGTGTTTGTGTTTCGTTCTGATTTATCAGGTAAGAAATACAAACGATGATTTCTTAGTACCGCTGCGAGCGACGCGTAGCGAGAGCGTGTCTTGAATGTTTTTGTTAATTTTTCACAATTCAACACGACCTAGAAAGCTTTTCACATTACCGGACACCCCCATTTTGAAAGGAGATTTTATAATGTATATTGCAGATGAAAAAAGATATGACACGATGGTTTACAACCGCTGCGGCAACAGTGGTTTAAAGCTTCCATTAGTATCTTTAGGCTTATGGCATAATTTTGGAGACACAGGTGTTTACGAAAACATGAAGCAGATGTGTTTCACCGCATTTGATCACGGAATCACACATTTTGATCTTGCCAATAATTATGGTCCTGCTTACGGAAGCGCAGAGAGCAACTTTGGAAAGATTATGAAAGAGGAACTTCATCCTTACCGTGATGAACTTCTGATCAGCACAAAAGCCGGTTATGATATGTGGAAAGGACCTTACGGCAACTGGGGAAGCCGCAAGTATCTGATTGCCAGCCTTGACCAGAGTTTGAAACGTCTCGGTTTGGATTATGTCGATATTTTCTATCATCACAGAATGGATCCGGAGACACCACTGGAAGAGACGATGGGCGCCTTAGATTCTATCGTAAAGAGCGGAAAGGCACTTTATGTCGGTCTCTCTAACTATGACGGTCCAACCTTAAGAAAAGCAACCGCGATCTTAAGCGACTTAAAGTGTCCATTCATCATTAACCAAAACCGCTACTCTATCTTTGACCGCACCATTGAAAACAACGGCTTAAAAGAAGCTGCCAATGATCTTCAGAAGGGAATCATCGCCTTTTCCCCTCTTGCGCAGGGGCTTCTGACCAACCGTTACTTAGATGGTATCCCAGCCGACAGCCGCATCGCTGCTGATGGACGTTATTTAAAGGAAGCTGCCTTAACCCCTGAAAAGCTTACGCAGATCCGTGCTTTGGACTCGCTCGCCGGGGAACGCGGTCAGACACTTGCCGAGATGGCTTTAAGCTGGATCTTAAAGGACGATAAAGTAACCAGCGTTTTAATTGGCGCTTCCAAACCGGAACAGATTTTAGACAACATTAAGATCATCGGACACACAGACTTCACAGAAGAAGAATTACAAAAGATCGAGACGATTGTTCAAGGTTGACATTGAAGTACAAAAATGGGACTGTACAAAAAACAGTCCCATTTTTTTATCTATCACGCTCACGATCCAACGAATGCGATCGTTACTTTTGTTCTTTAAATACAACCTCATTATCATAAAGCAGCCCCAGTTTGCTCTTGGCAACATCTTCCACATACTGCTGTGATTTTGTGTAAGTCTCGTAATCCTCTAAATCCTTTTGTCTGTCCTGCTCATCGGAAAGCTGCTGCTCTAATTCCTGCTGCTTTGCTACATACTCCTGATCCTTCTGATAAACCTTAATAATCTGGGTTGACATAACAATTGCAAATACAAATACGATACAGGTAATACACATTCTTCCCGCTCTATTTCCGTTTTTCTTACTTCTTCTTTTCGCGTTTGCCATGAATAACTCCTCTGAATCTACGCACTAAAGCTTACATAAACTCATTTTAATCATTTTTATCCATTTTTTCAACTGTTTACATAAAAAACTTATGATTTTCCTGCCAATCTTTCGAAAAGGTTTTGTCACAAAACCGGTTATCTTTCCCGCAATGCCAAGTATTTTCTTCAAAATACACACATTGATCTTTACAACAAATCTGCTGAGGAGGAAAAAATACAGTATCATGCCAAAAATAACACCACCAATGGCAAATCCCCGGATCATACCGTCATTCTCCTGATACAGCATCAGAAAAACCGCAGCAGTGCATAGTAACCAATAACAGAAGTCTTCCACTCCAATCCAGATTGCGCCATGTGGCACGATTCTTCGGAAAATACGAAAAATATCGTACAGCAGGAATAGTCCCATCCCCACCAGAACCGAGATTCCGAGAAAAACTGCCTCTGTGAAAATCCCTTCGCTCACCCCGTTACCGGTTTTCTGCACCTGCGAAAGAAGAATCCATTCCACCATCTGAACAAATCCCGACATTATTTAAAAAGCCTTCCAAGAAGAGATTCCGACTGTTTTGCAACATTTTTCGGTTCTGAATAGGTCAGGGAATCGATCCGTCCCTCAATATCGATTTCTCCCTTTTCCAGTGAAAGACGGTTTACATGAAGGTCATGTCCTTTTATTAGAAGCATCCCAAGCTCTGTCTCAAGCAATATCTCAGCCACATCAAAAGACAGTACATCCACCACACCACTGAATGCGCCGTTTTTCCGGTTTGCCAAAAGCACTTTGTGGGATTTTGTCACATTATTCTTCTCGTCCATAAATCTCCTCCTCATATATTATACAAGTAACAAGCAATTACGAAACTAAGATTTATGTTGTGAAAATTGTGAAAAATTAACAAAATTCAATCTACTGTATCTATAAGTTCCGCACTTGTCTATATTCTATATATGAAAAGGTTCTTTGATTTATGCTCACAAAAAATAACTGCGCTGGCTAATGTGGGTATGGAATATATTTAGGCTATATATTCAAACAGGTCTTTTGCTTCCTCTTTCTTCGTCGTATCCTGAAGATCTAACACGCGCACTTTCACACTTTTGGTTCCAAATGCGATCTCGATCACATCCCCGACTTTTACATTGACGGAAGCCTTTGCCGGTTTTCCGTTCACCATCACACGTCCTGCATCACACGCTTCATTCGCAACCGTTCTTCTCTTGATGAGTCGTGACACTTTCAAGAATTTATCTAATCTCATTGTTTTTATTTTCCCCTCTTACTTTTTATTCCGCAGGTTACACATCCCTGCGGCATGTTTTTTATCCAACAGAAACGATGTCTCCTGCTGCACAAAAAATGAGCCCGGAAAATCCGGGCTCGATAACATTCTTATTCAAAAAAGAATTATGCGTTAACCATGTCTTTTAAAGCTTTTCCTGCTTTGAATTTAGGAGCTTTAGAAGCTGGGATAACCATCTCTTTACCGCTCTGTGGGTTACGTCCTGTTCTCTCTGCTCTCTCAGAAACTTCGAATGTTCCGAATCCAACTAACTGGATTTTCTCACCTTTTTTTAATTCTTCTGCAACAACATCAGTAAATGCTTTTAATGCTGCTTCTGCGTCTTTTTTGCTTAATTCAGCTTTCTCAGCCATAGCTGCAACTAATTCTGCTTTGTTCATGTTAAAAATTCCTCCTCTGGATTTTCACTTTATGATATATGAGGTTTTTTCTTTTCCAAAATACCTACATCCATATTTATACTTGTTTTCTATGTCTTTGTCAAGAAATTTTCCCATTTTGGGGCATTTTTAGGCATTTTCCATATGTTATAACATTTTTCCGATCATTGCATGGACAGCTTCGGATAATGCCTTGGATTTTGCATCTGCATCCTCTAAAGACGTTCCTTTTACACCGAGATAAAATTTTACTTTCGGCTCTGTTCCGGAAGGTCTTACACATACCCATGCATCATCCTCCAGCTCATAATATAAAACATTGGAAGCCGGAAGACCGGTCGGTTTTACAGCGCCTGTTGCAGTATCTGTAATGGTGTCCTTCTTATAATCACGCACTGCCGTTACTTTGTAACCGCCAATCTCTGCCGGAGCATTCTCTCTCAGCGTATTCATGATCTCCTGGATCTTGGCAAGTCCCTCGATACCTTTTAAAGTGATAGCAGTCACATCATCTTTGTAGTATCCGTAACGCTCATACATTGCAAGCATAGCATCCCAGAGTGTCATGTTTTTGGTCTTATAGTAAGCTGCTGCCTCGCACAGTGTCATGGAAGCATCGACCGCATCTTTATCTCTTGCATAAGTTCCGGTCAGACAGCCATAGCTTTCCTCCATACCAAAGAGGTAGGTTCCTTTTCCGGTGTTTTCAAACTCGAGGATCTTCTGTCCGATAAATTTGAATCCTGTTAAAACTTCTACAAGCTGGATTCCATAATATTTTGCAATTGCATCTGCCATATTGGTGGAAACGATCGAGCGGATAAATGCTCCATCTTCCGGCAGTCCGTACAGGGCTTTTCTCTGACCGATCACATAATCGCCGATCAGGCATCCGGACATGTTACCTGTCAGGCTGTGGTACTCCCCGGTCTTGGAATCTTTTACATAAACGCCCAGTCTGTCTGCATCCGGGTCTGTTGCAAGGATGAGATCTGCGTCCACTTTTTTACCTAAGGCAAGTCCTAATTCAAATGCTTCTGCTGCCTCCGGGTTTGGATAACTTACGGTTGGGAAATCTCCATCCGGAAGTTCCTGCTCTGGAACAACATATACATTTTTGAATCCAAGTTCTTTTAACACACGGCGCACCGGGATATTTCCGGTTCCGTGAAGTGGAGAGTACACGATTTTTAACTCTCCTGCCACTTTATCAATACAATCCTGATGAAGGATCAGTTTTTTCAGTTCTTCTATGTATGGATCATCGATATCTGCTCCGATCACCTGATAAAGACCTGCTGCAACTGCGGCAGCTTTGTCCATCGTCTTAACGGCTGCATAATCCGTTACTTTCTTCACCTCTGCCATAATTCCGGTATCGTGAGGCGGAGTGATCTGTGCGCCATCCTCCCAATATACCTTGTATCCATTATATTCCGGTGGGTTATGGCTGGCTGTGATATTGATTCCTGCGGTGCATCCTAATCTGCGGACTGCATAGGAAAGTTCCGGTGTCGGACGGAGCGACTCGAACACATACGCCTTAATTCCATTTGCAGCAAGGCATAAAGCCGCAACATCTGCAAATTCCGGCGACATATGTCTGGAATCATATGCAATTGCTACCCCTTTCTCCTGTGCATGCACATTGTTGATATAATTTGCAAGTCCCTGTGTTGCCTTGCGGACTGTATAGACATTCATACGGTTTGTTCCAGCGCCGATCACGCCGCGGAGACCTGCCGTACCAAACTCAAGATCCATATAAAAACGGTCTTCGATTTCTTTTTCGTTCCCCTCGATCGCTTTTAATTCTGCTTTTGTTGCATCGTCAAAGTATGGATTGTTTAACCATTCTTCATACATTTCTTTGTATCCCATAATTATTTCCTCCCTGTATTGATCTCGTTTATAGTTTAGCTTTGTCAGCCGCTATTTTCAAGTTATTTTTTTTAACTATTCAGAGCTAGGGCAATTTTCAAAAATTTGCGAATCATGCTTGCATGAATGAGCATAATTTTGAAAATTTCTTTGGCGAAGTAACCACAATGAGCAAATAACAAGCATGCTTGTTATTCAAGGAAAGCTCTGAAAGAGCGATTTTGCGAATGAGGTTCTGAATAGTTACGTCTTCTTACTTATTCAACGATGTGATGAGATCTGAAAGTGTTGCCAGATAATCGGATGTGACATCTTTGTCCGTGGACTTGTCTGTCGTCTCCGAATCTTTTTCTGTACTCTTTGTCTCCTCCTCACTGTCTTTTGTCTCTGTCTCAGCAGTTTCAGTCTCCTCCACAGACTCCGTACCCTCTGTCACGTCATTGTCTGACGCAGTGCTTTCACCGGTAAGAGAGATGTCGATATTCGCTGCCGCAGAGTTAACAAAAAGCTTTTTATCAAAATCGTCGTATCCGTCTGCCTCCGCATGCAATGTGTGCACGCCATAGGTCAGTACCACAGGTGCGCTGTAATCCACAGTATCCCCATCAATGGAAAGCGTTGCTCCCTCCACATCAATATAAAATGTGATACTTCCAGTCTTAGGACCCTCACCTTTTAATTCATCCAGATCAAGCGTGCAGGTCTCCCCTCTTGCGATCTCCACCTCTGTGCTGCCGCCATATCCTTCATTTGCAACAGTGACCGTATAAGTTCCCTCCGGGATCTCCAGCTTCATATTGTGTGTGATCTGTGCAAAAATCTTACTTCCCACCTGAATAAAACTTCCCTCAAATACGGATGTATTCTTTAACTCCAGAGTTCCCTGTCCGGTAGTGACGGATACGGATAATATTTTTGTTTCGATTCCAACGACACGGATCTCATCTTTTTCGTTCAGATCGGACAGACGGATTTTTTCTCCATTCGATTCCACGAACAAATCTGCGTCATACGAATACTTGGAATCCGCAATTTTGAAAATCCCACGCTCTGTATCTACCGAATATTTTGTGATATCCGAATATTCCCAGACTTCATCCGCGATCTGTGCCTGCAAGAGCCGTCCTTCGCCATCTTTTTTTCCAATATGGATCACCCTGCCCGGCTCAAAATCCACCGTCGTTGCGCTGTTGCCATATTTATCCTGAAAATCTGTGGACAACGAGTAAACATACAGATACTGCTTTCCTGATACAAGCTGCTTTAAATTCAACTGTTCATTGGTCATGTCATTGCCAATGATCAGATAGAGATCGGTTCCGATCGATGTCTTCGCCCCTGCGCCCTCTGCTTCCTCTGTATCTGCCACTGTCTCTTTCGCCGGATTATAATACTGTGCAGTCGAGACCGGTCTTGTCTGCTGTCCACACCCCGCCATCATAATCATACTTAAAATACTGATCACTAATATGTATATTAATTTTCTCAACATATCACCTCTTATGTAAATTGCGAAACTCATCAAAGCGTAAATAGAATTGTGAAAAAAAAGTTTCGCTGTTACCTAATTATATCCTATTTTCCACTTTCCCTGCAAGCGTCTGCAAAAAATGCTCTCTTGCCCCTTCCTGTGCGACCACTTTACTGAGTTTTTCTGTGTTTCTGCCGGAAAGCCATGCTTTGTGGGAATGACTATAATGATTTGCAATTTTCCAGAATTTCTCGGGGTACGCCAGGTAAAAATACAGATAGGACAATTCCTGTGGCTTTAATTTCCGCACGGAATCATATGCCCCGATCAGCTCCATTCCAAGCGATGTGTTCCAGTTATTCTTTTCCATCATCTTCCGGACAAAATTTGAGAGGTCACTCACCCGGATCTGATAGGAAAAATTGAGGAAATTGACGACCGCCACGCCCTCTCTGGAAAAAACGACATTGTGCTGATTATAGTCGCCATGACAGAATCCGGTCAGTTCTTCACAGATCTCCATATTTTGCAGCTGCTCTGTGACAGCCTGTGCCTTTTCAAAAAAACCTGCAAACTGGCGCATGAACATTTCTTCAAACTCATTTTTCTGTTTTCTGCCACGGATATAATTGCGCACCTGCCGCAATTCACGGTTATGTTTTTCATAAAGCAAAAGCAGGGCGTTAGGATTCATTTTTACAAACTCAGGCACCTCGTCCGGATACTGTTCAGTTGCATTATGTAAACCAGCGAGCAGTCTTACCGCATACACCATGTCCTCACTGCTCTTCGTATCGCACTCGGCTCCACGGAAAACTGACAATAGCAGATAATTCTGTTCCTCTTCGTCCCTGGCAAAAATTTCCCCTTCTTTTGTATAAAAGATCTGCTCTGCCACAATATTCTGCCCCTTCAGGAAATCAAGCATTCCAGCCAGAAATTCCGCACGCTCCACAGAGCCCCTATACTCCTTCAGTGCGCGCATTCCGAGATCTGTTTCACACAAAAAACAGTCCCTTCCCTTCGAAATAGACTTTACCTCCATCTCATATTGTTCTGCTATCTGTTCCGGCCTGATATACATGAAAATCCCCTCCATACGATGAATCTGCGATAAGAGAGCAAAATGCTCTCCTGCCGTGTCAATTCATCATATGTGAGGGGATGCGATATTATGAACCTGTTCCATTAATTTTTCTTTGGTGTTGTCCTCCGGGTGTTCCAGCACATGCTCCAAAAGCTGTTTCAGCGTCTCGCCGATCGCCTTTCCCGGCTGCATTCCATCTGCGATCAGATCCGTTCCCGTAACTGCAAGTTCCTTTATGGAAAGACACTGCCGCTTCGCCATGATCTGTTCATATATTTCTTCGTATTCCTTTAAATACTCTGCTTTTTTCTCCCGCCTGTATGCACTCTGTGCCAACATGTCCGCTCTTTTTACTGCAAAAAGCAGCGGATACTGATCCACACCGTTCCGGTAGATCGCTCTGCGGACCGTCCTCTCCTGCAAAGGCGGATTATCGTCGTGGCATAAGATCAGTCTGCATACCCGGTCGGTTGTGTCATTGTCAAACTTCAGCCGCCGTAAAATCTTCCTTGCCACAAGACTTCCTTCCTGTGGGTGTCCATAAAAGTGATCCACGCCATGCTCATCTGTGGTTCTGCACATCGGTTTTGCCACATCATGTAACAGCATTGTAATACGCGCCACTTTATCCGGCTGTATCTCCATCAGGGCATGCAGCGTGTGCTCCCCCACAGAATAGCAGTGATGCGGATTATTCTGCGGTGTTTTCATCATCTCGTCAAATTCCGGCAGAAAAACTGCGGTAAGTCCTGTCTCATACGCCGCACGCAACTGTTCCGGGTGTCTGGACGTGAGAAGTTTTACCATCTCGATCTGAATACGTTCTGCACTCACTTTTGCAATGTTTGGTGCCAGGGAAACAATCGCCTCTCTTGTCTCATCTTCAATAGAGAAGCCAAGCTGCGCTCCAAACCGCACTGCACGCAGCATACGAAGTGCGTCCTCCGTAAAACGCTCCACAGCAGCTCCCACGCACCGGATCACACCGCGCTCTAAATCTCCCACACCATCAAACGCATCGACCAGCCCATCCTTATCATTGTAAGCCATAGCATTGATCGTAAAATCGCGGCGCTTCAGATCTTCTAACAGATTGGAAGTAAACTGTACCTCCTTAGGATGCCTTGCATCCTCATATTCCCCGTCTATACGGTATGTGGTCACCTCGAATCCCTCATGTTCAAGCATCACGGTAACCGTTCCATGCTGGATTCCTGTATCTATGGTATGTCGGAATAACTCTTTTACCTGTTCCGGTTTTGCTGATGTCGTGATGTCCCAGTCCATAGGAATCCGTCCTAACATCGTATCACGGACGCACCCACCTACAGCATAGGCCTCAAAGCCATGCTGTGTCAGTGTGTCAATAATATAAGTTACTTTCTCAGGTAAAACGATTTTCATATACGATAGGTTCCTTTTGTCGTTGTTTTGATCGAATATAACAGATCATCCGCCCTCTTGATCATCTCTGTCATATCATTTTCCGTACAGATATGGTCTCCGGCTGCAATACCGATGGAGCAGGAGATCTGATGCTGTTTATCGATTGAGAATGACTGTCCGAGTTTTTCACTGATCTCCGCCGAAAATCCGTCTGCCTCATCAATAATCTGATAGATACGCTCTGCTTTCTCTTTGAAAATATCCCTGTCATCTGTATAAAGGAAGATCAGGAACTCATCCCCGCCATAACGGCACACAAAACCATCTTTTCCACAGACTTCCGTAAAAATATCAGCCATTTTGATCAGAACGAAATCGCCCACATCATGTCCGTACGTATCATTATAGTGTTTGAAATTGTCCAGGTCAATAAACATCACTCCCAGCTTTGGTTTTCTTTTTTCTCCTGCGATCTCTTTCAGAAGTGTGTCTAATTTGCGGTAGAACCCTTCGCGGTTATAGCATCCTGTCAGCTGGTCTGTAACTGCCGACATATACAGTTTTGTATTCATCTCATAAATCTTGTCATAGGCATCAAGCCTGTTCAATGCATAACGCACCTCACGGAACAGAAGCTGATAAAAGTTCAGATCGTCCTCATCCAGCATATAACGGTTCACCGAGGAATGCCAGTTATCCTTCATCAGCACATAGGTGATGACAATATTCTCGATTTTTGCGTTGTTAAAAAATGGGATCGCCACCATGGAACACACATCTTCATCACCAAAAATCGATGTGATATCCTGATGTTCGGAATAATTGCTGCTGATCTTGGAGATCACAAATCCACCCGCATTTTTGCGCATGGATTTTTCCATGATCTTCATGATCTCCGGCGTCATCTCTTTCTCTGTGTCATTGTAAAGTACCTGCGGCACCCTCTCGTTATAGCGGATATAGACTGCCCGGTCGACATCAAAATGATTTAAAAATGTCTTCATGACCATATTGAGCATCTCTTTTGCAGTGATACCATTTACATCGATCAGTTTCTGCCAGATAGAAATAAAGTCGAGCTGTTCTTTCTTACTCTTATATGCCCGCTCCACGCTCTCCTGCTTTAACAGATCCTCGATTTCCCTGGTTGATAATTCCTCACAGTCGTCATCTACCGGTGGCAGAAGATCTTTCATATCCTCCGCGTACTCATGGAACATGATACGATGTGTCTCTTCATACTGTTTTAAGATGAACTCTTCCTGCTCATAGAGAATCTCTTTTCCTGCATTCCTGAAGCATTCCATCCTGTTCCTTCGGAACAGCACATAACAGAAAAACTGGTTTCCCTCTGCTCTCTTTAAATAAATATCTGCCTGCTCATATAATTTTAGCGCCTCCTCGTTGTCTCCGTCATGCTGTGCTAATAATGCCTTGGAAAACGTATAGAGGAACATATCATCATCTGCCTTTGCGTAGTCATGCACAGTGGCGAGGTTGTTTTCTGTCTTTTCCTTCTCGAAAATATAATTCAAAAACTGGCGGCAGCTATACAGATACCTCTCACAGTTAAAACGGTTTCCCTGTAAAATGGAAACCAGTGCAAACAATCCGTACAGTTTGGACAGATTGCAGACACGCAGACTGTTCAGATGCAGCTTTTCGATTGCCTTCATACACTGTGTCAGGTATTCCTGCGCCTTGTCATACTGCCCCAGCATAACGCAGTTCAATGACATATTATAATGTACTTCTGCAATATCCTCCGGCTTTCTCAGTTTACATAATATCTTAATTGCCTTGTTGTAATAGCTCTGGGCTCTCTCATTTTCTCCCATTGCACATAAATTATACGCAATACCGGAATAGATCCTTCCGCCCTCCACGCTGTCAACATCTTTCATCGCCTCATAGGTACGGATCGAATATAACAGGGAAACTTCGTACTCGCCATTTGTGGATGCTATCATGATATTTTTCCGATATGCAATGCTGATAAGCTGCTCATTGCCAATCTCTTTTGCAAGCGCAACTCCCTTGGAAAAATAAATCAGAAATGCTTCCGACCGGTACGCTTTTGCCACGATCTCCGGTTTATTGTCGTATGCATAAATATAAATATGCGCCAGATGATTTTTGTAATGGTACGCATTCAGCTTCTCGATCAGTTTATCGCTGATCTCAATATCCTGGGCACAGAAGAAAATATTGCACCAGCCGGACATCTGGTTCTGCGCTTTTAAAAGTTCTGCACGGAACACTAAAAAATCATCCCCAAGCGCTTCTCCGCACTCCTTTGCCTTCTGTACATAAATCATGGCTTCCTCTAACTTGCCAAGATACATGTAAGAAGTTGCCATCCAGAAATTATAATAAAATGCTCCCTCTTTCTCCTGATCCTGCAGTTTTTCCAGATCTTCGCAGGATTCCAGAGCCTTCGCAATATCTCTTTGCAGCACCGACACCATAATCTGTAACAGCAAAAGCTGATAATGCTTTTTCTCAGAAATCGTAAAGTTATCAAACTTGATCCGGCGCTCAATCTTGCCCAGATGATGGTCTGCCTGGTCAAAATCCAGAAAGTATACCAGATTATTCAGTTTCCGATAGCCATCGTCACTCTCATAATCAGAATAATAGTCCATGACATCCGGTTCCATGTTCCTGCCTGCATTTCCGATATGGTACACCATGTTCCGGTCATCCATACTCTCACAGATCGCATCCCACTCTTCATGTGCAAATTCCGGAATCGACTGCACATCATTGACTCCCAAGACAATGCCGATATTTTTATTCTTTGTCTGAAGCAGTCTGTTGGTAAGCTGCATGGTGCTTTTCGAAGCCAGCTGAAAGCGGTTCAACACAATGACGATTGGACAGATCTCCGATAATTTCTGAAGCATGGTCACAATCGAACTGTGCATGCGCTCCTGCTCATACTCTACCTCATCGATCAGAATCTGTTCCGTTCTCTCGCAAAATCCCTTTTCAAAATAACTTTCAAACACAGGTCTCTGAAGCTTGTAGACATCACATTCTTCCATAAACTCTTCCAATGTGCCGCTGCAATACTTATGGAACATCTGCCGGATCAGTCCCAGATATGGTTCATAAGCCTCTGCGATCTTGTTATAAGAAAACTCATGACAGGTAAAAAAGATATCTGTCTGGTCCTTATAATGATTGACACTCTCTAAATCCCATATAGAAAAATCATTGCTATACCGCACAAGGATACTGTTATGTTCTACATTTCCGATTCCTCCTGCGACCTGTTCGATAACCCCATTATAATACTTTTCTATCATACGATCCCCTTTTGCTCCAAAAAAACGCTTGCTGTTTTGTCACATTCTATATCCATTACCGGTTATACAATAAAACGTTCCACATTTTTCTGTAGTTTTTCAGCAGAATGATAGGTTGTCTCTGCCTTCTGTTTAATTGCCTCTGCCTCCTGCACAACGTTTCCTACTTTTTCAGCAATATCCGTTGTTCCGGTAGCTCCCTCTGTCGCAGTCTTGCTGACATCGGAGATAGCATCCATCACTCCGTTAATGGATGCGAGCAGCTGCTCCGATGACGCTGAGAAATCTGTTACAAGGGAATCTACATTGGCAGCATCACTATTATAGGAATTTGCCATTTCTGCAAATCCTCCAAGACTCTCCACAACATCATTTCCGACAAACTCCAGCAGCCTCTCTGCATCATTTGCAAGATTCTCAACGGCTGCGGTCACATTGCCAGTCACTTCCTGAATATGGGCAACTGCTGCTTTGGACTGCTCTGCCAATACTCGGATTTCATCCGCAACAACCGCAAATCCTTTTCCTGCCTCTCCCGCTCTGGCAGCCTCAATGGATGCGTTCAAAGCCAGAAGGTTCGTCTGTCCGGTAATATCCATGATTGATTTGGCAAGAACATTGATCTGATCCACAACCTTAATATCTTCGAGTGCTTTGGTCAGGCTCTCATTAATCTCCTCATGAATCGATCTGGTACGTCTGTCATTTTCGTCTGTATCTTTTTTGATTTTCACAGCACGTTCCCTGATCTCATCTGCCTCGTTAGCGCCATCCTGAGATCTCTCTGCAATACTCTTCGCAGCGCTCTCAATCTCATGTGACATTGCATTTATCTCTTCCGAAGATGCCGCTGTCTCCTCCATACCTGCCGCAAGCTCCTCCGTTGTCGCAGATACATTTTCAATCTGATCATCTAATGCCCGAATACTTGTATCAATCTCCTGCACCATGCCGGTGATCTCTAATGCTTCTGATTTTACCTCTCCAATCAGGTTATTCATCTCAGAGCGCATTTTCTCAAGCGAATCTGCCAGTTGTCCAAAATCATCTTTTCTCTTTAACAGATCCTGTTCAAATTCTTTTGAAAAATCACCCTGCGCTATCTCTTCAATGTGGGCAAGGCTCTTTTTCAATGGTTTCACAATGCTGATTGTGATCAGTGTCAGAACTGAAATTAAAATTACTTCCATTACAACAGCGATTCCGATGATTGCCATTCTGCTGTTGGATTCATAGGAAGAAAATTCATTTTTGACATCCAGTACATCATCATCAATATCATCCGTGTAGTTTCCGGTTCCAAGTACCCAGCCAAATGGCTCAAATGCCTTGCTGTAAGCACGTTTTGGAGAAGATTCCGTCTCACCCTCTCTCGGGAATACATAATCCGTAAAACCGCCGTCTTCCTGCTTTCCTGCGTTGATGATTGCCTGCATATACGCAAATCCATTGGTGTCCACTGCATCCATACGATTTGTTCCCTCTGTGTCATTGCCGAGAAGGACTACGTTTGTTCCATCATAGGTATCTACCCAGAAATATCCATTATTGCCGTAACGCAGATCACGAATCTGGTCTGCTGCAAGTTTTTTTGCCTCATCTAAAGTATATTCACCTTTTTCATACCGATTGTAAATGCTCTGGCAAAGAGATATTACATTATCTACCTGTGCCTTGATCTGTTCATCATACGAGGAACGCATATCATTCTCGATAATGTCTAACGCATTATCTCCAAGTCCTGACAGGCTTGTGTTGGAAATGACGGCGCATAGTGCCAATGCGATCAGTGCAATCACCATTACAATGACTAATTTTGTTCTCACCTTAATATTGTTCATACCCATACCTCCCACTACATCTGTTTTATTTTACGAACCAAATTTTAAATTCTATTTGTATTTTAGCACATTGTGCTTATTTTACCACTCTATTTTCGACATTTTTCGTGATTTTATTGAAACTCAGAAGTCCTTTGTAACTCCTGCGTTTCTGTCTCAGATGAGAAATGGATTCCTGATTTCGAACTCCATTTTTTTATGTGTCTTTGGATGTTTAAATCCGATTTTATAAGAGCAGAGTAAAAGACCGTTTCCACTCCGTGTCATTGTCTCTTTAAAATTATACTTTGCATCCCCAACGATCGGGATTCCTGCATTTGCTAACTGTACCCGGATCTGATGATGCCTTCCGGTGTCTAACCGGATCCGGAGAATGGCGTTCGTTTTATTCTGTGCGGTCACTTCATAGTCCAGCCTTGCCGACTTTGCGCCCTCCGTACTTTTAGATACCACTTTTGAAGTGTTTGTTTTTCCATCCCGGAGCAGGTAATCTTCCAATGTACCTTTTTTCTGTTCCGGCACACCGTCTGTCACCGCATAATAAAATTTATCTGCCATTTTTGTCTGTACCTGACGGCTCAAATCTGCCGCAGCCTCTTTCGTTTTGGCAAAAACCATCACTCCGCGCACCGGCTGATCCAGCCTGTGTACCACCCCGATATACGGCTGTTCTCCCTTTCCTGCCCGGTAATTTTTCAGAAGGCTTTCCATGTCCGCCTGTCCTAACCGTCTTGTCTGCGCCGCAACCCCCGCCGGTTTTTCACAGACAATAACCTCCTCATCCTCGTATAAAATATTTATGTCCATGGCTGATGATCTCCTTTGTTATTCTATGGCATTACTGCTGTTTTTATCTTCCTTGGTTCATTGTAGCATGATTCTTTTGTTTGAGCTACTGTTGCGGAGATTTGAATGAATGCTTTTATTCATTTTTTTAGTACTCATAATATTTAAAATTTTACTATTTTCTCCATTGCATTTTCTGATGTTGGTATGATACAATATCCCAAAGCATATTTTACAAAATCTTTGTGGCTTAAGAGTCATCTGTAATCTAGAAAGCTTTCGGTCAACCGACAATGACCGGGGCAGTTCATTTCGTATCTATGCTTTTATTACCCATTAACCAATTTAAAAGCAGGAGACGGATGAAAACTATTTTTACAATGCTCTATTCTCCTGCCGGAGGCACGATGCATTTATGTGCATCTGCCGTCCACCGTGATAAGGAGGAAAGCCTATGGCAATGCGACCACAAGATCGTTACAAATCAACTACAGCAGGAGCAGTTTCTGCAAATCGCAACTACAAAGATACTGTTTTCCGGATGTTATTTTCAGACAAAAAGAATCTGCTCTCGCTTTACAATGCAGTAAACAGCAGAGACTATACGAATCCGGATGATTTAGAGATTGTTACTTTGGAAAACGCTATCTATATGGGAATGAAAAACGATCTGGCATTTATCATTGACACGAATTTATACCTGTACGAACATCAGTCGACTTACAATCCAAATATGCCGCTTCGTGATTTATTTTACATTAGCAGTGAATATCAAAAAATGCTGGATCAAAAATCTTTATACTCGTCCAGCCTGCAAAAGATACCTGCTCCTAATTTCATTGAGTTTTATAATGGTTCTAATCCAGTTTGCGATGTTTTTGAACACAGACTTTCCTCTGCTTTTGAACATCTGTCGGGTGAGCCAAAACTGGAACTGATCGTAACTGTCTTAAATATCAATGAAGGTCACAATGCCCTTCTTATGGAACATTGCAAAACATTAAGGGAATATGCGCAATATGTTGCAAAGGTGCGAAAATACACAGCCGACATGTCTCTGAACGAGGCAGTGGAATGCGCTGTTGATGAATGTATCAAAGAAAATATTCTTGCGGATTTTCTTCGAAAGAACCGCGCGGAGGTTATCAGTATGAGTATATTTGAATATGACAAGGAAGAAGAAGAAAAGAAACTTCGGAAAGCGGAGTATGAAGCTGGTATTCAACAGGGGTTCAAAAAGGGTGTCCTTAACACTGCGCGTCATCTATTGGAACTTAACAAACTGTCTCTTGAAGAAATTTCCAGCGTTTCTGGATTATCAATCGATGAATTGAAGGAGCTCCAACAGTAGCTTAGTAGATATAAAAAAAGATTCTTCTTGCAGATTTTAATTTAAAAACCATGTGGGAGATTATCAGAATGAGTATATTTGAATATAACAAGGAAGAAGAAGAAAAGAAACTTCGGAAAGCGGAGTATGAAGCTGGCGTTGAACATACTTCTATCGAAATTGCAAAACGTATGTTAAAATCAGGCAAATTATCTTTGAATGAAATTGCTGATTATTGCAGTTTATCTATAGAGAAAATAAAAGAACTTAATATCTAAAAACATCTCTGTATGAAGCAGCAAAACGTTTTGTTGATGAATGTATTAAAGAAAATATTCTTGCGGATTTTCTTCGAAAGAACCGCGCGGAGGTTATCAGTATGAGTATATTTGAGTATGACAAGGAAGAAGAAGAAAAGAAACTTCGGAAAGCGGAGTATGAAGCTGGCGTTGAAGCTGGTGAAAAAAGTGGAATTCAAAAGGGTGTCCTTAACACTGCGCGTCATCTATTGGAGCTTAATCTGCTGTCTTTAGAGAATATTTCTCGTGCTACTGGTCTATCAATTGATGAATTGAAAAAGCTCCAGCAATAGCTTAGTAAAAGAAGCCCACAAAACTGCGGGCTTCTTTTTTGATGCATTTTACACAAATTACTGTAACAGAGAGAGTACACCCTGTGTAGACTGATTAGCCTGTGCAAGCATAGACTGACCTGCCTGTGCAAGAATATTGTTCTTGCTGTAGTTAACCATCTCTTCAGCCATATCTGTATCACGAATACGGGATTCTGCGGATGTTGTGTTCTCAACAACGTTATCTAAGTTATCGATTGTATGCTCTAATCTGTTCTGAACAGCACCGAGAGCGGAACGCTGGGAAGAAACTTTTGCTACTGCATCTGCGATTGCGTCAATCGCATAAGTTGCATTAGATTCTGTATCAACTTTGATACCTTTAATACCTAAACCTGCAGCACTCATTGCATCAATGTCAACTGTGATCTTGTTAGTTGTGTCTGCATCAGCACCAACATGTAAATTAAATGATAAAGTGTCTTTTACTGATACTGTTCCCTGCTTAATTTTAAATTCGCCAACTCCTGTGCGTTTCACATCAGCTTCTTCATCTGCACCAATAGAACTTGCTTTTGTGAGTTCCTCTACCATCTTGTTATAAGCCTGATCGATGGTCAATTCATCTGTACCTGTATTTGCTGCAATATACGTTGTTTTAGCACCATTGATTTCTAATTCATCCATATGCTTTATCGTAGCAAGCAAATCATCTACTGTATAAGTGTTAGTGGCTTTATCTGTTGCAGTTCCAATCGTATATTCTGTACCATTAACTTTAACCTTATCACCTTTGCCAGCTGCTTTTAAAGCTGTTTCGGCATCTGCTGCAGTTTGTGCTGCATAATCCTTGCTAACTACTGTCTGAATTGTTCCATCTGCTTTATACCATGTATCGCCTTTTTCTAAAACAGTATTACCATCTGCAACAATTTTCTTTCCATCACGAACTACGGTATCTCCAGCAGTAGCCTGTCCTTTTGCCCCTGTTGTTGCAATATAATCAGTAGCAGCATCTGATGCTTTGATTGTGTAATTCTTTCCTGCAATCTGTACTTTATCTCCGACTGCAAGTACATCATTTAATACAAAACTAGATGTGCCATCTCCATTATCTGTCAGTTTTCCTGCAAATCCCGCATCGTGAGCTCCAACCTTAATAAATTTTGAAGTTGTATCACCTTTCAAAAGGTATGTTTCATTGAATTTTGTTGTTTCTGCAACACGATCAATTTCTGTTGTCAGCTGATTGATTTCATCCTGAATTGCCTGACGATCGCTTTCTGCATTTGTACCATTAGAAGCCTGAACTGCTAACTCGTTCATTCTCTGTAACATAGAGTGAACTT
>ERZ772937.627-NODE-627-length-29002-cov-2.863578_pt1 | contig 29002 bp, 17 predicted proteins | sample MGYA00512113_ERZ772937 | MGnify/ENA primary metagenome ERZ772937 (study PRJEB29015, sample SAMEA2737649) | human gut metagenome | biome: human gut; feature: human-associated habitat; material: faeces | place: China | collected 2012 ... | reverse complement strand
AGTATGCTGGCATTGGCATCCGGAAAACATGTATATGTAGAAAAACCGCTGGCCCGTACTTTCTATGAAGCGGAATTGTTGATGCAAGCTGCGCTTAAACGTCCTAACTTGGTTACCCAGGTAGGAAATCAGGGACATTCTGAAGCAAACTATTTCCAGTTTAAAGCTTGGATGGATGCGGGAATTATCAAAGACGTAACTGCTATCACTGCCCACATGAATAACCCGCGCCGTTGGCATAAATGGGACACTAATATCTATAAACTTCCTTCGGGACAGCAACTGCCGAAAGATATGGACTGGGACACCTGGCTCGGAGTTACCCCTTATCACGAATATAATAAAGATTATCATTTAGGACAATGGCGTTGCTGGTATGATTTTGGCATGGGCGCATTGGGCGACTGGGGGGCGCATATCCTCGATACGGCTCACGAGTTTCTGGAACTGGGATTGCCTTATGAAATCACCATGCAATACGCAAATGGTCATAATGATTATTTCTTCCCTTATTCTTCCACGATTCTCTTCCGCTTCCCGCAACGTAAAGGGATGCCACCGGTAGACATTACTTGGTATGACGGTCTGGATAATCTTCCTCCTATTCCTGCCGGTTATGGAGTATCGGGACTGGACCCGAACATTCCTGCGACAAATCAGGGAGATACTCCTGCGGCTAAATTGAATCCGGGAAAGATTATCTATACGAAAGATTTAATCTTTAAAGGGGGGAGTCATGGAAGCACTTTGTCTATTATTCCGGAAGAGAAAGCGAAAGAGATGGCTGGCAAATTACCGAAGGTTCCTAAAAGTCCTTCCAATCACTTCGAAAACTTCTTATTGGCATGTAACGGCATCGAAAAGACGCGTTCACCGTTCGAAATCAACGGTGTTTTGAGTCAGGTGTTCTCACTGGGTGTAATGGCTCAACGGCTTAATACACAGCTGTTCTTTGACAGCCGCACGAAGCAGATTACAAATAATGAATTTGCTAATGCAATGTTGGCGGGACTTCCGCCGCGTAAGGGTTGGGATGAATTTTATAAATTATAAATAGAAACAGCTTTTTCCATTCCTTTCTTTAGGAGAAGGGGATGGAGAAGGACCAATAAATAATCATGAAAAATATTGTATTAACTTTACTTTTATTTTGTGCCGCTTCGTTGGGCGCACAAAACTGGGAACCTCTTTTCAACGGGAAAAACCTGAAAGGATGGAAGAAATTGAATGGCAAAGCCGAGTATAAAATTGTAGATGGCGCTATTGTCGGTGTATCTAAGATGGGAACTCCCAATACATTCCTGGCAACGACAAAGAATTATGGTGACTTTATCCTTGAGTTTGACTTCAAGGTAGATGACGGTTTAAATTCCGGAGTACAGCTTCGTAGTGAAAGCAAGAAAGATTATAAGAAAGGCCGCGTACACGGTTATCAGTTTGAGATTGATCCTTCGAAGCGCGCTTGGTCGGGTGGCATTTATGATGAGGCACGTAGAAACTGGCTTTATCCTTTGACACTGAACCCGTCGGCAAAAACCGCTTTTAAGAATAACGCATGGAATAAAGCCCGTATTGAAGCTGTTGGTAATTCGATCCGTACCTGGATAAACGGAGTTCCTTGTGCTAATATCTGGGATGATATGACTCCTGTAGGTTTCATTGCTTTGCAAGTGCACGCTATTGGAAATGCGGCAGATGAAGGAAAAACAGTTAGTTGGAAGGATATCCGTATTTGTACGACGGATGTAGAACGCTATCAGACACCGGAAGCGCAAGCTGCACCGGAAGTGAATCTGATTGCCAACACGATTTCTCCGAATGAAGCAAAAGAAGGATGGACTCTATTATGGGATGGTAAGACTACTGATGGATGGAGAGGAGCTAAGCTTTCTACTTTCCCTGCAAAAGGCTGGAAGATAGAAAATGGTATTTTGAAAGTAATGAAGAGTGGTGGAGCTGAATCTGCAAATGGTGGTGATATTGTGACTACCCGTAAATACAAGAACTTTATTCTGAAAGTAGACTTCAAGATTACTGAAGGTGCAAATAGCGGAGTTAAATATTTTGTGAATCCGGATATGAATAAAGGTGCAGGTTCTGCTATCGGTTGCGAATTCCAGATTCTTGACGATGACAAGCATCCTGATGCAAAACTGGGTGTGAAAGGCAACAGAAAGCTGGGTTCGTTGTATGACTTGATTCCGGCTCCTAAAGATAAACCTTTCAATAAGAAAGAATTCAATACTGCTACTATCATTGTAAAAGGCAATCATGTAGAACATTGGCTGAACGGAGTTAAGCTGATTGAGTATGATCGTAACAATGATATGTGGAATGCATTGGTAGCATACAGTAAATATAAAAACTGGCCTAATTTCGGAAATCCGGAGGAAGGTAATATACTTCTTCAGGACCACGGAGATGAAGTATGGTTCAAGAACGTGAAGATTAAAGAACTGAAATAGTTCCGTTTTCTAGTTATTAGGAGATACGTCAAAACTCCTTTATGATTTTTATTCAGGCACGGATTACACGGGTTTCACGGTTACTCTAATGAAATAAAAACCGCGTAATCTGTGTAATCCGTGCCTAATTTGTGTTTTATACGATGCAGACCACTATTCAACATCTATACAAACCGTCAAATGATGGTAACTCCTTGTTTTATGCCTGGTTCCTTTCCATGCATACACGGGTGGATATTATCTTATGCAGCCGGAAACCGGAAGGGGAGTTGCTGCTTGTGGTCAATCGTATTTATGATGCATTGTGTCGGCTGGAAAAGATGGCGAACTTTTATGATCCGGCCAGCGAATTGTCTATTCTCAACCGGACAGCCTCTGTTTCTCCTGTTGTTCTTAGCGAAGAACTTTATTCAATGATCGATTTATGTCTGGAATATAATGGCAGGACTTTGGGATGCTTCGATATCACAGTTCATTCGGAGAATTACAACCAGAACACTATACATTCAGTACATTTATCTGCCGGAGATCGTAGTGTCGCTTTTTCACAGCCGGGAGTAACTATCAATTTGTCCGGCTTTCTCAAGGGATATGCTTTGGAAACAATCAGAGGTATATTGAATGAGGCTCTGATAGAAAATGCATTGATAAATATGGGAAACAGTTCTATTCTTGCTTTGGGTAATCATCCGGTAGGTTCGGGATGGAAAATTAATGATATACTTCTCCACAATGAATGCCTTACAACCTCCGGCAATGACTCTCCCAATCGTCGGCACACCGTTTCTCCCCAAAATGGAAAATTGGTGGAAGGCGTTAAACAAATTGCTGTAGTAACGGCTAATGGATCAATTGGAGAAATCCTGTCTACCGCTTTATTCGCTGCTGACAGTGAACAAACTAAAACTTTGATGGGTATATATGCACAATGTCGTGTATATATATATCCATTGTGCTGAATATATATACTCACCGTGCTAGTCATATATACCCACCATACAGTTCGTATACATCCATCGATGCTTATCTAATTATATCTGACGGCCTTTTTGAACATATTCTGCTATTTATAGGTCGGTTTCTTTTATTCGTTTTATTGCTTTTTGCCTTACTTTGCGTTATTAATTGTCAATCTAACGTTTATATGAAAAATAAGATTTTATTGCTGGGCTTATTTTGTTGTAGCCTGATTTCGGCAAAAGCACAAGTTTTACTCGACAAAGGAACCGGAAAGAATAGTTTCCCTATTGTTTCTTCATTAACGAATGCAGTCGTTTGTTTTGATGGAAAAGATGCAACTGTAGTACGTAAAAGTGCTTCTCTTTTTGTAGATGATGTTCGCCGTGTGACGGGGCAAGAGTTGAAGATGGATGAAAGCAAGCCTGGAAGAGTATCTGCGCGGTATGCGATTATTGCCGGTACTATAGGAGAAAGCGGGTGGATTGACGCTTTGGTATCGAGAAACAAAATAGATACGGCAGCTATTGCCGGAGGTTGGGAACGCTATATGATAGAAGTGGTCAACAATCCTGTGCCGGGCATAAAGAAAGCAATTGTTGTAGCCGGAAGTGACAGGCGTGGCACGGCTTACGGACTCCTCTCTATTTCAAAAGCAATAGGAGTATCTCCCTGGTATTGGTGGGCGGACGCTCCAATCAAACAGCAAAAACAAGTTAGTGTAAAAGTCGATAAGTTCATTTCTAAAACACCGTCTGTCAAATTCAGAGGTATCTTTATCAATGACGAAGACTGGGGACTTTATCGTTGGTCGAAACGCAATTTTGAAAAAGAACGTGGAAACTTCGGACCGAGAACGTATGCAAAAGTGTGTGAACTGTTGCTTCGTCTTCAGGCTAATTACCTTTGTCCGGCTATGCATGACGCATCCATGGCATTCCACCGTATTCCTGAAAATCGGCTGGTAGCGGATAGCTTTGCTATCGTCATGGGGTCTTCTCATTGCGAACCATTACTGTTTAATACAGCAAGCGAATGGAAACGTGATAAAATGGGTGAATGGGATTATATCAATAATAAAGAGGGTGTCAACAAGGTGTTGAAATCACGCGTAGATGAATGTGCTCCGTTCGAAAATGTATATACCCTGGCTTTGCGTGGATTACACGACCGGGCGATGAATGCAAGCAATAACATGGATGACAGAAAGAAAATGCTTCAGGAAGCACTGATGGCACAAAGACAAATGTTGGTAGATGCAATCGGTAAGCGTGCAGAAGACATTCCTCAAGCCTTTACTCCTTATAAAGAAGTGCTCGATGTATACGATCAGGGGTTGGAACTTCCGGATGATGTGACCATTATCTGGCCGGATGATAATTATGGATATATGAAACGTTTGAGTAGTCCGAAAGAGCAGAAACGTTCCGGCCGTTCGGGAGTATATTATCATTCTTCTTATCTTGGTAAACCTCACGATCATCTTTGGATGAACACAACTTCCCCTACATTGATGTATGAAGAACTCCGTAAGGCATACGACATGACGGCTGACCGTATTTGGCTACTCAACGCCGGAGATATCAAATCCTGTGAATTTGCTGTAGACTATTTTCTGACAATGGCTTTCGATATTGATTCATTCAATTTTGAAAGAGCGGCAAATTATCGCACTGAATGGTTGTGCGGTATGTTGGGCGATGACTATCGGACCGAATATCAGGATGTGATAAACTCTTTCTATAAATTGGCTTTCGCCCGTAAACCTGAATTTATGGGATGGGGTTATCAGTGGGCTACGGATAAACACGGAAGAGAGCGAAATACGGATACTGATTTCTCGCTTGCTAATTATCGTGAAGTGGATACTCGTCTGGCAGAATATCAGCGGATAGGAAATGTGGCAGAAAAAATATTGAAAGCTTTACCGGAAGATAAAAAAGCATGTTATTATCAATCATTATATTATCCGGTCAAAGGTTGTGAACTATTGAACCGTATGATTCTCAACGGACAGAGAAACCGTTGGTACTCTATTCAACAGAGGGCAACTACCGCAGAACTGGAAAAAATGACTAAGGCTTGTTATGACAGTCTGGAAGTAATAACAAAAGGATATAACTCATTACTTGGAGGTAAATGGGATCATGTAATGACCATGAAACAGGGATTTGCCGCAGCCTACTTTGAACTCCCGGCTCTGCGGAAGGTAAATCTGGCACCTGCAGCCTCTTTGGGCATATTGGCCGAAGGAGAGGATATTTTGAAAGGGCAGAAGAGTTTCCATTCCCTGCCATGTTTCAACACATACTTCCGCCAATCCTATTACGTAGACGTTTTCAATAAAGGAGCGACTCCTCTGAAATGGAAAGCATCGGTTTCAGATAACTGGATTCTGTTAAGTCAGAAAGCCGGAGAAACTGCCATGGAAAATCGTATAGAAGTCTCAATCGACTGGGCTAAGGTCCCGACTGGTGAGAAAGTATTCGGAACGTTGGAAATCGCATCTGATCGTGGCGAGAAGGAGAATGTTTATATTTCAGTCTTCAACCCTTCTTCTCCTTCATTAGCCGAAATGGACACTTTATTTGTAGAGCACAATGGATATGTTTCTATTGACGCTGCCGGTTTCCACCGGAAGGTAGAGAACAAAGCTATTCAAATGAGAACGATTCCTAACTTGGGAATAGAAAATACAGCTATTCAACTAGGTGACCCGACAGCCGCCCCGCAGCGGACAGCAGGTCGCAGTACCCCTCGCCTAGAATATGATTTCTATACATTCGAACAAGGTTCGGTTGATGTCTACACATACGTATTGCCTACATTTACATTAAGTAAGGACCGTGGGTATGCCGGACATGAAGCAACGAATGTGGAAACGAAATATGGAGTATGTATTGACGAAGGTCCTGTGATGAATCCTTCTACTTCTTCTTTTGAGTATGCACAAATCTGGTACGAAAGTGTGTTGAAGAACTGTAGAATCAACAAAACCACTTTGCATATCGACAAACCGGGTAAACACACAGTGAAAATTATATGTGGCGATGCCGGAACTGTATTGCAAAAGATTGTCTTGGATTTCGGAGGAATGAAGCGCTCATATTTAGGTCCGCAACCGACGAGACAGGGAAAATAGCAAGCTGAATAAAATATGCTATGAAAAACACTTTTTTTATGTTATTTTTCTCCATAGCTATCTCATTTATAGCGTGCGGGGGCAGTGGTGAAAATGATGAGAATTTACTAGCTGGTAACGGGAATACGGAGAAACCAAAGGAGGACGAATCCCAGGAGCCTGTGGTTTGTAGCATCACACCTATTGGGGAATTGAATCAGGGGACACCTATTATAAATTCCCACGCAGATGTTACGAAACGCTCTTCATTGATGATGAACTATCGGATGCTTGTGACTATGGAATCTTCGTATCCTCGCTATCCTCGTATAAAAAAGATGAAGAATGGTGACTATATTTTGTTCTATCACAATGGTAGTGCTAATAATAATATTGGTCGGCGTTGTGTTTATGCGCTTAGTAAGGATCTGAAAACTTGGAGCAATAAAGGAGAAATATTTAACAGTTATGACATTATCGATAGCAAAGGCAATAAGAATATACATTGCTATGCTAATTGCGATGGGCTGGTGCTCTCTAATGGAGATATATTGGCAGTTGCATCTTGCAGAGCTAATTCCGGTTATCGGGATTTGCCGGAAGATGCAGGAATTGAATTAAAGCGCAGTACGGATAATGGTGTTACTTGGAGTGAACCTATCAAGATCTATCAGGGAGTTAATTGGGAACCTTTCTTGTTGGAGTTGCCTACAGGTGAATTACACTGTTACTTTACAGATAGCAGTCGTACTGGCTTGGAAGGACATGGCACAGATACAGGTACGGCAATGGTTGTTTCTACTGATGGAGGAAAGACATGGAAACCGGACTTTAGTTCTTCTCCTTATTATGTATTGCGAATGAGGTGGGAGAAAAACGGAATTGTCGGCTATAATCATCAGATGCCTTCTGTTGTGAGACTCAATGATAATAAGGGATTAGCTGCTGCTGTGGAAACCAATAATTCAGGATATCATATTTCGCTTTGTTATTCAGATAAAGACAAATGGGAATATTTGGCTGCCGACCAGGAAGGACCTGTCGATAGTAATAATTGTGTTTTCTCCGGTATGGGACCATATTTGGGACAGCTCCCTTCGGGAGAAACCGTCCTTTCGTATGAATCGTCAAGTAAATATACTCTTAAAATAGGAGATGCTACTGCTCGTAATTTCGGTAGCGCTTATCAACCTTTTTCTGGTGGTTATTGGGGATCATTTTGTATTATTGATTCACATACTTTGGTTGGAACTAATATTAAAGCGAAAGAAGGACCGGTTCAGATGGCACAGTTTGTACTTAATCATCGTATTGATGCCGTGAAAAGAAAGGTAACAATAGATGGTAACAATAAAGAGTGGGCAAATACAGATCATGCACTCTTTGTGGGCAGTAAGTCACAAGCACAAGGAACGTTACGTTGTTCGTATGATGATGATAATATTTATTTCCTGTTAGAAGTACTTGATCGAAACTTGTTAGCCTCTGATTACGCTTCCTTATACGTATCTCCTGTGAGTAATAATAAGCTGTCAAAAGGGGCTTGCTGCATACAAGTAACAATGAATGGACTGAAGAATTGTGAAATATATGATGCATCATGGAAAGAAGCTCAATTAGATGCCCAGGTCAAAACTTATGTTTGCAATGAAACAAATGAGAGGCTTATAGATGATTATGGATATATTGCTGAAATTGCTATTCCACGTTCAAAATTGACTATCACTTCCGGGCAAGTACTTGTCAATTTTTCTATTACAAAGCGGAATTCTTTAGATGCCATTTGTGATGTTGCATCTACAAGTACGGCACGTTGGATACCGGTGACTGGGTTATGATTCGGAGAATTTAATATTGAATAATTAATTATATAGAACACTACGATTATGAAAAGGAATTATTTGATTTATGCCTTATTGATGACTGTTTTTTTGAGCTCAAATGTGATTTCTGCTCAAAATTATTTTGGAGATTTTCCTGTGAAGGCAGATCCAAAGACGGTAAATTGAGCAGACGTTTAATGGAAACTAAACATCAACTGTATTTTGATAGAGGAATACATTATGCAGAGGTGTGTACATGGTATGGAGCTCTTCGTTTTGCAGAATTGACAAATAATAAAGAATTGATAAAGCTGTTAAGAAACCGTTTCGAATTATTGTTTCATCTGGAAAAAGAACTTCTACCTCCACCGATTCACGTAGACCAAAATATGTTTGGTTGCTTACCTCTAAGATTTTATAATATAACGAAAGATAAGCGTTATTTAGATCTGGGACTGCCCTATGCTGACACTCAATGGGAACTTCCTGCCAATGCGAATGAAGAGGAGCGTAAATGGGATAAAAAGGGATATTCTTGGCAAACTCGTCTTTGGATTGATGATATGTTTATGATTACAATTCTTCAGGCCCAAGCATATCATACAACAGGGAAACGTGAATATATGGATCGTGCAGTGAAAGAAATGGTTGTCTATTTGGATGAATTACAGCGTCCCAACGGATTATTCTATCATGCTCCTGATGTCCCGTATTTCTGGGCAAGAGGGAATGGGTGGATGGCTGTAGGCATGGCAGAATTATTATTGTCTACTCCGGAAGATAATCCGAATCATGCTCGTATTTTAGAGGGATACCGCCTGATGATGAAAAGTTTAAAAGATTATCAGGATAAAAGTGGTATGTGGAATCAGTTGATTGATAAGGCTGATTGTTGGCCTGAAACATCTGGTTCTGCTATGTTTACCTATGCAATGATTATGGGAGTGAAGAAGGGATGGTTAGATGCTGAAGAGTATGGACCTATAGCTAGAAAAGCATGGATTGCTTTAGTCCCTTATATTAATAAGGACGGAGATGTGGAAGAAGTTTGTGTCGGTACTGGAAAGAAGAATGATCTTCAGTATTATTATGACCGTCCTCGGATTATTGGCGACTATCATGGACAGGCTCCGATGCTGTGGTGTACTTATGCATTGTTGTGTAAATAATGATTGTCGGAAAATTATTACAATAGTGATATCTGGACAATATTAGTGATATCTTCCCAATAATTTCCGTACTTTTGTATTCCATTTTAATGCAAAAGTATGAATTATACAATAAAGTCTCCTGATTCACTGAAAGCTTCCGTTAAGTTGCCCGCATCCAAGAGTATCTGTAATCGTGCGTTGATACTTAATGCGTTGAGCTATAGCCCGTATGAGATTCGGAATTTGTCGGATTGCGATGATACGGAGGTGATGGTGAAGGCGTTGAATTCGAATGATCGTGACTTTGATATAAAAGCCGCGGGAACTGCGATGCGGTTCCTGACGGCTTTTTTGTCTAAAGTGGTGGGCGAGTGGACGATTACCGGAACGGAGCGGATGAAGAACCGGCCGATTAAGATACTGGTGGATGCGCTGAATGCGCTGGGAGCACGGGTGGAATATATGGAGAAGGAGGGATATCCTCCTCTCCGCATTTTCGGAAGTGCGTTGCAGGGAGGCGAGATTTCGCTTGCCGGTGGGGTCAGTTCACAGTATATTTCGGCGTTGCTGATGATTGCCCCCCTGATGGAGAACGGGCTGACCTTGCATCTTGAAGGGGTTGTCATTTCGAAACCCTATATCAACCTGACATTGCAGCTGATGGAACAATATGGGGTAAAGGCGGAATGGAACGGGCAGACCATTAAGGTAAGACCGCAGGATTATCATCCGATACCCTTTACCGTTGAATCCGACTGGAGTGCTGCTTCCTACTGGTATTCCATGATGGCGTTGTCTAAAAATGCTGAGATCGAATTGCTGGGGCTGTTTAAGAACAGTTTGCAGGGAGATGCCGCCGGAGCCAAATTGTTTGCACAGCTTGGTGTGGGTACGACTTACACGGACCGGGGCGTTGTTTTGAAGCACAACGGGAATAGGACCCAAAAACTGAATTATAACTTCGTAAACGAGCCGGACCTGGCTCAAACCTTTGTCGTGACCTGTGTGTTATTGAATATCCCTTTCCGTTTTACCGGTTTGCAAAGTCTGAAGATAAAAGAAACCGACCGCATCGAAGCGCTTAAGACGGAGCTTCGCAAATTAGGATATCTCCTGACAGACAGCAACAACAGTATTTTGGAATGGAACAGCGAACGTTGTGAACCGCAAGCGCATCCTGTGATCGCGACCTACGAAGATCACCGTATGGCGATGGCATTTGCACCTGCCGCCCTCGTGTTGCCGGAAGGGATCGAGATAGCTGACCCGCAGGTGGTCAGCAAAAGTTATCCGCACTATTGGAGAGACTTGAGAACCGCAGGCTTTATTATAATTGACAATGAACAATAGGCAATTGACAATTAGTTGTCGGTGTCTGGAAGTCCATTGTCAATTGCTCATTGTTAATTGTCAATTATTATGTGGTATATTGTTATAGGTATTATCGTATTGGGTGTTGTTGCTGCCATTGCCGGTTATTTTCGGAACCGGAAATTGCAGAAGATGCTGGAACGTGGGGAGATTTCTGAAATCCCCGAGGCACAGGAACTTGTCACTGACGAATGTTGCGGACAGCATGAAACCTGTGAACGCGACAGTCTGTTGGCGGCAGTCAGCAAAAAAATCGAGTATTATGACGATGAAGAACTGGACCGTTTTCGGGGAGTCGAGGCCGATGCATACGATGAAGATGCCGTGAACGAGTTCCGTGATGTGCTTTATACGTTGCAGGAGATCGAAGTGGCTGGCTGGTTGCGTAGTCTGCAACTTCGTGCTATTAATTTACCGGATGAGCTGAAGGACGAAGCGTTCCTGATTGTCGGGGAGCGGCGCATACATTAAGTTTCATAACCATGAAACAAAAGTTCCCCTTGCATGGAACAACAGTTTCATAGGCATGGAACAGGAGTTCCCCTATAATGAAACAGAAGTTTCCTGCCGGGAAACCATAAAAAAGGATATAAGAGGATAGAAAATGGATTTACTTCAATATGGTTTTTTCCAGCATGCCCTTTTGGGCAGCCTGCTGACCGCGATCGCTTGTGGTATCGTCGGGACATATATCGTGTCGCGGCGGCTTGTCTTTATCAGTGGAGGTATCACTCATGCTTCTTTCGGTGGATTGGGGTTGGGGTTCTATCTCGGGATGAATCCGATCTTGATGGCAATGTTGTTTTCCGTGCTTTCCGCATTCGGGGTGGAGTGGGCGAGCAAGACACAGAATGTGCGTGAAGACTCTGCTATTGCCGGGATATGGTCGTTAGGAATGGCATTGGGCGTTATCTTTATTTTCCTGACACCCGGATATGCACCGAATCTATCCGCCTACCTTTTTGGAAATATTCTGACTGTTTCGACGGGAGATATTATCTGGATAGCCGCTTTGGCGTTGTTGCTGGTTATCCTTTTCTCGCTTTTCCTGCGGGAGATCGTTTATGTGGCCTTTGATAGGGATTTTGCACTGACGCAAGGAGTGCCCGTCAAGTGCATAGAATATGTAATGATGTGCTGCATCGCCATGACGATCGTCCTTTCGATCCGTCTGGTCGGGATCATGCTCCTGATGAGTTTGCTGACATTGCCTCAGATTACCGTAAACCTTTTTACATCAGACTTCAAGAAGATCATTTTCGGAAGTATTGCCATCGGTTTCTTGGGATGTGTGTTCGGGCTCGTCCTTTCTTATCTTCTGAATGTGCCTTCCGGGGCGTTTATTATTCTTGTCCTAGTCCTTTTCTTTTTGATAGTGAAAGCAATAAAAGCGGTTTTAAAGCGTTAAAAGGGGAAATGAAGAAAGGTTTCTACTATATAATCGCATTATTGATTGTCTCTTTGTTTTGGTCTTGCAGTACGAAAAAGAATACCAAGGCAAGTCGCTTCTATCACGCTTTTAATTCCCGCTATAATATCTATTTCAACGGAAAAACATCGTTTGACGAAGCGTTGCTTTCCATGCAGAACGGCTATAAGGAAAGCTATTCCGACATGATACTGATGTACCCGATCAGTGCGCAACCGAAAGACAAGCCCGAAACCGGAGGTCCTTTCGACCGGGCGATCGAGAAAAGCAATAAAGCGATCAAGCTCCACTCCATCAAAGCAAAGCCGCCTAAGAAACCGGGATGGCGCAATGATCCCAAACAACGTGCCTGGCAGGAACAGGAAGAATACAATCCGTTCCTCAAAAAGTGCTGGTTGATGATGGGGCAGGCGCAGTTCTATAATGCTGATTTCTTGCAGGCATCTGCCACTTTCTCTTACATAGCCCGTCATTATGCCCATGATGAAGAAGTGGTGGCCGAAGCCCGTCTTTGGCAGGCCCGCTGCTATTCCGAGATGGAATGGTTCTATGAAGCGGAAGATATCTTAGGAAAACTGAATACGAACGGTATCCCTCGCAAGAATCTGAACCAGTATGCGGCGGTATATGCCGACTACCTGGTGAAGAATAAGCAATATGAAGAAGCGGTCCCTTATTTCAAGACGGCGATCAAGGCAGAGAAGAACCGGCGCCAGCGTACCCGGATGAAGTATTTGTTGGGACAGATTTATGCCGAACAGGATCAGAACGGGCTTGCCTACCAGATGTTCGGACAGGTGATCAAAGCTAATCCTCCTTATGAACTGGAGTTTGCCGCCCGTATCCGCCAGACCGAAGTATTTACTGGCGGCAATTATCAGAAAGTGATCAAGATGTTGCAACGGATGGCGAAAAGCGATAAGAACAAGGACCTGCTCGATCAGGTCTATTATGCGTTGGGCAATGTCTATATGAGCCGTGAAGATACAGTCAATGCCATCAAAAACTACGAGCTGGGTGTGGAGAAAAGCACACAGAACGGTTTGGACAAGGCGATCTGCCAGATCAAACTGGGTGATCTTTATTTCCAGAAGCGCGACTATGTCAAGGCACAACCGAATTTCAGCGGTGCATTGTCCGGCATCCAGAAAGAATATAAAGACTATGAACGGGTATCCAAGCTGTCTGCTATCTTGGACGAGTTGGTCGTGCATGTGGAGGCGGTCCATTTGCAGGATAGTTTGCAAACTCTTGCCAAAATGCCGGAGTCGGAACGGCTTGCCGTGATCGACAAAATCATCGAGCAGGTGAAGAAAGAGGAGGAGGAAGCTAAGGCCCTGGCCGAGAAAGAAGCTTATCTGGCGGAACAGGAGGCAAAAGGGACTGGTATCGACCGTCCAGGAACAGAGACTGGCGGCATCACATTACCGACGACATCCGGAGGTTCCGGTTTCTATTTCTATAACCCGCAGGCAGTATCGCAGGGAAAAGCAGCTTTCCAACGTAAATGGGGACGACGTGCGCTGGAAGATGACTGGCGTCGACGTAAGAAAGAAATGTCCACTTTCAATGAGAATATGGCAGACGAAACTGAGGATGCTTCCGAAGGAGAGGTGGGCGAACTGGCTACCGATTCGCTCGAGGCCGGACTGGAACCTGCTGCTTCCGATGACCCGAAAACACGTGAGTATTACATTCAGCAGCTTCCGTTGACACCCGAAGATATCCAGGCTTCCAATATTATCATAGAAGATGGTCTCTATAACATGGCTATGATTTATAAGGACAAACTCGAGGATATCCCGTTGGCAACCGAAGCCTTTGAGGAACTGGAACGCCGTTTCCCGAAGCATAGTCACCTTTTGGAAAGCTACTACCAGGTTTATCTGATGGCTCTTCGTTCCGGAAACCAAGCGCTCGCTGCTGCTTATAAGAATAAGTTGGTTACGACTTTCCCTGAATCGGATTATGCGGTTGCGATTGCCGATCCGAATTACGAATATAATATCCGGATGATGGACAAGGTGCAGGATTCGATCTACCAGGCGACCTATGCAAGTTACCTGGCGGAAGATACGGTCACCGTTCGTCGTAATTATCGCGATGTCAGTGCCAAGTATCCGTTGGCGGATCTGTTGCCTAAGTTCATGTTCCTCGAGGCGCTGACCTATGTGCAGGCTGGGGATGCTGAAGGTTTCAAAAACGCCTTGAAAGCATTGGTTGAGAAATATCCGACGGCTGATGTGACGGAACTGGCGGGTGAAATGCTGAAAGGTGTTCTGCGTGGGCGTATGATGGTTCAAGGTGGTATTAGGGGAATGAGTTGGAACTTGCGTTTCGGTGTGGGGGATGATGGTACGTTGTCGGCAGCCGACTCGGCACGTGTCTTTACGGCTGAATCTAACACGTCTTACCGGATGCTGTTAATGTTCCCGACCGGAACACTCGATCGTAACCAGTTGCTTTTTGCCGTTGCCGCCTATAACTTTGCCAATTTTATGGTGAAGGAGTTTGATTTGAGTTTTGAAGAAGCCGGTCCGATGAGCATGTTGACGATTCATGGCTTCTTCAATTTGGATGAGATCTTGCATTATTATAAGATGATCTACGGAGCGGATGGCTATGCAACAGCATTGGACAAAAATGTGGCTATTCTTCCGATCTCCGACGACAACTATGAAACTTTGATGCGGGGAAAGACGCTTGAGGAATATGTCGAATTCTTCCAGGAAAACTTCGGTGAGGCCGTTCCTGAACTGGCCGCTCGTTGGAAAGCCCGTATGGCTGCCGAACAGATCAAAGAGGAAGAGGCAAAAGCTGAAGAGGCCGAAGCACAGGATTCTGAAAATATTCCGGAAGAAAAGCCGGAACCTGTCAAGAAGACCGTCCGCCCGAAAGAACAACGCCAGCAGCAGGCTGTAGAAGAAGTTGTTGTACCGCCTGCCGTAAAAGATACGGTTCCGGTAGAACTTCCGGCGGTCGATACAATGACTGTCCGTGAAACAGAAACGCTCCTTCCGGCGGATGTAGATACTGTTTCTGTACAGCCGGTTGTAAAAGATACGGTTGTTCCGGCATCGTCCGACACCGTTTCCGCTGTTGTCACTCCTGTCGAACAACCGAAGGAACTCACGTTGAAAGAGATCGAAGAACTCCGCAAGCGCGAAGCCGATGAAGCTGAAGCTCGTAAGGAAGAAGCTCGTAAAGCTTTTGAAGCTCAACAGAAAGCCGAAAAAGAATTGCAGGAAAAGAAGGCAAAAGAAAACGAGGAACTTCTGAAGAAGCAAAAGGCTGAAGAAGAAGCGTTGCTGAAAGCAAAAGCCGAACGAGAAAAACAGCTTGAACGCGACCGCAAGGCCAAGCTGAAACAGGTCGAAGCCGACCGTAAGGCGAAACTCAAAGCCCGTGAAGAACTGCGTAAGCAGAAAGAACGTGAGTATAAGGAACGCCTGAAGCAAAAGGAAAAAGAACGTAAGCAAAAGGAACGCGAATACAAAGAAAAGCTGAAGGCCAAAGAAAAAGCCCGCCGCGAAGCCCAAAAGGCCAAAGAGGCGGCTGCCAAAGCGAAAAGAAAGAGGTAAAAAAACAAGGGCCGTGTCAAATCTTTGCTGACGCGGCCCTTTATAATTAAGGAAAGTTTCTTTTAGAACTTGAAATATCCTTTCGCATTATTGTAACTGATATCTTCGACCATCTTACCGATGAACGGCAGTTCGGATGCAGGCAGTAGACCGTCTTCCACTTCGCGGCCCAGGATGTTACACAGGATGCGGCGGAAGTATTCATGACGCGGGTAGGATAGGAAACTGCGTGAATCCGTGAGCATTCCGACGAAGCGGCTCAGCAATCCTAAGTCGGACAATGCGTTCATCTGCTTTTCCATGCCGTGAATCTGATCCAGGAACCACCAGCCGGAGCCATACTGCATCTTGCCCGGAACCGTGCCGTCGTTAAAGCTGTAGATCGTTGTCATCAGCAGTTCGTTATCGCGCGGGTTTAGGTTGTAGAAGATAGACTTTGCCAGTACGCCTTCTTCGTCCAAACGGCTCAGGAAGCGAGCTAGCGGAGCTGCGACTTCTGCATCTCCAATTGCATCGTAGCCTGTGTCGGGACCTAATTGCTTAAACATGCGGACGTTGTTGTTGCGGGTTGCACCATAGTGGAACTGTTGTACCCAGTCGCTTTTGGCATCCATAACCGCAAATTCGTACAACATGGCAGAACGGAATTTGTCGATTTCTTCGACTGTCAGTTCTTTCTTCATACGTGCTTTCAGGAATATGGCCTCGATTTCAGCATCCGTATAGGGTTCGGCATAGAATGTAAGTATTCCATGGTCGGACAGGCGGCAGCCTTGTGACGCGAAGAAGTCGTGACGTTTCTGCAAAGCGTCGATCAAGTCTTTGAAGTTGAGGATCGACATGTCGGCAGCTGCTTCCAACTTGGTCAGATATTCGTTATATGTATCGACATTCTCGATTGCCATAGCCTTGTCCGGTCGCCAGGCAGGAAGCACTTTGGTTTTCAGACTGCTTTGGCGGATTTGGGTATGATATTTCAAATCATCGATCGGATCGTCGGTCGTACATACGACTTCCACGTTCATACGTTCCATGATTGCCTGGGCACGGAACTCCGGTGTTTGCAATTTGGCTGTGCATTCGTCGTATATCTCGCGGGCGGTGGACGGATTCAGAACCTTGTCTATGCCGAAGATACGGCTCAGTTCAAGATGGGTCCAGTGATATAGAGGGTTGCGCATGGCATACTGCAGGGTTTCAGCCCATTTTTCAAATTTTTCATACGCTGGTTTATCCCCTGTGATGTATGTTTCAGGTACGCCGTTGGCACGCATCGCACGCCATTTATAATGGTCACCACCCAACCATATTTCCGTCAGGTCGGCAAACTGATAGTTGTCGGCTATCTGTTGCGGGATCAAGTGGCAGTGATAATCGATGATTGGCATTTTGGCTGCGTGTTCGTGATACAGTTTCTGAGCTGTCTCGGACTGGAGCAGGAAATTGGAATCGAGAAAGGATTTCATGATTTATGATTTTAGATTTATGATTTATAGATTTCTGAATTATGATTTATCATCGGCGCATAAATCATAATTCAGAAATCATTTAACGATATTTCTTGATAGTTGCCAGTGCATCGCGGCAAAGTGTGGATATTGCCTCCCAGTTGCCGGCTGCAATCATTTCTTTCGGGAACAGCTTGGAACCCATGCCTACGCAAGTCACGCCAGCTTTAAACCAGGCCGACAGATTTTCTTCCGTCGGTTCTACGGCGCCTGTAGCCATGATCATAGACCAAGGCATCGGAGCTTTGATGTTCTTCACGAACGATGGTCCGCCTACGTTTCCGGCAGGGAAAATCTTACACAGGTCACAACCTACTTCTTGGGCGAAACCGATTTCCGAAACGGAACCGCATCCTGGTGTATATGGGACCAAGCGACGGTTACAAACCTTTGCGATTTCCGGGTTGAACAATGGGCCGACAACGAAGTTAGCACCCAATTGCAAGTATAGGGAAGCTGTTCCGGCATCCACGATAGATCCGACGCCTAATACCAGTTCGGGGCATTCTTTTGTAGCGAACTTGATCAGTTCGGCAAATACTTCATGAGCGAAGTCACCGCGATTGGTGAATTCGAATGCACGGACACCACCTTCGTAGCAAGCTTTGACAACCTGCTTTGCGATTTCTACATCTTTATTGTAGTAAACAGGTACCATCCCTGTACTGACGATCGCATCGAGTACCTGCATTTTATTGAATCTTGCCATGATAAGATTTATGATTTCTGAATTATAATTTATGATTGAATTGTCACTTATCTTGAAACTCGTCCGGAAGCATCGCCACTCATCAACTTTTCAACTTCTTCGACTGTCACTTGGTTGAAGTCGCCGTAGATCGTGTGTTTCAAGCAAGATGCAGCGACAGCGAAATCGAGTGCTTTCTGGTCGTCTGTCGTATAAGTCAGCAGACCGTAGATCAAACCTCCCATGAAAGAGTCTCCACCACCTACACGGTCAACGATATGAGTAATGTCGTAACGACGAGACTGGTACAGTTTGCCTTTGGCATAGAGAACGCCGCCCCACGTATTGTGGTTTGCATTGATAGCGCCGCGCAGTGTGATGATCACTTTCTTTGCACGCGGGAATTTAGCCATCAATTGTGTGCAAACGGATTCGAATTCGGCAGCGTTTACTTCACCGTTTGTGGCTGTTACGTCGAAACCTTCTGGTTTAATGCCGAATACCTTTTCCGCATCCTCTTCGTTACCAAGGATTACGTCACAACCTGCAACCAGTTCCGGCATCACTTCAGAGGCCGTTTTGCCATATTTCCACAGATTTTTGCGGTAATTAAGGTCGCATGATACGGGGATACCCATACGGTTTGCCACTTGGATAGCTTCGAGGCAAGCATCTGCCGCACCCTGTGAAATGGCCGGTGTAATGCCTGTCCAGTGGAACCAGGATGCATCTTTGAATACTTCTTCCCAGTTTACCATTCCCGGTTGGATTTCGGAGATAGCCGAGTGAGCGCGGTCATAGACGACTTTGCTGGCACGGGCTACCGCACCTGTTTCCAGAAAATAGATACCCAAACGGTCGCCGCCGTAAACGATGTGAGAAGTCCCTACACCGTATTTACGCAGGTCCATTACGCAAGCACGCGCAATGTCGTTTTTAGGTAAACGGGTTACAAACTCGGTTGCAATACCATAGTTTGCCAGTGATACGGCAACATTAGCTTCACCGCCACCAAAGGTAGCATTCAATTTATCACTTTGACAAAAACGGAGATAGTCTGGAGTGGCCAGTCTAAGCATGATTTCTCCAAAGGTTATTACTTTCTTATCCATATCGATGGTTTATAATGTGTTCAGACCACAAAAGTAGAAGTTTATTTTTAAATAAACATGGAGTGTGCGCGAAAACATAATTAATAACTGAAATTATTCCAGAAAACAGATGTATCATTTGTCCTCTTCTGCTCTTCAGCCATCTTTTCGCGAAGACGCTGGATTGTTTTTTCGTATTTCTTTTGTCCGCTGAGATCGTTCCTCTCCCAAGGATCGTTTTTCAGATTGAATAACTGGGTCGTGCGTTTCCCATTCACATGATATTCAATCAACTTCCAGGTTCCATCGGAAATGCCGCGTTGATTATCCATATAGCTGTAATATAGGTAGTCGCGGACAGGCTCTTTCCCATCTAAGGAAGAAAGTAGACTGATACCGTCTACCGATTGGGGTACAGGTAGTTGGAGCATGTCGCAAAGGGTTGGGAATACGTCTATCAAGTAACATAGGTCTGCGGTCTTTTTACCGGTATGCTGTGCGGCAGCTTTGATCATCAAAGGGACGCCAACGCTATGTTCGTATACATTCTGTTTCCCCATCAGGCCGTGTTGTCCGACTGCCAACCCGTTGTCTCCTGCAAATATGATGATTGTGTTTTCATATAACCCGTTATCTTTCAGAGTTTGGATAATGTTGCCTACGCGTTTGTCTACATGGGAGATCATGGCATAGTATTCCCTGATATGTTTTTTGATTTCATCCGGACGGCGGGGAATAGCAGCCAATATTTCGTCACGTATTTCTAATTCTCCGTTATCGAACGGGTGCTTTTCCATAAAATTGGGTGGAAGTTGTATTTGGCTCTGGTCGTAAAGCTGCATGTATTCATCCGGCATGCTCCGAGGGTCATGGGGAGACATATAGGCTACCGACAAGAAGAACGGCTGGTTTTTATCTTTTTGTTGTTGAATATATTCGACGGCTTCATGGGTGAAAATATCTACGGAATGCTTTCCTGAATACATATATTCTCCTATATCATATTCTACCTTGTTCGATTTTGCCTGGTTATGGATGACCGGACGACGTTTTCCGTAATTCATATCTGCATGGTAATCGTACAAGGGAACATTCCAGTGATCCCACATGCCTCCGAAAAAGATGGCTTTCCCTTCTTTAAAGCAACGGTTCAGGGCTTCATAGCTACTGTGCCATTTACCGGTATGGAATGTATTATAGCCGGCTTTCTGAAGGGTTTCACCTATCATCGTGTGCGAATTCGGGATTGTTGCTCCCTGTTTTTCGAGGTTATAAAGATATTTTCCGGTCATTAGCATGGCCCGACTTGGCATACTGACGGCTCCGGATGTACCACCCATGATGTGGGCGTTGGTGAAGACTGTACTTTCTCCTGCCAATTTATCCAGGTTGGGCGTTTGGACTTGTTCTTTTCCTAAAAAGTTCATTCCTGAAGCTCGCATGTCGTCGGCAAGAATCAGAATGATATTGGGCTTTTTATCTGCTGCCAGTGAACTGACAACAGATAAAAAGGAAACTCCGATCAATGATAATGCTTGTTTCATTTCTTCGTGTTTATTGTGTGATTAGATATGTTCCATCTTTTTGCGTTTCGAATGTCACTTGGAAATATTCTTTACCGTTTGACCGGACCGGGGTGGATGTAGCTATGGTTCTACCGTCCGATTTGACCGTGAATGCTTGTCTGGTACGAAGTGTACAGCTTTTCCCTGACAGCGAATGGATATTGGCTTCTGTCAATTTTCCATTCTTCCAGTTCATCGTAATCTCGAAGTTGCCCCGTGTCTTCAGGCCGGAAACAGAGCCCTCTGCCCATACATCGGGCAAAGCAGGCAACAGATGGATGTATCCAGCATGGCTTTGCAATAACATTTCAACGACACCTGCCGTATAGCCGAAATTTCCATCGATTTGGAAAGGAGGGTGTGCACACAGTAAGTTTCGGAAGAGCCCTCCTCCTCTATGTGCACTGTTTCCGAATCCGACAGGATTGAACAGGTTGGCGATGATCTTGTAGGCGTGGTTGCCGTCTAACAAGCGTGCCCAGCAGTTTATTTTCCAGCCCATCGACCAGCCGGAAGCCAAGTCGCCCCGCAGTTCGAGTGTTTTGCGGACTGCATTGAACAGTTCCGGTGTTTTGTCCGGTGTGATCTGGTCGCTCGGATGGAAACCGTACAAGTGGGAGAAATGGCGGTGTTGAGGTTCCCATTCCTTGAAGTCATATATCCATTCCTGTAGTTGTCCACGCTTTCCGATTTGATAGGGTAACAGGCGTGCTAATTTATCTTTCAATTCATTGCGAAACGATTCATCCAGATTGAACATTTCCGAAGCGGCGATCGTGCGGGTAAAAGTTTCCCGGATAATGGCCATGTCCATGGTCGGTCCCATACTCATGGCTGCCGTTTGTCCGTCTTCCGTGATGAAGCGGTTTTCCGGAGAGACGCCTACCGGAGTCACCAAATGACCGTTGCCATCGTCTATCAGCCAGTCGGCAAAGAACTCGGCGGCCCCTTTCATCAACGGATAGGCCTCGTTTTTCAGGAATGTTTCATCCTGTGTGAACTGGTAGTGTTCCCATAAGTGGCTACACAACCACCCTTGCACCATCGGCCAGAAAGAAGCTGTCGGCACGTTGTCGTTCGGCAAGGACTCTCGCCAGATGGATGTGTTATGATGGGCCACCCAACCACGGCGGTTATACATATTCCGGGCTGTTTCGGCACCGGAGACAGATAGTTCCCGGATCATTCGGAAAAGAGGTTCCTGGCATTCCGACAGATTGGTGAGTTCGGCCGGCCAGTAGTTCATTTCTGTATTGATATTGATCGTATAGCCGCAGTTCCAGGCTGGAATTGTGTCTTTGTTCCAGATTCCTTGCAAGTTCAAAGGTTGTCCGCCTGGACGTGATCCGCTGATCATCAGGTAACGTCCGAATTGGAACAGGAGAGCTGCCAAGTCGGGATCGGCGTTTCCGGCAAACTGTTCGAGACGTTTGTCGGTCGGCATCGCCTTTTGTTCGGGAGAGGAAAACAGTTCGAAATCGACTCGGTCGAAAAGGGAACGGTAATCTTCCGTATGGCGTTGTTTCAGTGTCTGATAGTCATAGGAAAGGGCTTTTTCCAGAATGCTGGCTGCTTTGGCCGAAGGATCGATACCATCCCGGCTCGGACTTTTGTCGAAACCGTTGAAACTTGTTGCCATACTGAGTATGAAATAGACTTCGTCCGTGTTGTATATATGGATACCAGCGTCGGTAATCTCACATTTCCCGTCTTTAGGGAAGACCGGTTTCAACTGGGCTTCGAAAAACATACCTTTCCCGCCGATCTCGTCGCCGTAAAGCATCCGTTTGTCGAACTTGCGTTTGCCGTTCGCATCGTAGAGTTCAGGGTGTTTGTATTGGTCGCCCCATTGTTCGATTTGCTCGAATGTACGCCGTTCCACATAGCCGGGAGCCTGTCCGTGCAGGATCAGACGGTCGTCAGTCCCTTTTTGCAGGGCTGTCGGATGAGGTGATGTGAAATCGAGCGAGATGTCGATGCCATTCGGTGTATCGCTTTTCAGATGCATGACGATCACGTTGTCCGGATGGGAAGCGAATACTTCCCGTTCGTATTTCACTCCGTTTTGTTTATAGACTGTTGTGGCAACCGCATCCGAGATGTTTAATGCCCGTTTGTATCCGGCAGCATCTCCCGGCTTGTTGTTTTGGATATGCAGGTCTCCGAACGGTTGGTAATATTGGTGCAGGCGTCCCAGCCAGTTCTTGCAAACCAGGTCGGAAGCTGTCTTGTATTTTCCGGCTTTCATCAGCCCGACAACTTTGTCGAACATCTCCGGTGTTATTTTCACATCTTTGAAAACGACTGACGGTTCCCCGCTGTATAACGTGTTTTCATTCAGTTGAAGTTGTTCTTTCTCAACTCCTCCGAAAACCATTGCTCCCGCACGGCCGTTCCCGATGGGGAGTGCCTCGTCCCAGTTTTGGGCAGGCTTGTCGTACCACAAGGTGAGTGGTGCTTTTGAGGGTGTTTCCGTGCACGCGGCCAGCAACAAGAATGAGATCAGATAAGAAATAGTGCGCATATACATGGTATTTTTAAGATTATACAAAAAAGTGTCCAGATGCAAAGATATGCAATTCATCCGGACACTTTAAAGATTTAAAATGAATTAATATCCCGGATTTTGTTCGATCGTGGCATATACATTCCGTTCGATTTCCGAGTAGGGGATTGGCCAGAGATTATGATAATCCTCTATACTCATGCCTGTTCTGGGGTTATATCTTCGGTTCCTGTCGGCAAGTTTACCCATACGACATAAAGTCAGCATGCGGAGTTCTTCGCAATACAACTCGCGTAGGCGTTCGTCCAGGATATAGTCGATGTTTACTTCTGCCGGTTGTGCCGGATCGGCATTTGCACGACTACGAACCGTATTGACATCGGCTGCCGCTTTTGCCTGGTCACCCTTGTTGACATACGCTTCCGCTCTCAGTAGGTAGGTTTCGGCAAGGCGGAACAAGTAAACGTCTTTATAGGAGCCGTTCGCACTGTTGATTACCAGATGTTCGCCGAAAGGAGTCATCAAAGGATTACCGTTTGCGTCTTTCTGGTAGAATTCTTCGGGGAAGTTGTTAACACGAGAAATCTTTGTCATCAGCGGATACCACTGGCGGATCGAGTCAAGCTGTTTGTAATAACCGTCTTTTACCAGCCATTGCCCGAAAGCCGGAGATTCCGGATTATCGATACGCACGTCGCGGATGATGTTGTATTCCGAGTTCCGGATGTCGTTTTCCGAACCTTTGGACCAAATATCATTGAAGAAATGGCTGGTCGGCTGGATCCAGCCGATACCACGTCCACATTTGCCATCCGTCACTCCTAAGAACGCTGTTGTATTGACTTCCTCACCTGCCTCATTTTTAGCCGTTATTTTGATATTCTGGTAGTAAGGGATAAAGCTGAATGACGCATTGTAGTCCGTGTTGGAACCCGGATTTAGGTAATCATATTGCAGCACCCATAAACTTTCTTTGTTACCGCTACCCCTGTTTTGGTTGTTCAGCCGGAACAGATCCCAATAGACATCGCCGGCTTCGTTCTGACGTGAACCGAAACGGTTGGTCATAAGTGCCATTTCCGGATGGTCGATTACGGCACTTGCCGCTTGTATCGCTTCGTCATATAAGCCTAAACAGATGTTGACTTCTGCCAACAGGTGTTGTGCGACCTGCTTACTTAGCTTTCCGTCTTTTACCGATTCGATATTAGGAAGCAAAGAAACAGCTTCTTCCAGATCTTGTTTGATTTGCTTATAGACTTCTTCCCGGCTTGCCCGTACATAGTCGCGGCGAGGAGTCGTGATTTCTTCCAGAATCAAAGGGACGCCCCCGAATAGATTGGCTAGCATACGGTAAGCATACCCTCTGAACACCAAAGCTTCTCCTCTGATTACCTTTTTATCTTCGTCATTTACCTGGCTGGCATTTGTTAAACGGTTTAAAATAACGTTGGCATTGGATATGACCGTGTAGGATTCTTTCCAAACCTCTTTAGGTACGGCAAAAGTCGGTACCATCACATTTTTATAATCATTCAACTTTGCCGGCTTATGGTAATCGGTTCCGTTGAAAGCAAAATCGGTTGCATAATAGAAAGCGAAGCGGGTGTCCATTGTCATCTCGCAGACCTGATATCTTACGCGGTTATACAGGTAGTTTAATGATGATTGGAAATGAGCGCTTGTCTCCATGGAATTCTCCGGCGAATAAAAATCCAGAGGTTCTTCTTTCAGAAAGTCGTGCTCGTCGCATGAAGAAAAGGAGGCGAATGCCGCTAAAAGCATAATACCGTATTTGATTGATTTCATATTCATATATAATTAAAATTCAAGATTAAGACCAATAGAATAGCTTCTCATAACCGGATACTTGCTCGTGTTCAGACCGGTTCCTGTTTCAGGATCCCAACCATCCCAGTCGGTGAAAGTAAGGAGGTTCTTTCCTGTTACATACAGTTTCAGCCGGTTGACTTTGAATTTGCTTAGGAAAGAGGCGGGTACATTATAGGATAATGTAACATCCTGCAAACGGATGAAGCTGCGTTGTACATAAGGGGAAAACGTGTATCCGAGTGCTTGAGTATAATAGCCTAACTGACGGTAACGTGCGTCCGGGTTTTCCGGTGTCCAGTAATCGAAGTTGAACAGGTTGTTCTGGTAGATATTATCCGGATTGGCAAGGTCTTTGCCCGGCTGTCCGTAATAATAATTCTTTCCCCCTTGTACGGAATTGATCATGAATTTGAATTCCCAATTTTTGTAGCGGAATGAGTTCTGGATGCTGAAGCGATAAGCAGGATCGGAATAGCCTATTATCTTCCGGTCTTTATCGGCAGTATATTTACCATCGTTGTTAACATCTTCCACTTTATAAGTCCCATATTCGAATCCGTCGGGAATCAGACCATTCTGTTTGTCTGCAATCTGCCACATGCCGATGATGTTGTAATCATAACAAACTCCATACGGATGGTTGATAAATATCTTATCGGAGATCAGGTCGTCTTCCCGTCCGTCACCGTCGGCATCGATTCCCAGAATACTTTTAACCTTGTTGCGGTTACGGGAGAAGTTGAATGTGACATCCCAGGAGAAATCTTTTGTTTCTATAGGGATTCCTGTTACGGTCATTTCAAAACCTTTGTTGCTCATTTTACCGATATTGGACGGGATTTTGTCCAGACCGTTCATTTGCGGAATATTGATATTGAATAACAAGTTGTTCGTTTGCGATGTGTAATATTCAACAGTACCGAAAATACGACTGTTTAAAGCACTGAAATCGGCGGCGATATTGAACGTATTGGTCGTTTCCCATTTCAAATCGGCGTTGGCCAACGATTTGATCCATTGCATTTGTTCGGCGCTTACGCCATCTCCAAACAGGTACCCGGCATTGACAGTCGAGTCGTCCACTTTAACGGAGCCAACTCCGGCTCCCATCTGTGCCATTGTCTGATACCGTCCTACCGTACGGTTACCGTTTTGGCCATAAGAGAGGCGCAGTTTCAGGTTCTCCATCCAGTCCACATTATTTTTGAAGAAGTCTTCTTCGCTGATACGCCATGCCAAAGCAGCGGAGGGAAATACACCGAACTTGTGGTTTTTCCCGAATCCGGAGAACCCATCGCGGCGGACTGTTCCGGTGACGATATATTTGTCGTTGAACGTATAGATGGCACGCAGCATGGTGTACAGGCTGGATTCTGTCCATGCGCCTGATTTAGCTGTTTGCAAGTCTGCCTGCCCTGCGTCCAGTTTGTTGTAGCCCAGAATATCATTAGAGAAGTTGGTTGCTCCTGCCTTTGTCATTTCGTACTGTCTTTTTTCCACTCCATATACGAAAGTGGCATTGATTGCATGCTTTCCGAACTTGTTTTTATACGACAGGATGTTGTCGACTGTCCAGTTATACTCGCTGTTGTTCTCTTTTGAACCGGAACCTGTAAAGTTCGCTCCCCATTTGTTGAAGTTGTAAATCTTGTTTTCGATCAGGTTCTGCGAGAAGTTCATACGGTAATTCAATCCTTTCAGAAATGGGAAATCAATGTCTGCATAGAAGTTTCCGAACAGATTGTAACGCTTGTTGGTGTCATCCTGTTGGATAGTCAGTAACGGATTCAGGGAGTTTTTATACGGTTCGCGAATATAGTCGCCGTTTTCATCGGTTGCCGCAACAATAGGAGGAAGTCCTACAACAGTAGACAGATCGGGTGATTCACCTGAATAATCGCTGACAGTGAAGAATGATTGTACACCTACTTTCAGGAAGCTCGTGATTTTGGTATCCATGTTGATACGGATGTTGTAGCGTTTATATGTATCGTTGATTACCAGGTTCTTCTGATCTGTATAACCCATAGAGAAGAAGTAGCTGCTCAATTCGTTTTTCCCTCTTACACTCAGATTGTGATTTTGGATATAAGGGGTTTTGTTTGTCAGCATATTCCACCAGTCGGTTTCCGTCCCGTTTTCATATCCGTCCAGTGCGTTGCGGTCCATCAAATGCGAAGTCGGGTCCCAATTCGGATTCGGTTGGAGCATATCGTCTCCAATACGGCTTTCTTCGAGGAAGCGGTCTGCGATCTTGCGAAGGAACCCGTCGCGTCCTTCGGGATACATATCTTTGTTGGTCGGTTGCTGGTAAGAGAACGAACCGCTGTATTCGATTGTCGGTTTACTCATCACCTTACCCGTTTTGGAAGTGATCAGGATCACACCGTTGCTGGCTTCCGATCCATAGATGGCGGCGGCGCTTGCATCTTTCAGGATATCGATGGATTCGACATCGTTCATATTGATATCGACCATGTTCCCACGGAAAATGATGCCGTCCAGAACGATCAACGGACTGTTACCGCCACTGATGGACGTACGGCCGCGAATAGACATATCCGGATCTTTACCGGCTTCAGATACCGAGCTTACGTTCAGTCCGGGAACCGTCCCCTGTAATGCCGAACCCAAGCTGATATTCGGTGATTCCTGCAAAGTTCCCAGATCGGCACGGACAACAGACCCGGCCAGGTCGCTTTTCTTGGCCGTCCCATAACCGACGACGACGACTTCGTCCAGCTTCTGTGCGTCTTCCGCCAACTGCACGTTGATGTTCTTCTGGCTATCGACTGTAATCTCTTTGGTCACGTATCCGATATAGGAAAACTGGATCACCGCTCCCTGGGGAACCGAGAGGGTATAATTGCCGTCCATATCTGTGATGATCCCGTTGGTTGTGCCTTTTTCTACCACGTTAGCACCGGCAATAGGGCCTAAATTGTCACTTACCGTACCGGAAATCGTCACTTGCTTCTGTTGCTGTTGAACCGTTTGGGCAGAGATGATGATGTGATTGTTCCGGATGACGAATGTGCATCCGCTCCCTTTCAGGATCAGTGCGAGTGTTTCATTCAAAGATTTATTGTTAACAGAGGCATTGACCTGTTTATTCAGATTAATGACCGACTCATCATAGTCGACCGACATACCTGTTTGTTTCTCTATTTCGGAGAAAGCATCTTTGATTGTGATGTTGTGGGATGCAGTGTGATCGACTGGCTACTGGCAACTGTCTGTTGCACAAAAAAGAAAAGAAAAAACATTAACGAAACGCGGAATAAACTAATTAGCTTATTCTGTTGTGTTTTCAGGTTTAATTCCATATTTTTGTAAAATTAGATATTTAAGTAAATACTATGCATGATTTTTATCCTGCCGGATAATTAGAATGAATGGTGTTGTTCGATTTCAAGCCGGGGAGATCTGATTGGCGTCATCTTCCCGGTTCTTTTTTTCATATTAGTATCTCCTCTTTTTTAGTTTATGTACACTTTGTCCTCTTTTATTTTGTAGTTCAGTCCTTTTATCATCTCTTTCATGACTTCCAGTACCTGTTTCAGGCCCTCGTCAGGATTAAACTTCATTGTAAAGCTTCTGCCGGCGAACCGTTCCGTCTCGTAATTGATCGTTACATCGAATTTACGTTCGATAGTCTTTACGATCTGGTCGAACGAGGCCGTCTGGAATATCAGATACCCGTCGGTCCATTGCATCACGCGTCCGGCGTCGACAGTATTGAGTGCCAGTGTTTCCAGGCGGTGATTGTAGATGATTTGTTCGTCTGGCGATAAAATCAGGCTTGTGTCTTGCTTCAAACAGGGATAGACTTGGATTTTCCCTTCTTCCAACGTGGCAATCGTAACATCCTGGTCTGAATAAGCGTTTAGATTGAATACGGTGCCGAGTGCTT
>ERZ772937.619-NODE-619-length-29176-cov-6.940009_pt1 | contig 29176 bp, 20 predicted proteins | sample MGYA00512113_ERZ772937 | MGnify/ENA primary metagenome ERZ772937 (study PRJEB29015, sample SAMEA2737649) | human gut metagenome | biome: human gut; feature: human-associated habitat; material: faeces | place: China | collected 2012 ... | reverse complement strand
GCTTTGTTGCTCCTCTCTACCCTAATAATCCCAAGCATCCGCGACAAAAGTATCTGTTGACTGTAAAGGGGTTGGCTATTTTTAATTCTACAAAATAAAATGTAACAACTAATAGGTATATACCACATTAAAAGTAGGATATATATTAAAGATAATTTCCAATAAGTATTAGAAGTGATAAAGAATATTTCTTATCTTTACCTTTGCAAACCATTTGTAACTCCAATGCGGAAACACCCACCAAATCAACCCTCTAAAGTTGATTTGAGGCTTCCGCAAATGGGCTGAAAAAATGCGGTACAACACGTATATCGAAAAGTTTGAAAACCAGCACATTGAATTTCCCAGTACTTTCAATGTAATTGTAAAAATGAGGCTTGTACCGTTTAAAAGAGCAAAACGCTGACAATTAATAGTGCGAATATGCTGCATCGGCAAATAATGGCTTGGAAACAGCCATAAGCAATCATAACTATTTAGAATAAAGTCACTGTATTTCAGCAACTTTCTTGTTTTTAACACTTTCTAATCCTTATTTGTTAGTAACGGTTTTTATCCATATTTTTCTATCATATTTCTACCGCGACAGAAATTCACGGTTAGCCCGAATGTCACAGTGACGCATTAGTTGACGTGTGTTGACAATGGTTTACATGTGTAGACAAAAAGGGAAATAAAAAAACAGAGAAAATGATATAGGAAATATGGAAGTAAAGAGAATTTGTCAATGGTGCGGAAAACCATTCATCGCACAGAAAACAACGACCTGTTATTGTAGCCCTCAATGCTCGAAGCGAGGTTATAAACATCGTATCAAGGAGCGCAAAATGGAACTGCGCCATATTCAAGAAATGCAGGAGCTGCGCTCCAGTCTGGAGAAGCAGGAATATTTCACTTTCTCGCAGGCTGCCCGATTGATGGGCGTAAGCCGTCAGTACATTTATAAATTAGTCAAAGAGGATAAACTTAGAGCATCCCGAATTAGCGGAAGAATGGCTTTGGTAAGGCGTGCAGACATAGAGTTAATGCTCAAAAGCAAACCTTACGAACGACTGGTTGCAAAAAACGACTTCAACATCTCCGAGTATTACACCGCCGAAGAGATTGCGGAAAAATATAAAGTCAACGCCAAATGGGTGTGGACTTACACACGGCAACATAAAGTGCCGAAGGTGAGAATACGCCAGTTCAACTATTACAGCAAGAAACATATCGATGCCGCCTTTGCCAAATACGAGGTGGATTCCGACCTTACCGAATGGTACACACCGGAAGAGATTCAGGAGAAGTACGGCATGACACGTGTCGCCATCCGTTCGCAAGTGTATCGGAACAACATTCCCTCCAAGAAAGAGCATGGGCAGATATTCTACTCAAAGCTCCACTTCGACCTCTCGAAGAGTTCCGAACAGGAGAGCAAGGCGGAATACTACACCGTCAAGGAGGCGATGGAGAAATTCAAACTCTCTCGTGATTCAGTTTACGGTATTCTGCAATTCCATCAGATCAACCGTGAGAAGAACGGACGATTCGTCAGATTCCTGAAAGTGGAGTTTGACCGGGTAATGGGTGTCCGCAAATAGTCTAATTTATGGCTATCCGTAAATTATTCAAAAATTAATCCCTGCTGTAGGTAATCTGCATGATTACATTATAGAGTTTCGCCGACGAATTAATAATAACCATAAAATATAACATTATGCATGAATGCAAGACTGTGACATTAAGGACACGTCCGCTAAAAGGCAGGATGATGTCTTTCTATCTGGATTATTATCCGGGGTATCGAGACAAAGAGACAATGAAAGTTATCCGTCATGAATCGCTTGGTATTTATATCTATGCCAATCCGAGAAACAAACGTGAACAGAATTTCAACGAGGTAATGACCGAGAAAGCCGAAGCCATCCGTTGCCGCAGGTTCGAGTCGGTAGTCAATGAACGGTATGACTTCTTTGACAAGTACAAACTCAAGGCAGACTTTCTGGAGTATTATCGCAAGCAGCTCCATAAGCATGACCAGAAATGGGAGTTTGTCTATCTGCATTTCAATAACTTCGTACATGGCAAATGCACCTTTGAAGAGATTGACATCGACCTCTGTAACAAGTTTCGGGAATATCTGCTGAGTGCCAAGAAGCTAAGGCGTAACGGACGTATCACACGGAACTCCGCATCAGGATATTGGTCTACTTTCAGAGGTTTCCTGAAAATACTCTACCGTAATGGGATGATAAAGACCAATGTCAATGACTTCTTGGAAAAGATAGAGACAGAAGATGTAATGAAAGAGGCCCTGTCTGTTGAGGAACTGTACAAATTGGCCGAGACACCTTGTAAGAAGCCTATTCTGAAAACGGCATCGCTGTTTTCCTGTATGACCAGCTTGCGTATCAGTGACATTCTCTCGCTATGTTGGGAAGACATCGTGGACTATTCTGCCGGTGGGAAATGCGTACACATCATTACGCAGAAGAACAAAGCGGAAGACATCATTCCCATCAGCGAAGAAGCATTGGGATTGATAGGCTATAGTTCTGAAAAGAAAGGTTTGGTATTCAAGGGACTTATGCGTAGTTGGACGCAAATACCGATGAAAGAATGGATTCGTTCTGCCGGAATTACCAAGAACATAACATTTCACTCGTACCGGAGAACATTTGCAACGCTACAAGCAGCTGCCGGGACGGACATCCGTACCATACAGAGCATCATGGCGCACAAGAGTATCACCACCACGCAAAGGTATATCAAAGTCGTGGATGCCAACAAACGTGAAGCCAGTAAGAAAATTACCCTGACACGGCAAGACTGACAGCTGCTTTGTCCCCGATTTCTGCGGTCAGAGTATGATTTTAGGTGAAAAATCATACTCTGACCGTGATATTTAGCATGATACGTGGTAACTATCAATCTTTTTACTGCAACTATCTGGAATATCGATTATATCTTTAGCGCAAAACGATTCCAAATACTTGCAGACCATGACGAATAAAAAACAAATTCAGACTAAAAAGATAAGTTTTATCCTCGCACTGTCCGTTATCATTTATGCGGCCATAGACACTTATCTTTTCCTTTGCCATGACATCAATATCATGCGCATAACGACTCCTGTCATCCTTGAACTGGTAATAGCTATCATATTGTGCGGACTCCTGCACAAATTTTTCTATAAATGGCTGACAAAAAATCCTATCAACTTCTCTTTTGGCGAGCCATCTACCCCTATTGTAAAATCAAAGAACGCCATAGAATCTATGGATGCTACTGAAACACTGTCTATCGAGCAATCGATGGGTTTGGCTGAACAGGAGTGTCCTCCGTCCCAACAGTCAAATCAAAATACTGTAAACTCTGATTGTCCGCAAGATTCTCATTTGAATAAATATGATTCCATATTGGTGGAACTCAAAAAGAAAGAAATTGAAAGGCAAGCGGAAATTATGGATGCGATTCGGGAATATGTAACCGTCAAGACTGCCCCCTATCTCTCCAAAGAGGATATTGCCACCCTCATTTCCAATATAGAGCATATGGCTTACGATCAACCAGAGTCATATAAACCGATTCGTTCCAATATAGACAATCCGCTGAGGTCGCCGGGACTTCGGCATTTGGCATGGAATGTCGGTGAACGCTTGGGAGTGCCCTTAGCGAAAAGAGCCGTTTTTATCAAGAAATCATTTCCATACGAACTCGTAAACGCGACCCTTGAATATCTTAAACTTAATTTACGGGATAATGTCTCAAGCCAGATTCCCATTGATGTACCAGATAAAGGCGACTATCGCTTCCATTTAGATGTAGATAATGATAACTCGCAATAAAAAAAAGTATGCAGACGAAATAATTAATCCGGTCTGTATTGTTCTGCAAGGTTTCATTGAGTTGGTTCGCAGCATGTTAAACGATTAAAATAGTCATAATATGGAAAAAGACCAACTGACATTCAACGACCTGCCGACTGTGGTAGGCGAACTATGCGACAGAATCGCAAGTATGGAAATCCTGCTTACGGAGAAACTTTCCAAGCAGTACGAAACCAAAGAGAACACGCACGTCCCCATGACCGTACAGGAGGCTTGCAACTATCTTAAAATGCCGTTGTCGACCTTTTATTACAAGGTCAAGAAGGACGATATTCCGGTTATAAAACAAGGAAAGCATCTCTACATCTATCGTGACGAACTGGATAGATGGCTGGAATCTTCCCGGAAGAATCCGGTTCCGCAAAGTTTCGAGGACGAGAATGAATCCTTGCTCGCCTCCCATCGCCGTAAACCGAACTCTAAAAACTGGTAGCGATGGAAAAGACGGACACTATTATTCTTTCTCCGGAAGAATTGGCCGCTTATATGGCGGAGTCAACAATAAGCGTAAAAAGTACATACGAATACTCCCCGGTGGTTCTGATGGTGGACGATACTGTTATCGGAACATTGGGAAACTTCAGCGCTTCCATCGGGAAAGCCAAAAGCAAGAAAACTTTCAACGTTTCAGCCATTGTCGCATCGGCATTGAGTGGCAGCACCGTTCTTCATTACCGGTCTATGTTCCCTGAGAATAAGCGGAAGATTCTATATATAGACACAGAGCAGGGGCGGTATCATTGCCAACAGGTATTGAAACGCATCTTACGTTTGGCCGACTTGCCGGAATACAAGAATCCGGATAATCTGATTATGCTGGCTCTGCGCAAGTTTTCCCCTAAACTACGTCTGGCGATAGTCGAACAGGCCATTGGCACAATACCGGATTTGGGATTGGTCATCATAGATGGCATTCGTGATTTCCTTTACGACATCAACTCCTCCAGCGAATCTACCGACATCATCTCCAAATTCATGCAGTGGACGGATGACAGGCAAATCCATATCCATACCGTCTTGCATCAGAACAAGAATGATGAACATGCCCGTGGTCACATCGGCACGGAACTCAACAACAAAGCGGAAACCATCATGCAGATCGAAGTGGACAAAGAGGACAAGACTGTAAGCGTGGTCGAAGCCGTCCATATCCGTGACCATGAGTTTGAACCTTTCGCTTTCCGCATAAACGAGGAAGCCATGCCCGAATCGGTAGAGTCCTATCTGCCCAAAGAGAAGAAGACCGGACGACCAACCAAAGGACCGTTCGATCCGGACAAGGAGATTCCAAAGAATGTACATCGTCCAGCATTGGATGCCGTTTTTGCCAATGGAAACATCAGCAATTACGATGATTATATAGAACGCTTGAAAGAGGGTTACGGATTACAGGGTATAAAACTCGGTTATAACAAGGCGGTAAAGGTCGCAACATTGCTAAGCGACAAACAAATGGTTATAAAAGAAGGGAAAGATTATGCCTTCAATCCAGAATACCATTATTGAGTTCAACTTTACTTTATTGTCGGGGCGTATATATAATAATAAAGCAAAGTCGGCAGGAAGACATCATGTGAGATATTCATATTCTCCCCTCTTTTAGAGGCTCATATCATCCTATGTTTCCGATCCGAGTGCCAGTTCACTATACGCATCCGATATGGCTTGCCGTGAAGCATCAACAGGTAACTGTTGCGAGATATGCCAAGGTATAACCTCACTGCGTTACGGTTGTACATTGGCACTCTCGCTTGCTCAGTTCCCTCGCCGGTGCGGTACTCGCAAGCTCGCACCTATTCAACCATTATAAAACGATTCAAATGAAAGAAAATATTGTAAATACATCGGACTCTTCGAAAGAAACCAGAAACGTCTTCATCGGAGCGAAAGTCACTCCTACTCAGAAGGAACATATAAAATCACTGGCCGGACAATGTGGCATGACTGTAAGCGATTACCTATTGTCGTGTGCCTATAACTTCAAACCCAAAGCGAGGCTTACGAAAGAAGAAGCAGCACTGTTGCAGAATCTGGACGATTGTCGGTCAGACCTCGTAAAATACACCTCCGCCCTACACGGAATGTCCACAAAGCAGCGCATGGCAATGTTCAATCAGATTCCGTTTATGGTGGGTTGGCTGAAAGAATTAGGCAATGTGGCTGAAAATATCTGCCAGTTCCTGAATGCTGTAAAAGAGAAGAACAAAATTCCGTCCAACCCTAAATCCGAAGAAGAATGATTGCGAAAGCCAAAGCCATATCGCACGGTATAAACGACCTCCGTTACATTACCGGCGAATCACAGCATAAGAAGCATCCGGAAAAAATCTATCGGGTATTGGACAATCTGTTGACCTCAGAACCGGACGCTATGGGGATATGGAACTCCATGCAGTTGACCCTATCCCAATATCGGCCTATAAAGAATTCTGTAATCAGAATCGAGTTGAGCCCATCGCCCGAACATACCCAATTCTATAACATCGAAGATTGGCAAAAACTTTGGCAGGAATTCGCCGAGGAGTTCGACAAACAAGTGATTATCGGCAAGAACGGAAAAGTCCGTTCCTGTCCGACCAATTTGGAGGGTAGCAAATACTCAGTTTGGCTTCATACAGAGTCCAAAGGCGAAGTCCCCCACCTTCATGCTGCGGTTTGCCGTTTGGATGAAGACGGCAATATCAACAACGACCACAACATTCATCTTCGTGCGCAACGTGCTGCCGAGCGAGTGGCAAAGAAACGAGGGTGGACAACTGCGGCGCAAATCCGAAATCGCAACATTCCACAAGTGAACCGGGACTGTATGGAGGTGTTGAAAGCAATGCTATCGTGGTCATGGGATGAATACAAGAATGCTCTTATACGGAAAGGTTATACCGTCCATGAAAGAGAGGACAAGAAAGGTATTCTTCGTGGATATGCCCTCATGAATGGAAACACCAAATACAAGGCTTCAGAATTGGGAGTCGGCAGGAACCTGATGGTCTCGAAACTTCCTGCAACATGGAAGAAACTGCACCATCAGCCAACTTCCGTCATTAGAAATAATACTTCCCAAACCGTTCAACAGGTAGCGACACATAAGGTTGATCCTATTGACTATACCCAATATCGCCCAGACCATCAGAATATCATTCCTTATGTCTTTACTTATGAAGGCAAGGAACATCGATTCTATATTCCGGAAAAAGTACTTGACTGTTTCAATGACGAATTTGATTACAGGTTTATTGCCAACTGTCAGGAACTTACCGATATGGCTGTAGCTATATTTGTCGGACTGATAGATACCCCCAACGTAACAACCAGTGGAGGTGGTGGAGGCTCACAAAGCGACCTTCCGTGGAGAGACAAGGACGAAGACGATTTGCAATGGGCTCACAGATGCGCTCGTGTTGCCGGTCGTTCGTTAGGGAAGAAACCGAAAACAGGATTAAAGCGATAAGCCCATGAAAAAGAAATTTGATTTTTCCGCAGAAATGAGTGAAACAGAAACCATAAAAGCTACTCCAAAGAATGAATATCTGGAGGAAGAAAACCGCTTACTCGATATCAATGTGCAAGAACTTGCCAAGCTGAATGACAACGTGTTCAAGTTGAGAACAGAAGTTGAAAATCTGTCCGGCTCTATACGTGAGTGCAAACCTATTATTTCTGAAGAAATGCAGAAGATGGCAGTTGAATTTGGAGCAAGGCTTCTATGTGATTTTCTCAGTCAGATTGAGAGCAAATGCAAGGAAGCCGAGCGAAGAATGAAGAAAGCCAACAATGCCATCCCCATCCCAGATACGGCATTCTACATTTTGATTATCATTGTAGTCGCTCTATCTTCCTTTTTCGTGTGCATGATAGTGGCTAATGCAGAGATTTTGCATTCCGGATTGATTTGGAAGGCTGCTATTGGTTGTATTCTTATGGTTGCTTTGGAGATTAGTATAGCGTTAATAGTACAGAAGTTTTTGGATAGAGGTAAATAAACGAAAAGTCTCAACTGGATAGAAGTGCTATCGGTTGAGACTTTATTTTATTCGTTATCAAACAATCCCTTTTCTTTCCATAACTTAATTTCCTTATCGAAATCTGAAAGATATTCTTTATCTTGAATCAAGCGAAATTTGTCATATTCAGCATACGCTTTTTCCTTTGCTTGTTCAGCAGAAATGATACGAGAATCATGAAATTTGTCATAGCCATATACAGTCAGGAAATCATCCAATTGTTTTTTCCAGTCTTCCATAGTAGAAATTATCTGACGTTCCGCACGCGCTTCTGCCAAATCAAGAAACGAGGTTGTCAGACGGTTTAAAGAGATTACTTCTTTATCCGATAAATAATTCTTTGCGATAATCGTATCTGACTTTTGAACTCTTCCTTCCGGTGCATTTTTCCATGTAGTAAGTCCCATATGAGGCATTTCTGCATCTGCTCTTGTATATACGATTTCAGCAGCAGTTTGATGAGTAACCGCCCAATGCATCATATTTTGCACCATTTTAAAGAATAGCTGAGTCGTCTCGGCCTTAGGATCATAATCGGAACTACATTCTGCATATACATCAGTGATTTTTTGATAATATCGACGTTCAGAAGCCCGTATTTCCCGGATACGCTCCAATAAGTCATCAAAATAATCTTTACCAAAATATTTTCCTTGTTTCAAACGTTCATCATCCAAAACAAAGCCTTTAACTATCATTTCTTTAAGAACAGATGTTGCCCAGATTTATGTGCTGCTGCACATAAATTTGGTTATGAAGAGTCGGAGATTATGTAAAGAGAAAGGACCGTACTATTAGCAGCCCGGTCCTTTCTACATTTTACTCTACATAATTTATAGGCTTTTAAGCCAATCCAGTAGATTCGTGTCTTTTAGCCAAACAGGTTCATTTGGTTCTTCAGATGTTGGAACAAAAGCATTTGTTATGACTTCCCGTTTACGTTTTGAATCAACTCTTGCATAAATTTCCGTTGTAACGACTGACTCGTGTCCAAGTAGGTCTCTGATATATATCAGAGGCACATCTGCCTGAAGCAAATGCATCGCTCTTGAGTGTCGTAAAGAATGGCAAGAAACCTTTTCGGGTATCAGCGTTGCACTCTCAACTCTTGCTTTTGATACATATTTATTTAGTATGTAAGAGATACCACTACGTGTCAGTTTTCTGCCACATCCGCTTGAAAATAATGGCATCTTTGCTTTCTTAGAATCAAAAAGACATTCATCAGCCATGTACCTTTGCAAATGTAGGACTTGCTGTTCTATTAATGGTACTATTCTGACTTTTTGCCCTTTTCCCATCATTCTTATCGTATAAGGTTTTGTCAACCGAAGACATTCAACGGTCAAGTCAGCTATTTCTTGCACTCTTGCGCCTGTATCATACATGAGAGATAGCAGTGCCATATCACGTCTTCCGCTTTTTGTCAGAAGATTAGGCTGTTTCAATAAAAGCCTGATTCCATCAACCGTGAGGTAGTTAATAGACTTTCTCCCTGTCTTTTTTAGTGGTATTGTGTGGATTTTCAGTCCTTCATTCAAGAAGGTGGGATCTTCATATCCGACATACGAGAAGAACGATCTGAGAGCAGCCAACCTTGCATTTCTTGTACTATCCGAGCATTTATTTTCATTTTGGAGCCAATCAAGGAATGCCACGATATCTTTCCGTGTCAGCTTATCCATAGTCAGCTTATTAACAGAGATGTGTTTTGCATCTTTGTAATACCGTATCAGTAGTATGAAAGTATCTCGATAAGCCAGTATGCTATTGTGACTCATACCTCTTTCTCCCGGGAGATACTTACTCAAGTAATCCGATAAATACTTACTAAAATCAGTCGGTTTCATCTTTGTATAGATTTGGATAGACATTCATGCTTTCTATATCTATGCGTTGTATCAAGTCCGGATACATACTTTCACATAACCTTACATAGTTATTTGTAGACTGTATCGAACTGTGTCCCAAGTATGTTGAGAGTATTGGAAGCGAGCAATATAGGTCGCCTCCTTCATGATGCATTTTCATCAATGAGTGTACGCTGAAGGTATGTCTGAGATCATGCACACGTGGTCCTTGATGTCTACCATTGTGAGGTATGCCAGCATTTTTGAGTATTGTCCTGAACCAGAAATAAATTGTGCCGTCACTCGCACATGGTTTTCCAGATAAAGCAAGAAAAAAATACTCCTTATCCGCGATTATAGGCAGCCGCTCCCGATAACTCTTATATTCACGACATACAGTAGCCACGGAGTCTGAGATGGGAACCAATCTGTCTTTACGACTTTTTGTATCGTGCAGGACTATATATTTTTCTTCAAGGTTGACATCACAGTTTTTCAGACGGATAGCTTCTGTTACCCTTATGCCGGTTCCATACAACAAACGAAAGATGGCAGGAAGCATAATAATTGCCGAATTCATTTTCAGACTGTGTAAAATAAGGTTGTCACATGCAGTGAAGAAACGGTCTATTTCCTCTTCTGTAAAGATGTGGGCTGTAAAACCATTTACTTTTATATTGGGCATTCTTGGAATATAGCATGGTTTGCCAATATCTGACATATATTGGACGAACTGCATGACTACGGTGCAACGTCCTTTATATGTCGAACCTGATTCATGTTTCCGCCTTGTCATCCATTCGTCAAAGATTTCTTTTGTCAATATTGGATATGTAATCTTTTTGCGTACGAGGAATGTGTCAAATTCTCTAATAAGATATTCTGCGGTGCTATACTTATACCCCAGATTTCTTTTCAGTTTTATGAACTCAGTAAAATGCTGAGCCATAATGCTCTCAAAAAGTAGATTACTCATAGAAATGCCCTCCATTTTGCATATAGAATCCATCTGCTACCGGTGGCACATCAAGAGCGCATTGCTTCAGACTTTCAATATCAAGCCGAAGGTACAGCTTTGTGCTTTCACTATCTTTATGACCGAGGATTCCCGTTATTACAGGCAAAACAACCTTTTCTTTTAATAAGATAGTTGCAAGACTATGTCTAAGCGCATGTGGTCCTTGCTTTCGACCGGAGGTATCTATACCAGCATTACGGAATACTTTCTTTACGATCTCATACACTCCTTCTGTCGTAACTGGTCTGAACGGAGATATTCCCTGAACAAATACATGGCAATCGTCACATTCAGGTCGGCCTGACTGAAGATAGTCTATAATAGCCTCTCCAACTTCTCCTGTCAATGGCAACTCTATCGGCTTTTTTGTCTTATATTGTGTAAGGTGTATGTTACATTCATCCCAATTCAGATTACTGAAAGTCAAGCCACATATATCTGATGCCCTCAATCCATATCTGGATAAGAGCATTAATATGGCAAAGTCTCTTTTCCCTAATGGGTCGCACCTGTCAATAGAAGAACAGACGGTGTTGATTTCTTCTCTTGTATATATAGATGGTAACCGCTCCATTTGCCTATATGCATCTGTTGGCAACAGACGAGAAAGATTTATTGCTATCAAGTCATTCTCATGCAAATAGCGCAAATAAAGCCGCAATTCTCTGATTACATGATGTCGGAGAGACTTCTTACTAATGTCAAGTGAGGATAAAAAGTTGTTGATAACTTCAATCGTTAGAGAAGATAATCGAATGACATCATGCTTGTTCATATAATCAAGAAATATGGATAGATAATACCTATCATGCTCTATCGTATAGTTCGAGAACCGTCCACTATTCGTTTTATGGTACAAAAAGTTCAAAAGATGCCGACCAATTTCACTGGCAAAGGACGGGGATAATTTTATTCTCTTTTTTATTACTCCCGTTTGCATATACTCCGTCAGCCATCCAATCCTTGATTTTACTGTTTGTCCCCATTCATAGGAAAAGTCTATTCCAACTTTCTCAAGTTTATGTGCAATATACTTTTCCCCTATTTGAGATGAATAAAATTGGATATTGTGTTCTTCCATATATGGAATCAACATTTTCCATGTGTCTGTCACAGACTTAATAGTACTTTTTTTCAAGCCCTTTTGATGAAGGTAACACGTAGCTTCTTCAATCAAACGACTGACTTGAGTCGTTTGAGGTAATGTTCGATTAATATGACTCATATATATAATATTAGTGGGAGCAACATTACCCCCGACAATATTATGCAAAGAAATCTATAATCTAAATGCTATATTACAACTATTTATAAATCTAACATTACATAATCTCCAACTCTTCATAACCATATTCTAAACTGAGTAGCTTGGTAGCTATTTACACGATAGCCCACAGCTATGATAACGTCCAAATTATAAAACAGTGGTGTGCGTTCCACTTCTCGTTCTCCCTCTGACTGAACTATCCCAATTTTTCGGATAGTTGCCTCTTTAGTGAGTTCGCCTGTTTCGTAAATCTGACCAAGATGATAATTGATGGTTCGTACATCTACCCCAAACAAATCAGCCATGCGCTTCTGCGACATCCAGAATGTTTCACTATTGAAGACTACCTCTATACGCACTTCCCCTTGTCCTGTTTTATATAATAAAATATTAGCAGATAGACTATTATTAATTGATTCAGGAGTAGATATCTCTTGCTTGAAATATTCTCTTGCCATTTGTACTTGTGGCTTCTTTCCATCTGCATTTTCCGCAATAATCAAGCAAGCGATACGAGATAAATGGATATTTTCCACCTTGCGAAAAGAGCCAGAACCAACCTTAACCATTTCAACCGTTTGGTTAAAATGCTCCGATACATTAAATCCTTTATTATTGGCTATCGCAATGGCTTTGTTTATAATACGAGTGAATTTTTGATATGTACTATATCCTAATACAGCACATAAATCCCTTGACGACCAATATTCTTTTCCGCCATCCTTCCGTTTCTTAATCTGTTCGAAATCAGAACTCAAGAATTCAACATTATCTTCTATCATACCAAAATCTTATTCTTTTAAAGTTGCTTTAAATCCTGACACAAAATCTTTATTAATGGAAACTTTCATCGATTACTATTAATCACTAGCAAACATCACTGATAGTTATAAATTACTCTATTCTTTTGCATTTGATTTAATAATTACGTTTATGGCTTACACGAAGTTTATCATCATCTTCTCTATATGATGAGATATATCCAATAGTTTTTAGCTTCCCTAAAAACATTTCATTCATGTGATTATTTTCTATAGTAGCCTTTTTTGATTTATCTGTAATACTTCGATAAGAATCGCCTAAAGACTCTATTAATTCTGTCACAATATCAAAATCATCTCTATACTTTTCAATCAAGTCTATCAAAAAAGACAAGCGCTCTGGCAAATTAGTAGCATCGACCAAAATGTTCTTCTCTGTATCATAATCAAATTTTTCAATATTGTTTTTCACCACAGGAAGAGTGATATTTGCCAATTCGTTATCCCACACAATATGAGGAAGAAAGTGTTGAACTACACTTAGAGCTTTTTCACCGATTACTCTTGGATTTCTCATAAGATACTTGTATAACCTCATATCTGTAGGTAACTCCTCTATTTCTATAATGCACTCATCCAAATACTTATCTACATAATAAGTAAGTACATCACTATGATTGTCTCTAATTGTAGTCGTATAATATGTGCTATATGGAAGCATATCGGCACAAAGTAACGATTTAAAATGAGCGTTATCTACACTGTTAATATTCGCATCCTTAAATGTAACTCCATCAAAGATTTTGATAAGTTTATCGTATACCGACATTTCAAAATCTGATGTCAACAAAGCACTGTTTGCCAGTAGTTCTTTCTGAGTATCATCCAATTCAGATATATCTGTTAATTCATCAATATGCTTCGTAATGAATATTCGCAAACTAGCAATCATTACATTATTCTGACTCTCATAGAATGCATATATCTCAGGCCATGCTGGTGTAACTATATCAACTTCAATAGCGGACTCCCACTGTGTATTGTTAACATAGGAAAGAGAAACTCTATTATGTTGCCCCGAAAGGTATTTGCGTTTTGTCTCCTCTGTTATATCTTCAGAATTAATAATTTCAAGAATAATTTCCACACTCTCTTGTTTCGCTGCATCTGTGATAAATACATTATTTAGTGCATCATCAAAACGTTCATCTATATAATCTGACACTGGTTTAGCAGATTCACAACTCCTCAGTATTGTAACATTTAAAGGATAATTATTCAATGCTTCCATCCTTTCATTTCGATAATGAACAAATGCGCATACAACATTTTCTGGTGTCAACATATATGCTTTGTTTTCTACAACATACTCAAGCAAACACCTAGACTCTGCATCTATATCTGTAAAAATCAGTTTTCCATTCGACACTATTTGTTTGATTGTATCAAAACCTATGAGATCTACTCTATGAGATATAAATGCGAAGTGTTTATTCAACCAATTACGACTTTCTTTGGTGGAATGGTTCAATTCGAGGAATCGTAACCAAGACTCGAATAATTCATCGGAATTCTGTTTCACGAAGATCTTCCATAATCCATCAACGATACTGCCCAAATGGTTGAAAAGCGAGCTTGAATCTTCAACTGATTTATAGAAGTCAATCAAAAAGTCCCACTTTTTATTATGCATAATAACTTGTGCTATCGAATGAAGTTTTGAGTTATTTGCTTCTTCAAGATGCTGACAAATACAATCGACCACCTGAATATTCAATATACTTACATCGTTGTAACATTTATCAGGAATGTTTTTTACGCACTGCCCTACTTTATCTATATGATAGTCATACGGCAAACTATGCCGAAGTTTTAATTCAAGGATAAAATCATGGTCGTGCTTATTAATTGACTTACCAAAAAAGAAAGATATATAATCAAAGTAATCTTCATTTATAAGTCCTTCTTTCAAGAAAACTTCAAGCATTTTAGAGACATTGAGTTCACTAAAAATTTTATGCGTCTGCATATCAACATCCAGCAACAGTTCTTGTATTGGAGTAGCATAATGATTATTACGAGATAATTCTAGTATCTTGATTTGTTCACGATATCTTTTTTCCCCTTCTCGCAAGGCTTCTAATCGCTCATGGTAGGTAAAGGTAGAATTAACTATTTTCTCTATTTGACTGAATTGAATATTGCAACTATCTTCAGATATATCATAATAATATCTAACACCATAATATGTGTTAGTTTGATGCCTCTTAAAACATTGATATCGAAATGAGGATTGCGATATAAAGGAATTAAATAACGTTTCATTTTCTGCGATATCTTCAAGAGGTATAAAATTGTTTTCGACAAAAAACAAAAAGGCATTATTTTCATTTTGTTTTGATAATTTTCTACGATACCCTTCAATATAAATCAGCCTTAATTCTTTTTCTTGTATGGCATGTGTCGCTTCTAAAGATTGAAGTTTTTTAGTTATTCCATTAATACGCTCGTCAATCTGTCTATTGCGCTCAACCAATAATTCACTTTTCTTATGCAAACAATCATACAAAACACCCTTTCCTTTATGCAGATCTGCAAAATCCTTTGGATGGTAGTTTTTATATACAATCATTGCAAGAAGTTTGTTTTGATCAAGTTTCTCATCAAGTTTTTCTCTATATTGGGCATATTCATTGACAATATTCTTCAGTAATCTCATATCGTCAATGAAAAAAGCCAAACTGTCTATTACCTCGACATTAAGATCTGAATAGCCTTTTATCTCTAGTTCCTCTTTCAGTTTGTCTGCCGAGTTTGAAGAATTGATTATTGGGATTACAGTTGTGATATAATCAAAGAATTTAGTACGTTCTTCATCAAAAAACATATCATCTTTAACCGCATAAATGAACGTAACTTTACGCCCCACAGAGTTTGACTGATTCAAGAGTTGATTTACCTCTCTTAACTTAAGAAAAATATCCGTATTATCAAATCTATCTAAATCTTCTATAATCACAACATTATAATCAGTAACCTCAAAGAAATAGACAATCTCATCCATGTGCTTATTGAAAACGGATGTATCTTCTTTGTTTTCTTTTAATTCAATCTCTCCATTCTTTAGATTTAACTTATTCAGTTTACTATTACTCAATGATTTGACAGTCTTTTGAACGAATATTATTGTTGCAACAAATATATATGATAGAGCAAAAATATCAGACCATTTATTTAATACCGGATTATTTAAGCGATTGCAAATCCAATCCACTTTCAAAAACGATGGTTCAAATACAATAATTAAGGCAATAGTATAAAGTATTATTGCAATAGATAAAGCATATTGAGCCCAGTGTGATTTATGATAAATCCTTTTTAATCTGGAATTATAAAGCGTCTCTTGTTTCTCTTTATAAATAAGCTGTTGAAGAATGCTGTATTCAATACGATTATTCATCGTATCAATATCTATTTCATTCTTTTTGTCATCTAATGGCGACTTTAGTGTTGCAAGAGATATTGAAAGATATTTGTATTTAGGATAGTCTTTCTTCAAAGAGCGAAGAATGGAACTCTTACCGGATCCATAGGGCCCAGTAAGAGCAATGTTCAATATGTCTTTCTCTTCTAGTTTTCGTGCAAGATTCAAAACACTCCTATACTGCTTCTTATCACTTTCACTATCACGATTAAGCAGAGCAGGAGTTAATGATACTTGTTTATCATCCTCCATCGAATTATTTGCACATATTTTCTTCCAAAATCTACAGTTCATTTATTTTCAGCTATTTATTAATCATATTTTTCTAGTTTGTTACAAATGCTATCTATATTAAAGCAACACCAAATTCACGGATTGTTTCTTCGCTATCTCTTCCTGAGACAGATTTGCCTGTCGCTTGCTCTATTCTGTCAAGCAATTGTTTTGCTCGATCTATGAAATAAGCATTGAAATCATCTAATACAAGATGAGCATAATTTACCTTATGTGACTCTATGGCTTCCTGTATCTCAACTTGTTTTAATCCCTTATTTGCCATAGTCCCAATATAGGTACTTGGTGCATGTCCTCCTATTGAACGATTGGAAGATGCATAAATTGGGGTCTTATTAATGACAGAATTCCATTTTATACGTGGAAGGTTATTTTTCTCGCAATAAGTTTGAGGGAATATATGATGAATATCAGCATCTTCATCAATGTAAGATGCTATATCCATACGATGACCTGTCATAAAATCAAGTGGTGAGTCTTGTAAGATAAGTGCCATAACACCTTTATACGCTGCACTATTCCTTGTCTGCATGGTCAACAAACGAGTTGGTTGTATATTGGAACGATATACAGTCTCTGGCATTTCACCACCTTCCATCCAACGGAATATGCCCATTATATCAGTTGCAAATCTAGCTTCATTGGCACCACCATATAGTTCACCCATTACGCCACACCAATACCAACGAGACAATAATTCCTGTTTGCTTCCAAGATGAACATTTTTTTATTTTCGTTGTCGTATGCAAAGATTGCAGCAAGTGGAATAAGTTGTGACGAATATGGAAGATCTCTGGAACGGAAAATCCCCTGATGTACTAAGAAATCAGCTGCATCACAGAAACCTTTAATCAAAGCGTCATGATACTTCAAATAATCTTTCAATTCAAACCTAAGAATGTCTTTTTTCTTACATGTTACAGCCACACGCTCATCATCACCTGAAACCACTCTTTTATAATATGATACCAACAGAGTCATTGCTGCCAAAAAATTAGCACCAGTGATTTCTTTCAATAGCTCGCCATTTACTTTTTGAGCAAAAATATGACGAATGGTCTCCCAATCTTTTCTCAATTCATGTCCTTCAGCAGCAAATGTAGCTGTGACGAGTTCGAAAACCGTAAGAGGTACACCACCAGTGTTTACATTCTCAAAAATCTGGCAGACAGCTTCTTTCGGGGTTTCTTTATCAAGCTGAATTATAGGTATGTTATACTCTAAAATTGGGCGAAGAATCTGCTGTGAGAAATCACGGAATAAATTTCTATACTCTCTATCACCTTTGTAATAGTCTTCCATATCATAATGCCAATCTTCCGTATCATTATGAGAAAACGTAATATTCAAGGGAAACATCAGGTTCTCAAATTCTTTCTCTCTTGTGGATAAGTCCAGCGTTACATCACGACCAATATTTGTTGTAAGCTGTTTCTTCTCTGATACAGATATGATTGCTTCCAATCTGTCCGCAGTAGAGTCTAGACATTTACGAATATCTAGATAATAATAGCGTTTGATAATTGTATCTCGATTGGTCTCTAATCGAGTATTAGTTGCTTTCTTACTTTTCAAGACCTGATATAAGGTTGTGAGTCGCTGTTGTCCATCGAGCACAAGCCACTCAGGTGTAACTTCTGATATAGAATCCACACCTTCAAATGTGCGATACTTAAAACGGATATGCTCACCACCATTAGCCAAAAACATCGCTGCACCCATTGGGAAGCCAGATGTGATACTTTCTATTAGTTTACATATCTTCGTGTCATCCCAAACCCAACTACGTTGAAAGTCGGGTAATTGAGCCTTACCTTCTTCAACCATTTTTAGAAGGTCATCAAGTTTCTTATCGTGTGATTCAACAGCCATAACAAATTTATTTTATCAACCAATTAATAATACATCTCAATATACTGATAAGCCTTATCAAAAACTTCTTGATCTTTAATCTGGTAGTTAACCCACAGAATAGAACGTAGTTTCTTTTTTATCTCTCGCTGAGCTGTAATGCTTTTAAAAGCATCTTTAAACTTACGTACAATAGCTACCACATTTTCATCTATATCAGCAACTACACGTTCTACAATGATAGGAGTATCCTCAGTTCTAATTGATTCAAACAACTCCGTAAGAGCAGCTTTAGCTTGTTCCCTCTTGTCAAGAGGTTGATTTGAGTTTTTTTCTTCCTCAAGCACTTCTTTAGCAAGGGTGAGCAATCCTCGGAGGAAATCAATACTAGTTATAAGATTTTCCTCCATATGACGGCGCAGTTCATCCAACTTCTCAGCAAATGCCTTGTAATTAGGGTCTCCATGATGCTCTCCTAACCTCAAACGAAGCATTTTTTCCACTTCCAATATCTTTTTAGGATTGTCTTTGGCTTGCTCCAACACCATATCAATTACATCTCCATCTACCACAAGATCCTCAAGTGGAGTCCCAATATCAATTGTATCAATGTTACGATGAATGATTTCAATGGTTTTAGCACCCAATAAAGTCCATATGAGTGAACCGCCGGTACTAACAGGACGTACACTTTGATATACCTGAGCCAGCCAAGTATAATCCGCCTGAAAAACAGCCAGCATTGCATCCGGGCTTACTGTTTCCCAAGCTTTAGCCAATCGTGAAAAATGTTTTGCAAAATTCGTTTTTGTAGACTCATCAAGTAAACATTGCTGAGCAGCCTGCAAACCTTCCCAACCACCGATTGTCCGGTCTACACCAGGGAAAAAGTCAATACATTCTTGCAAAAATTGAGGTATCAACACTTTTATCTCATCAATATTCTTTACAACCGTTTTTACCGTCTCTTCATCAAAAGCAAGACTTTTGGCTACATTATCAAATACACCAACGAAATCTACAATCAGACCACATTTCTTATCAACATTGTACTTTCTATTCGTGCGGCAAATAGCTTGTAACAACGTATGATCCTTCATTGGTTTATCAAGATACATACATTGCAAAATCGGAGCATCAAAACCTGTTAATAGTTTTGAAGTGACAATCACCATTTTAATCGGTGACAATGGATCACGGAATTGATCAAGAAGTTTTCTTTCTTGTTCTCTATCACGACGGTATGTCTTATACTCATCAGCTTTATCACCAGCCGTATGCATAACGATAGTGGTTGCATCTTCCGTACCCCAAAGAGCATCAATCGCTTTCTTATATTTTACACAGCAGTCTCGATTATATACCACAACTTGGGCTTTCATGCCACTGGGCTCTACATACTCTTTGAAGTGATTTACAATATAACGTGCGACATCGTTAATTCGCTTCTCTGCTGTAAAAAATGCTTCAACAGAAGTTCGTTTTACTAATTCGTTCTTTTCGTCCTCGGATATTTGATCGGTCAGTTCATCAAATTCTTCTTGTAATTGAGTTTCGTTAAGATGCATCTCTACCGGCACTGTTTGGAAATTCAATTCAAGCGTAGCTCCATCTTCAACAGAATTTTGGAAAGTGTATTTTGAAATATATCCACCTTTCTCTAAATCCTCATCAGCACCAAACGATTGAAAAGTATTCTTATCTCGTTTGTTGATAGGCGTTCCGGTAAGACCAAAGAAAAATGCATTAGGTAGTGCATTGCGCATTTTTTGTCCTAAATCCTTTTCCTGAGTTCGGTGTGCTTCATCTACCAATAAAATGATATTATCTCTTTCATTCAGTACACTATCAACATCTCCGAACTTGAAAATTGTCGTTATCAGAATCTTGCGCTGATCCTGCTTGAAAAATGCAACTAACTCATCTTTTGTCTTTGCAGATTCTATATTAGGAATATCAGCACGAGTAAAATCGCCCGTTATCTGATCTTCCAAATCAATACGGTCATCAACGATAACAACTGTGGGAGCATGTAATTCGTTTTGCAAACGTAATTTTTGGGCAGCAAATACCATCAACCATGATTTTCCCGAACCTTGGAAATGCCAAATAAGACCTTTCTTCGGACCTTGTTTCTCTCGATATGTATTTAAGACACGCTGAACAATAGCTTCACCTCCTAGATATTGTTGATAACGGCAAACTATTTTTATTTTTTTGCCTGATGATGTTCCTGTAAAAACACTATAGTAACGATATATGTCAAGTAATCGGTTTGGTTGAACTAACCCCATTACATTACTTTTAACCGACTCTATTGTGCCATGCTGACGACCTTCATCTTTAAACCAAGGCCCCCATTTGTCAACAGGAGCACAGATACCGGCATATTGAAGTTCTTTGCCTTCAGTAGCAAAGGTCAATATATTCGGAACAAACATTTCTGGAATGCTTTTTTCATAATGCAGCATATCGATGGCTCCGTCAGCCCATGTTATCTGAGGGCGAACAGGAGATTTTGCTTCACCAACACAAATCGGAATTCCATTTATCAGATAAACCAAATCCAAACGTTTACCTCCATCAACAGAGCTACGTGGAAATTCCCATTGATTGGTTACGACACAATAATCTTCGACCGCATCTTCGCTAAAGAATCTGATAGGTATATATTCACCATCCTTTCCAAAAGGCTCTGTGTTTTCATTAAATAGCAATGTACGAAAACGATCATTGGCAGTCACCAATTCATCATAATTACCTCCACAAGTAATAGCAGCACGGAGTTTATAAATAACTTGCTCCGCTTGTTGATGTGTTATCGGATTCAACCTAATAAGAGCTTCCAATAGCCATGATTCAACAAGGACAGAATCAGAACTACGAGGTATATCCTGTGACTTTACATACTGCCAACCACTTTGGGTTGCAGCTTCTATGAGCATTTGCTCCACTGTATTGTCTTCGTTAAACATATCTATGATTTTTATTGTTATCAATTTAATAATTAAGCGATTTTCCCTAATTCGTCACTTTGTATGTCATTCAAATATACTAAAGCTTTTTGAATGACAGATTTTGATTTGTCGGCTTGACGGTAGATCTGTTCAAATTTGTTTTGTTCGTTTCTTGAAGGTAGTACTATAAACTTAGCCATGAAATCCGACATACTTAAATTTTGAATGCCGGTAGTTTGACTTGCCATTGCTCTCATAGCAGCCTTATTGAGATTGTAGGAATTATATAAAGCGTAGAACAAGTACACTGGATTTACAGATTCCTTAGGACGCAGTACCTGCGTAAAGTTATTAGGCAGATAATCACCTATTTCATCAAAAAATACGACCCTACCAACCGGATTATCTTTAGTACCTCCAGACCTCTCCAAGATTGTATCACCTTGTTTGAGCTTTTTCCGTACAACTTTCTTAGGCTCAATATCTCTAGTTACAACATCTGTCAAATCAAGATATCCTTCATTAGTAAAGTTTGTTGTGCGAATCACTTTTATCGCATTCTCAGAAATCGGTTCGCTTCCCCATTCCCCAGGGAATGTATCTGATACCAAATCTTCTAATTTGCAATAAGATTCAACGTTCTCAAACATCTCGATAAATTGCGATTTGAAGTCGCCAAATTTTGATTTATCGACCTGTTCTGCTATGAATACGAATTCAAGTTGTTTGTCCATTGGCGGTAAGATACAATCAAAGTTTCTTAACTCAGTGAGCGGCATTCGTGGCATTTTAGTACCTCCTGCTATATCATTTGCATAATTAACGAACTGATTACCCCGCAACAGATGACTCAAAAATACTTTATGCAATTTACTAGGCTCTGGACGTAATGGAACCAGTTCTGTCGTTGCCATTCCAGGCTCATCTGGTATCACAACCTTGTTTAAATAAGGCCTTAATTTTGAGAATAGTACATTCCCTTCATCAAAGGATTGAACAGATAAAGCATTCTCAACATCTTCATAGACCTTCTCTATTATCCTACCAGTATTTGATTCTATCATATCAAGATTCAATAGCCATATTTTGCCAGATAGTTGCTCTTTAGAAGGCATTTCCGGGGCGACATCTTTAATCTTAGCAGTCTTCCAACCTTTTGTATTCGTAACAGGATTACCAAACATCTCGATAAATTGCGACATACTAACCAATAAATTTGCGGTGAGACATTTTTACATTTGTCTGATTCACCATAGCATATTGCAATGTTGTATCAAGACTTTGATGTCCTAAGAGATGCTGGACCTGCTCTATGGGCATACCTTTATCTATAGCCATTGTTGCCAAAGTGCGTCGAAACTTATGAGGATGCACTTTAGGAATATTCAATTCACGTCCCAATCGACGCAATCGAATTTCCACGCCACTTATCTGTAGTCGATCATAAGGTGCTAATAACGAAACAAACAGCGCAGGATTGTCATCTATCCGTTCTGCCAAATAACGTTGTAAATGTATCTTTGTACGAGCATCGAAATAAACTCGACGTTGCTTATCTCCTTTACCGGTAACGATGCATTCCCGGTTTTCAAAGTCTATATCGTTCCGATTGAGTTTGACCAACTCCCCGACACGCATACCAGTAGAGGCCAACAAATCAATCAAGGCTAAATCGCGAATACCTTCGCAATGGTCACGCATTTGTTCTAACGCTTCATCGGAGTATGTTTCTTTGACTGTTTTTCCGACTTTTACTTTATGAATCCGACGTACCGGACTCTTCACAATATAATCCTCATCCTCAAGCCATGAAAAGAAACTTGACAAAATGCGACGTATATTGTCTACCGTAACCTTTGTAGCACCGCTTGTCTGCTGATAATCATTTAAGTAATTACGCAAGTCATCAGTAGTGATATGGCGAATATTTTTTTCTATTTTCCTGATAGCATTATTTAATGTACTTCGATAATAGTGTATCGACTTATCCGAACAACCTTCGACTCGTTTAGCCGACAAAAAACTATCTATTAATTCACTATTACCACTGCACTCTTCATTGTTCTTAGACGACACGTTGATATCACGAAAGGCATAATCTAGCACCTTTCGTAATTGACTCATTTGCTCGTTGTTTAAAACTCCCAGCATAGCCTGCTCTATGTCATTAATCAGACTCTCTATCATATTATTAATAAATTTGTTATCCAATTAAGCCGCAGCTATCAACGTATCTCTCTTATTCTATCCGTTTATTAAACTCTTTATGACTTTATCGATATTTTCAATACACTGCTTCAATTCAAATTTTGATTTGTCAGCTTGTTCTGCTATGGAAACAAACTTTAGTTGATCCCTCATTTGAGGGATAGCCATTTTTACTTTCTCCAAGTCCTTTCTTGTAAGACTTGGAAGAACCCCCTGTTTGTTAAGCTTCGTAAAATCGTATTGACAACACCAATAATAGAAGAACTTTGGATGAAGTTTAGCCTTGTCAACATCGATACTAAAGGCCGTATCAACTATCCAGTAACCTGATTCCATGAAGATTGGATTGTTGATATTTCCTTTTCTGCCAAGAATCGTAGTATTTCCATTACATAATTTCTTTTCACCATAACACATAATACCACCACTACCACAAATTGGATAAGCACCTTCTTCCTGATATTCTTCAGGATAAGCTTTTCCATTCGTAATAGTAACGACATCAGACCATGGTGTATCTTGACAGAGACCTCCAAACATCTCGATAAATTGCGATTTCACCATTTCATCAGTTGCTACAAGAAGTTTCTTGTAACTTTCCTTCAAACGATAGGCAGACCATACTTTGTCTGCTATTTCTTTTTGTTCTTGAATAGAAGGAAGATAAAACTCATATTTTGCGAGTGTACTCCAATTCAAGAAATAGTTGACTCCTCCAGATTTATGCTCTTCACAATAATTCCAAAAATCATCACTTTGCATAACAAGAGCAAGGAACTCCTGAAGCAAGACCTTAGAATCTTTTGTCCCTAACACAAATGTTTTCTCAGAACAAATACCATCAAATTCAACCATCGAAGCCTTTCTTAAATGTGGATTTCTTGAGACTAATAATATATCGCCCTTTTTGAAGCCACAATAAAACATCGGACCAATAGTTGAACCCTTTATGAGACCACATCCTTGTACCAGCATTTCATTGGACTCAATATGTTCACCTCCTACATAGTATAATAAAGAAGTATTTAATCTGTCTTCACGAGTATTAACTCGCGTTGCAACATCCTCAAACTTTACCTTTGTCATTAAAGTAGATTTATAAGTTTAGTGTATTCACTATGAATATTACAAGAATATTCTTGCCACTGTTCTATTTGTTCAGAAAATTTCAAAATATTTTCTGTTTGAGTTTGTTTTACATACAATTTTGGTGAAATAGAATACTCATTTTGGCTTATTGTCTTGGTATCAACTATACATGAACGATTATCTACATTTGTATTGCCACGATACAATGAAACTATTTCCTCGACATGCTCTTCTGTGAGATAGCTTTCTCCATTCTTCCTTTCTACCAAATCTGTAGCACGAATAAAAAGTACTTGTTTTATTCGGTCGGATGGTTTCTTGCTACTGCATAGCATAATACATGCCTCCATTGGCGAGTTAAAGAATAGATTTTTACCTATGCTGATAACACTATCGACCAGGTCTTCCTCGATAAGTTTACGCCGCATGATCTCTTCTTCCATTCGGTTTAATACACCATGTGGAAGCAGAATTGCACATCTTCCTGTTTTTTCATCCATTGAAGCAAGGATATGTTGTATAAACGCATAATCTGCCCTTCCCTGTGGAGGAGTACCAAGGAAATTGCGTCCCCATTTATCGTTCATAAACTTCTCACGATTCCATTCCTTGATTGAATAAGGCGGATTTGCAAGAACTATATCAAACTTACGAAGATGACTTCCATCTAAAAATGCCGGATTCTCCAACGTATCTGCACATGCAATCGAAAAATCTTCAATTCCATTCAAATAAAGATTCATTCGTGCAATAGAAGAAGTCAAGCCATTCACCTCTTGTCCGAACACCTGTACACTCTGCCACTCTGCGCCTTTGTTGCGAAGATAGTCTAAACATTTAACCAACATACCTCCGGAACCACAAGTTGGGTCATAAATGCTTTCATTCGGTTGTGGCTGCAGTATCTCAGCCATAAGTTGAACGACTGTTCTATTCGTATAGAACTCCTGAGCAGTATTTCCGGCATCATCGGCAAACTTTCCAACAAGGTATTCGTATGCTTGCCCCATCTCATCGGCAGGACAAACCTTTAGGCTCAACGTATATTTAGAAAAATCCTCAATCAACGAAGTAATGATATTATCAGGCATCTTCGCCTTATTGGTCCAGCCATCCTTAGGTCCGAAAATACCTTCTAATCCTCCGATTTTTCTACCATCCATTTCCTTAGCAGGATTGGCTTGCTCAATGGCAATAAATGCTTCGACTAATTTATTACCAACATTTTCCGTCACCTCACGAACATCTCTCCAGTGCGCACCATCAGGAATACGGATGGGGAGATCTTCTACTTGCATACCTGCATACTCAACTCCTCCTTCACACACAAAACCTTCAAACTGCTCATCATAAACATCGGAAATGCGTTTGAAAAAAAGCAAAGGGAAAATATACTCTTTATATCCTGCCGCATCAATCTGACCACGCAAATGAGTGGCAGCCGCCCAAAGGAAACTTTTAAGTTCATCGAGCGTAATAGGGTCGTCCGGATGACGATATTGTTTTACTTTTTCTGCCATATTGATTATGCGTTAATGAGTAATGAAAATTCGTTCTCCAATCGCTTCACATCTTCGTATGCTTGTTTGAACTCAGCCAACACTTCCGCATAAGGACGAATTTCCTCCTTGTGGTAAACCACATAGCGATTGGGCGAAAGATTATACTCTTTATCTCTTATCTCCTGCAATGTAACGATTCGAGAATAGTCCTCTTCATCGGAGTAATTTTGATAAAGTGAATATAACCTATCTATATCATTCTCTTCTAAAATATTCTGCGCTCTCTTTTGAGTTAGAATTTGGGAACCGTCTATCATCAAAATCCGTCCGGAATGATGAGCCTGTTTCATTCTTCGTATTATCAAAAAGCACGGTGAAAGTCCAGTTCCATAAAACAATTTATCTCCTAATGTAACAACGGCTTCTATCAAATTACTTTCCACTAATTGCTTTCGTATTTCTGCTTCTTGATTTCCACGAAACAGAATACCTTGTGGCATTACAACAGCCATACGCCCCTTGCCAGAAGACATAGAACATATCATATGCTGAATCCACGCATAGTCACCACAACTATCACTCGGTGTGCCATAGATATTGCGCTTATATTTATCTGAACTCCATTCCGTTGCTCCCCAATTTTCAAGAGAAAATGGAGGGTTTGCTATAACACAATCGAATTTGGCGATATTACCACCTTGAAGAATTTTTGGGTCTCTCAATGTGTCGCCTTGCATTACATTAAAATCAGATGCACCATGCAGAAATAGATTCATTTTAGCAATGGCCGCATTCACGACATTCTTCTCTTGTCCGAATATACTTCCACAGCAAAGAGAATCATCGTGCATATATCGTATAGCTTCGATAAGCATTCCTCCACTACCACAAGCAGGATCATATACAGTTTCCCCCGGTTGCGGATCGAGAATATGCACTAATAATCTCACAACAGAACGAGGAGTATAAAACTCTCCAGCTTGAGCCTTACTATCATCGGCAAACTTCTTCAATAATATTTCATAAGCATCACCCATTAAGTCCGCAGGGTAATCCTTATTACCAAGTTTTCGTTTTGATAGATGTTCTATCAGGTCACGAATCTTGCTGTCATTGAGAATTGCTTTGTTAGTCCATTTCTGAGATGAAAACATAGATAGCACCCCATACAATGTATCTGGGTTTGCTATCTCTATCTGCCTCATAGCACCGACTATGGCAGCTCCAAGATTTTCTGTACGCTCTCGGACTTCTTGCCAATGACAACCATTAGGAATAACAAAACGATGTTGCTCTGGCAGAGATGCATACTCCTTATCACCACCACTTGATATTAAAGCTTCTTCTGTTTCTTCATCATAAACATCAGATATCCGCTTGTAATAAAGCAAAGGCGTGATATAATCCTTAAAATTATCTTGGCTTACAGGACCGCGTATTATATTACAGGCCTCAAACAAAAAATTATATAAGTCCTGTGCACCTGTAAGCTCTTTATTTATTGTTTTTTTTGCCATCTAATAACTCTGTCAAATAGTGAATTTGAGATTCCTTTATTTCATTAACTCAACAACATCTTCCGGCAACATCACATTCTCGGAATCACCTTTCGGAGCGTTCTTAAGGAACAGCACCGGAACGATGGTGTAGTTCTTAGCAAACGGCAGCAGATTAGCTTTGCGGAGAAGTTCTGCTGTCAGTTGGTTGCCGTTCTCTTGGGTTGTCCATTTGCATTCTCCGACCAACAGAGACTTTTTATCAAGCGATTCGGCCATTACATCGAACTCGACCTGTTCCGGCTTCTTATCCTCATTGAGAACAGAGCCCCACCAGCGTTTTGCTTGGCCATAAACTACTCCATTAACAAGATTTCCTGTGACGGCATCCCGACACAGTTTTTCCCATTGCATACTCACATACTCAGAGAAATGAGTAGTCAAAGCCTGTTCTATGGGTAAACGACGGCCAAGTTCTATGAACGAACGATTAGGAACAACAAACTTATAGTAGAATGCCATAAATGGATCGGCTATCTTATAAAGACTCTTTTTCGCATTTTTTTCATCAATTCCGAACGGAACATCTTTTTCCAAAAATCCAAGATCAACAAGTTTCTTCAATGGACGCGACAGATTGGTTGCAGGCTCATTGCATCGTGCAGCAATTTCGGAAAGACGGTTTGCACCAGTACCGATATAAGACATTATTGTCGAAGTCTTGACTATATCCTTAACATCATCCTGAAACAGTTTTATCGGCTCCTCATAAAGAGCCCCATTTACAGAAAGGATATTATGCCACATGGCATCATCAAGCGAAATTCTGTTTTCCCTCAGTTCCCAATAGCGCGGCACACCGCCCCATACAGCATACTCTTCAATAGCGTTCATCGCATTAAGGTTCAATGCCTCCTGAATATAGGGTAAACGTATAGGTGTAAGTCTCATTATCTCATCAGCACGACCATAAAGAGGCGCAGTAGAATCAAGAAACAACCCATACATCATATTTTGTGATGAACCACAAAGCACCAGATTATACTTCAACTGTTTCTCATCAACAAGTTTCTGCAATACAGACGGCAGTTCAGGAGATTGCTCCACAAGATACGGAAATTCGTCCAAACACAAAGTAAAACATTTGTCTGTTCGATAATTAACCGCACGAAACATCGACTCCCAATCGGGATACGACAACTTCTCAAAATCAGGAAACACCTGTGCTATCACTTTTGCAAGTAATGCCCTCTGATGTTGACCTTCCGAACGGTCTGCAAGGAAGTATACATCATTTTCTGACAATACCCTTTTAATAAGCGTTGATTTACCCAATCGTCTGCGACCATACATCACAACTAACGAGGATTTCTCTCTTGCAAGAGCATCCTTCAGTCGTGCTGCTTCATCTATTCTATCAACAAATTTCATAGCCCACATTATTATGCAGTACAAACATAATGTTTTTATGGCATAATACAAAATTTTAAGCTGTATTTTTTTATCCTGATAGAGTCATTATCGAC